>Ga0302324_100011563_pt1 | contig 18103 bp, 10 predicted proteins | sample Palsa_T0_1_FD_201949 | JGI IMG/M metagenome (GOLD analysis project Ga0302324, IMG submission 201949) | Peat permafrost microbial communities from Stordalen Mire near Abisko, Sweden - Palsa_T0_1 | ecosystem: Environmental > Terrestrial > Soil > Palsa > Peat permafrost | place: Sweden: Abisko... | reverse complement strand
CGATCCGAGTCTCCGCGCGGGGATTGCCGCCGTCATATTCGCTATGTATTCAGGCCCCAAAGCCTGGATCCCTTCAGTAAGGATGTTGCCCGGCAGCACGGCATTCACGGTGATGTTGTAGGGAGCAAGCTCGATCGCCGCGGTACGTATGAAGCCCAGCTGCCCGGCCTTGCTGGCTCCGTAGTGGCTCCAGCCCGGGTAGCCGGTAATCGGGCCAGTGATCGAAGAAGTCACTACGATGCGGCCCTTTCCGCTGGCCTTTAGCCCAGGCAAACAGGCCTGAACGGAGAGGAAGGTTCCCTTGAGGTTCACGTCCAGCACCTGGTCCCAGTCCGCCTCAGTCATCTCAAACAATTTTGCGGCAGGGAAAATGCCCGCGTTGCAGCACAGAATATCGATGCCGCCATATCGTTCGATCGCGGTTCGCGCCATGCGGGCATTGTCTTCTGTTTTGGAAACGTCCGCGGCTACGGCGCTGGCGATTCCTCCGCTCGCCGCGATTTCGGCGGCGGCTGCTTCAGCCTGGGAAAGGTCGCGCGCCACCATGAGTACGCGAGCGCCTGTGCCGGCAAACACCCGGGCAATCCCCTTGCCGATCCCCTTACTTGCGCCGGTCACAATGACCGTGCGCCCTGCAATCGATGTCAGCATCCACCTATCTTAATCCGGCGCTCAAGGCACTCATGTTGACATCCGACCCGAGTGGTGCAATGCTTTTGGTCGGATGCCTTCCCAAAAGAATACTGACGACCGGCTTGCTTTGTTACAAGGAACGCTGGACCTGCTGATCCTGAAGACCCTGGTGCTCGGGCCAGTTCATGGCCAAGGCATAGCACGATCCATACAACGCCAGTCCGAAGAGGTCTTTTTCGTCGATCATGGGTCGCTGTATTTGGCCCTGCAAAGACTCGAAGACAAGAAATGGATCGGCGCCAAGTGGGGCGTGAGCGAGAACAACCGCAAAGCGCGGTTCTATTCGCTGACCGCAAAAGGCCGCGAGCAGCTGACCCAGAAGACCAGCGAATGGCAGCGGCTGGCGAGGGCCATGGAGTTGATTCTGGCCGGCGGCGCGAAACCAGGCGGTGAGGAGGCATAGGCATGTTCAAGCGCAGGCGGAGCACCAAGGATTTTGCCGAGGAAATCAAGGCTCATCTCGAGCTTGAGGCGGACGAGTTGCACGCCGAAGGTTTAAGCCAAGAGGAAGCGCATCGCAAAGCAAGGGTTGAGTTCGGCAATGTGCGTGTGGCAGAAGAACGCTTCCGCCTAAAAAACCAGGTGGTTTGGTTCCACAATCTGCTGGGCGATGGTAAATTCGCAATCCGCCAATGGACAAGAAATCCCGGTTTCGCCGCCACCGCAATCGTTGTGCTCGCGCTCGGCATCGGCGTGAGCGTGGCCATTTTCGCTTTTGTGGATGCTGCCCTGCTGGAGCCCCTTCCGTATGCAGATCCCAGCCACCTGATGTCAGTGAACGAAAGCAGCGTTGAATCGCCGCGCTGGCCGCTCTCCTATCCGGATTACCTCGACTGGCAGCGGCTGAACAAATCTTTCCGCTCGCTCGATATCTACAGCGGGCGCGGCTTTTTGCTGAGGACTCATTCCAATGTGGAGCCCGTTCGCGGTGAGCGGGTAAGCGGCAGCTTTTTTCAGACCCTCGGTGTGCATCCCATGCTCGGGCGCGATTTCTATCCCGGGGAAAATCGGCCGGGCGGCCCAAACGTCGTGCTTCTGAGCTACGGCGCCTGGCTCCATCGCTTCGATGCGCGGCGCGATGTGGTGGGTCAGGCAGTGGACTTGGATGACCAGGCCTTCACCATCATCGGTGTGCTGCCCCGCGCGTTTTCCTTCGCACCCAGCGCTAATGCGGAATTTTGGGTGCCGGTCAATACCCTGTCCCCGCACGAGCAGTCGCGAACCTTCTATAATTTTTTCGGAATTGGAAGGCTGCGCGATGGCCGCACTATTCCGGCAGCGCAGGCTGAACTGACCGCCCTTGCCAAGCAGCTTCAGCGGCAATATGGCATCACCGGGCGCGACCTGAGCGCCAGCGTCCTTCCGCTCTCCGAGGTTCTAGTGGGCGAGGTGCGCCCCATCCTCCTGACGCTGCTGGGCGGCGCCGGTCTGCTCTTGTTGATTGCCTGCGTCAACGTGGCCAGCCTGGTGCTGGTGCGCTCGGAGAGCCGGAGACGCGAGATCGCCGTGCGCGGTGCGCTGGGCGCAACGCGCGCACGGCTGCTGCGCCAGTTTGTGACCGAGGCGTTTTTGTTGGCCGCGCTGGGCAGCGCCGCAGGTTTGATGGTGGCCGGCGGGCTGATGAAGTTGCTCGCCCGCATGGTTCCCAAGGATATGGCCTCCAGTATGCCTTTTCTCGAAGGGGTTGGCCTCAACGCGCACACCGCCGCATTTACCGCCGCAATTGCACTGCTCGCCGCGCTGCTGCTCGCCGCTACTCCGGCATTGCGGCTTTCGTTGCAGAAGATACGTGAAGGGCTGTCCGATGGTGACCTCGGCTCGGCCGGCTTGTTCTGGCGCAGGCTGGGAGCGAACCTGGTCGTCGTTGAACTGGCAATCGCAGTCGTGCTGCTGGCAGGCGCGGGGCTGCTGGGGCGAAGCCTCTATCGCCTGCTGCACGTGCCATTGGGATTTGATCCCAGCCACCTGGCAACCGTGCGTGTGATGGCTCCCGGCACGGTATACCAGAGTGAAGCACAGACAACCGGTCTCTACCGTGAAATTGAGCACCGCGTCTCCAGTCTTCCCGGTGTCGAGTCGGCCGGTATGACGAGCATGCTCCCGGTGGAGTGCAACTGCAACACCGACCGTATCCAGTTCCCGGGAAGGCCGTACCACGGCGAGCACAATTACGTGGATGAGCGTCACGTGAGCCCCGAGTACCTGCGCACGCTCAAGGTAAGCCTGCTGCGGGGACGAGTCTTCACCGAAACCGACGATGCTTCGAGGCCCGGAGTGACGGTAATCAACCAGGCGCTGGCGCAGAAGTATTTTCCTGGCCAAGACCCGATCGGCCAGAGGATCGCCGACGATGAGGGTGGACTTCCAACCGTTTGGGAGATCGTCGGTGTAGTGGATGATATGCGCGAGGGTCCGCTGGATGTCGATACGTGGCCTACTGAATATTTTCCTATCAACCAGACGCAGGACCACTCTTTCAGTCTTGCCGTGCGCACTGCCCAGGATCCGGCGGGGCTGCTGCCCATACTGGTGAGCACGCTGCACCAGATCGACTCGAGCCTCGGTGTATCCGACGAAGCGACCATGAACGGCCGCATCGATGCTACGCAAGCGGCGCTGCTGCACCGCTTCTCGGCATGGCTGTTGGGCGGATTCGCCTTCATGGCATTACTTCTCGGCGTGGTCGGGCTTTACGGAGTGATTGCTTACTCGGTTAGCCGGCGCACGCGGGAGATTGGTGTGCGCATGGCGCTAGGGGCTCGGCGCGGCTCAGTATACGGTCTCGTGCTAAGGCAGGCAGGATGGTTGACTGCAGCCGGGCTGGCCATCGGATTGGCATGCTCGGTGGGATCATCCATGCTGATTCGCAATCTGTTGTTCGGAGTAAAGGTGTGGGATGCGGTGACACTCGGTTGCGTCTCCGTGTTGCTGGGACTGGCGTCGATGGCGGCAAGTTTCCTGCCCGCGCGCCGCGCGGCGGCTGTGAACCCAATGGAAGCCTTGCGCGTGGAATAAGTTTTACTCTTCACCCATCTTGCTTCCCTAGCCCAATTCCATCACGAGAGAAGGGAAAATAGAGATTTTCCCCGCGTCGTCTAGCTAAGCTAGAAGAGTCTAACAACAACGTTGCTCTTGCCGAGCGATGTTCGGGAAGATGTGCATCATTGCTTCCTTAGAACAAGTTGCAGTATTATTGCAGTATTAATGCAGTGGAGGATATATGCCGCGTTTCACCATTGATATCGATGACAAATTCAATGAAACACTAAATAATCTCGCTAATGGCGGTAGTAAGGCGGATGTGATTCGGAAAGCCGTGTCTAGCTATCAATATTTAAAGTCCGAAGTTCCAGACTCCAGCAGCCCAAATCGCATTTCCATCACTGACAGCAAGGGCGTTGTTCAAAAAGACGTAATCTTGCCATGAAAGATTATGAGTGCTCAAGATGGAAAGAGCCAGCCAGAAACCGTCAGGATTAGCGAAGGCGCGGCCGGTGGAGTCGTTGACGTACGCCCAACCAGTTTCCTCGAAAGATGGGGCACCGTCTTTGTTGCCTGGGGCCTTGCCTGGATGCTGCTCGTAGCATCCGTGTTGTTGGGCTATTACCTTCTTCATTTGCCAGCGTTCCCTTCCACGACGGGAACGCCCGCCGATGTCAAGGTAAGTCTCGATATCCATAAAGAGATCTACGAGCAGTACCACGATTCGATCACGAATGTGTTCGACCTGTTGGTCACCAAAACGGTTCTGCCACTCGTTACGCTTCTGCTAGGTTATCTGTTTGGAAAGACGCCGAGCCGACCTTCCTAAGCGGGAACAGCTTAAGAAATGAAGATTTGCGCCAGCACGCTCGGATATTGGCAAAAGTAACGGGTGAAGTTCTGGACTGTGAAAGCGTAGAAAACCATGCGGACATCACCGGCTATCTGATCAACGGCCACAAGCTCGAGACCGCGCTGATATGTGTGTAGGGCTCCGTGGTCGATGGATCATTTGGAGGAACATCAGTCTTTTTAGCGAGCCGGTTCTTGGTAGGAACCCCCGCAGTCCGGTTAATGGGCCATTTGGCCTGAGATCATGGCAACCGGAGTGATGCGACGCTAGCTAAACTAGAAATCAAAGCGCCGCGTTTGTGCTTTCCATCAGATGCGTCAGGTAGTCGGTTGGAGAGAGCACCTTTACGGGACGGCAAGCCGCCACCGGGAAGTGTCTGAGGTTGCCGATCACCAACCAAGCTCCAGCCGCGCGTGCCAGCCCGAGGAATGGCAGGCCTTTCGGATCCGGTACGGCGTGCAACCAACTCCCGCTGTCGTGAAGGTGCAGGCTCTCTTCGACCAGGAACTCCAACCAGAGGGGAAATCCGTAACGGTAAAACTTGGGCCGCTGCGCAATCTCTCGGTACTCTTCCACGATCAAAGGGCTGGTGACCACCTGTACCTGCCCTTCCAAAACCCAATCCATGATGAGCTTTCCCGGGGCCCCTTGAGGTTTTATGCCGGCGGAGACGATCACGTTTGTATCCAGGACCACGAGCCTCACTTGGTTTTGCGGCGTTTCCGAACGGCACGGACCTGCTGGATCTCGTGATCGATCTCTTCCACCTTCATCTGGTCAAGCCCGGACGCCTTGGCATGGCGCCAACTCTCGCGCAGGCTGGCCGTTGCCATGGCCCTTCTCAGTTCGCGGTCTTCCATGGCCAAATCCCCGGAAACCGGAACCAGGAAGTATGCCGGTCCCTGCTGTCCTGAGAGCAACACCGTCTCCCCCTGGGGCACGGCCTCGAGCGCCTTCGAGCCTCGAATCCGGAACTCCCGGAGCGAAATTTGACGCATGGTTCACCTTCCAAAACCATTGTAGCCGAAACGGCAACAGAACCTCCAAGCGATGTTCGTGCTCATGGTTGCTGGTTCAGCTTGCGACCTGGGAACGCGCTATCGCAACCGGGAAGAAGTGCTTTAACAAAATGATTAAGCAATTCTCGCGCCAGTTTAGCGATACAAAATCGCTTCGACCATCACGCTCAAGGTAAAAGCGTTCGTCAGATTCCTGTAACCACTTGCAGGTTTCGCAAGGGATCACTTTTCATCCCGATTTATGATTGCCACAGCCAAAGGAGCTTCTGCAATCATGCGATCTGATATTGTGCCCGGCGCAACCTTTCCCGACTACGAACTTACGGATCACGCGGCGAAGCGCCGCAAGCTTTCCGAACTGCAGGGTCCGCATCCCATGGTGCTCGTCCTCAGCCGAGGAGGCTTTTGCCCCAAGGACCGCCGCCAGTCCGAACTACTTCTCCAACTGCACCGCGAAATCGAAGTTGGATATTGCCGCCTGGTCACCATCAGCACTGACAACATCTCCGCTACCAATGAGTACCGCACCGGCGTCGGGGCTCACTGGCCGTTTCTCTCGGATGCGGGGCGCATGGTTCAAAAGGATCTCGACATCGCCGAATACACCGATCCGCATAACAATCCGATGATCCCCCACGTTATCGTTTTGGAACCGGGCTTAATCGTGTACAAAATCTACAACGGCTACTGGTATTTCGGCCGCCCTACAATGGAGGAGCTCCGCCAGGACCTCCGCGCAGTCAGCCAAAAATGCCGGCCGGATTGGGACATCACTACCCCGGAGCTTAGGGCCGCCTGGAAGGAGGGCCGCAAAGAGCTCTTCTACCCGTATGGCAAGACCTACACGCAAACATTCGGGGAGCAGGACTAGTTAACGTCCGAAAGTGGACACGTCTCCACGGCGTCAACGGATTCAACCGGCCTGTTAAAGTACTCGTAATACTGACAACAAAACTACGCAGTCCGCCGGAGTCCGGAGATCCATGGAGAGTCCTAAAGCGAGTTCGTACCCCGACCCCTTGGCTGGCCCTGCGCCCGTTGCCCCAAGAAAGCGTCGCCCCTGGCTTGGCATTCTCCTGATCTGCCTGCTGGTATTGATTGTGGTGCTGGTGTTCGCCCGCAAGCCAAAGCCGAAAGCTGACGAGAGCGCACTGAATCAGCCCACCGTTGTCACCGTCAAAGCAGCCACTGTGCGCGAGGGAGACATCGGCATTCACGTCGACGCCCTGGGCACGGTCACCCCCATCTCCACCGTCAGCCTCTACAGTCAGGTCACAGGAAGGGTGGTCGCGGTCAACTATCGCGAAGGGCAGATGGTCACTAAAGGTCAGTCGCTGATCGAAATCGACCCAAGGCCCTACGAGGCCCAACTCAAACAGGCGGAAGGCACCCTGCAGCACGACCAGGGCCTGCTGAAGCAGGCGCAGATCGACCTCGACCGCTACCAGAAAGCTGTGGCCCGGAACGCCATCGCTCGCCAGACGCTCGACGATCAGGAGCAGGTCGTCGAGCAATACAAAGGCTCGGTGAAGAACGATGAGGGGCAGGTTGACTACCAGCGGGTTCAACTCAGCTACTGCCATCTCACCACGCCCGCTTCCGGCCGCGTGGGCCTGCGCCTGGTTGATCCCGGCAACACCATCTTCGCCGGCAACTCAAATGCTCTTGTCGTGGTTACACAACTGCAACCGATCACCGTGGTCTTCAACGTAGCCGAGGACAATCTCGCCCAGGTACGATCACAGATTCTGCACCGGACGGGCCTGCCTGTCGACGTCTATGACCGCGCGCAGCTTAACAAGATCGCCACCGGCCGCTTGCTCACGATTGACAACCAGGTCGACACCACCACCGGTACCGTCCGCTTCCGCGCCCAGTTCGATAACCACGACCTCGCTCTCTATCCCAACCAGTTTGTCAACGCCCGCTTGCTGGTAAGCACACTGCACCACGTCATGCTCATTCCCAGCGCGGCCGTGCAGCGCAATGGGGTGCAAGCCTTCGTGTACAAGCTAAACAGCAACCATACCGCCTCTATCCAAAACATTGTCGAGAAGACCACCGACGGCAACATCTCCGCGGTCGACGGCCTTAACGCGGGGGACACCGTCTCCCTGACCGGCTTCGACAAACTGCAGGACGGCACCAAGGTGGAACTTGAAGAATCGGGGCCAGTAACCAGCAACGGCGATGCCGCGGGTACTCTGTCTGGAAAGAGCGCGGCCGGGCAAACACGTTGAATCCGTCGCGCAGCTTCGTACTTCGGCCGGTCGCAACCGCACTGCTGATGGTCGCGATCCTGGTGATCGGACTGGCCTCCTACACCACGCTCCCCGTCTCCGCTCTGCCGGAAGCGGATTACCCCACCATCCAGGTGCAGACCTTTTATCCCGGGGCCAGCCCCCAGGTCATGTCGTCCGCCGTCACCGCCCCGCTCGAGCGCCAGTTCGGACAGGTGGCCGGCCTTACGCAAATGACCTCCACCAGCTCGGACGGCAGCTCAGTGATCGTGCTGCAATTTGCGCTGAATCTCAACATCGACGTCGCCGAGCAGGAAGTGCAGGCCGCCATCAACGCCGCGCAAGGCTACCTGCCCACCGACCTTCCAGTGCCGCCGGTATACAGCAAATCGAATCCCGCCGACGCGCCGGTCCTCACCCTTGCACTCACCTCCACGACCATGCCGCTCTCCCGGGTCGAAGACCTGGTCGACACCCGGCTCGCTCCCAAGATTTCGCAGCTCAGCGGGGTCGGGCTGGTCACCATCAGCGGCGGACAGAAGCCCGCCGTCCGGGTGCAGGCCAACCCTACGGCGCTCGCTTCCTACGGCATCAATCTTGAAGATCTGCGCAACGCCCTCACTACCCAAAGCGTGAACTCCGCCAAGGGCAGCTTCGACGGCCCGGCGCAGAATTTCCAGATCAATGCGAATGACCAGCTGCTATCGAGCACCGGCTACCGTGACCTGGTAGTCGCCTACAAGAACGGTGCCCCGGTCATGCTCACGGATGTAGCTAAGGTGACCGACGGCATCGAGAACACCAAGCTCGCGGCCTGGATGAACGAAACCCCCGCGGTCATCCTCAACATCCAACGTCAGCCCGGCGCCAATACCATTGAAGTGGTCACCAGCATCGAACAGCTGCTGCCCAAGCTCCAGGCGACGCTCCCCGCGTCGGTAAAACTAACCGTCCTCACCGACCGCACTAACACCATTCGGGCTTCTGTCCGCGACGTGGAATTTGAGCTCATGCTGACCATCGCCCTGGTGGTCATGGTGATCTTTCTGTTTCTGCGCAGCCTGTCGGCGACCATCATCCCCAGCGTCGCGGTGCCGCTCTCGCTCATCGGCACATTTGCCGTTATGCAAGCGCTGGGCTACAGCCTGAACAATCTCACCCTGATGGCCTTTACCATCTCGACCGGCTTCGTGGTCGACGACGCCATCGTGATGATCGAAAACATCTCCCGCTACCTTGAAGAAGGCTTGCCGCCGATGCAAGCCGCTTTGCGGGGCGCAGAGCAAATCGGTTTCACCATCATTTCGCTCACCATCTCGCTGATCGCCGTGCTGATTCCGCTGCTGTTCATGGGCGACATTGTGGGACGCCTTTTCCGCGAGTTCGCCGTCACCCTCAGCGTCACCATCCTGATCTCCGCCTTTGTGTCGCTCACCCTGACGCCCATGATGGCGGCACGCATTCTGCGGCATACCCCGGAGGCCCAGCAGACCCGCTTCTACCACTACACCGAAGGGCTCTTCCGGCGCGTCATCGCCGCCTACGGGCGGAGCTTGCGCTGGGTGTTCCGCTTCGAAGTCCCAATGCTGCTGCTCGCGACGGCCATGCTGGTGCTGACCATCGTGCTCTATATTGAAATCCCCAAAGGCTTCTTCCCCACGCAGGACACGGGCATCATCCAGGGGATTTCGCAGGCGCCCGAGTCCATCTCGTTCGCCGCCATGTCCCGCAAGCAGCAGCAACTCGCGCACGAGATTCTGAAGGACCCGGCCGTCGAGAGCCTCTCGTCGTTCATCGGCGCAGACGGCGTCAACACCACGCTCAATAGCGGCCGCATCCAGATCAACCTCAAAGATCCCGCCATCCGCGGTCTCACCGCCAGCGAAGTGATCCGCCGTTTGCAGCGACATCTGAGCAGTGTGCCCGGCATTCAGCTCTACATGCAGCCGGTGCAAGACCTTACCGTCGACGACCGCGCCAGCCGCACCGAATACCAGTACACGCTCGAAGATCCCGACCCGGTTGAGCTGGCTACCTGGACCGGCAAGCTGGTCGACACCATGCGCCGGCTTCCGCAGGTGCGTGATGTGGCCACGGATAATCAGCCCAACGGCGTCACCGCGCAGCTGGCAATCGACCGCGCGACCGCTTCGCGCATGAACATCACCGCCGATACCCTCGACTCCACACTCTACGACGCCTTCGGCCAGCGCCAGATCAGCACTCTCTACACGCAGTCGAACCAATACCACGTGATCCTCGAAGTGCTCCCCGAATTCCAGCGAGACCCGAGGAAGCTCGATAGCCTCTACGTCCAGGGATCTGCAAATACCACGAGCGCCGCCGCCGCAGGCTCCACTTCGGGCAGAAATACTTCCGCCGCCAGCTCGGTGACCACGCTCAACCCCTCTTCCACGGCAAGCTCCTCCACCACCCAGGGCACGCAACTTTCCTCTACCGCGAGCAGCAGCTCGTCTACGTCGCTCACCACCCAGAACAACACGGTCAACAACACATCGACCACTGCTTCGCCAACCGGCTCAAATTTATCAACCGGCACGCCCACCAATGCTCTCTCTTCGTCCTCGTCCTCCTCGAGCGGCTCAACGGCAGCGAACAGCACCCAACCCTCGGGGCAGGCCTCGACCGGGGGCACTGCCTCCACCAGCACCATGCCCACTCCGGTGCCCCTCTCCGCCTTCACCCATTTCGAGATGCAGCCCTCCCCGCTCACCATCTCCCACCAGGGTCAATTTCCGGTAGTGACTGTATCTTTCAATGTTGCAGAAGGCTCCTCGCTCGGCCAGGCGGTCGACGCGGTCGAGCGCGCCCAGGCGCACCTCAATATGCCGGCCAGTGTCATCACCGGCTTTCAGGGAACCGCCGCCGCCTACACGGCCATCGGCGGGAATGAGGCGCTCCTCATTCTTGCCGCACTGCTTGCTGTGTACATCGTGCTGGGGGTACTTTACGAGAGCTTCATTCATCCCCTCACCATCCTCTCCACGCTGCCCTCGGCCGGCGTTGGTGCGTTGCTTGCCCTGCGACTGTTTGGCCAGTCGCTCGACATCATCGCGGTCATTGGCATCATCCTGCTCATCGGGATTGTGAAGAAGAACGGCATTATGATTGTCGACTTCGCCCTCGAAGCCGAGCGCGAGCACGGCAAGAATTCCGTGGACGCGATTTATGAGGCCTCGCTGCTTCGTTTCCGGCCCATCCTCATGACTACCCTGGCCGCGCTGTTTGCCGGCATTCCGCTGGCCTTCGGCACCGGCATCGGCTCTGAACTGCGCCGCCCCCTGGGCATCGCGATGGTGGGCGGCCTGCTGGTCAGCCAGATCCTTACTCTCTACACCACGCCCATCATCTACATCTTCTTTGACCGGGTTGCGACCCGTCTTGCCCGCCGTCCGCACGCTACTGTTGCCAGCCCTGGGTCAAGAGCGGAACCGGGAGCGAGCGCATGAACATCTCCGCTCCTTTCATCCACCGGCCGGTGGCCACCACTCTGCTCACCATCGCCATCACCCTCGCCGGCATGCTGGCCTTCTTCAACCTGCCCGTCTCTTCGCTTCCCCAAATTGACTTCGCCACCATCACGGTGGCTACTGCACTTCCCGGCGCCAGCCCCCAGGTGATGGCCTCCTCCGTGGCCACTCCGCTGGAGCGGCAATTCGGCCACATCGCCGGGGTTTCGCAAATGACCTCTTCGAGCACCCTTGGCGTCTGCTCGGTCACGCTCCAATTCGACCTCACCCGCGATGTCGACGGCGCCGCCCGCGATGTCGAAGCCGCCATCAACGCCGCCCGAACTTACCTGCCTACTAATCTGCCCGCCAACCCCGTCTACCGCAAGATCAACTCCGCCATCGCGCCGGTGATGGTGCTCGACCTCACTTCGCCCATCCGCGGCAAAGGCGAGCTCTACGACACTGCCTCCTCCGTCATTCAGCAAAAGCTGGCGCAGGTGCAAGGAGTGGGTCAGGTGCAGGTGGTGGGGAGCGCTCTTCCGGCCGTCCGCATCGATGCCAATCCACAGCAACTGAACAGCTATGGCCTCGGCCTGCAGGACCTGGCCCGGGTGATCAGCGAGCAAAACTCCAACCGGCCCAAGGGCCAGATCTCTGACGACTTCACTACCGTCGACATAGGCGCCAACGATCAGATCTCGAAAGCCAAGGATTATGCTCCGCTGATCGTCGGCTCCAACGGGCATGGAGGCTACGTGCGCATGCGCGACGTAGCCAACGTCTACGACTCGCTGCAAACCTTGCGATCGGCCGGTTTCGTCAATCAGCAGCCCGCCATCATTCTGCTCGTCTTCCGCCTCCCCGGCGCCAATGCCATCGCTACTGTGGATCGCATCAAGGCGATCCTCCCTTCTGTGCGAGCCTCGATTCCCGCCGGCGACAACCTCAACATCGTCACCGACCTTACGACGACCATCCGTGCCTCGGTCAGCGATGTCGAGAGGACACTGGTCATCTCCGTGATCCTGGTCATCGGCGTCGTCTTTGCGTTTCTACGCAGCCCGCGCGGGACTTTGATTCCTGGCGTGGCGGTTGCTGTCTCGCTGATTGGAACTTTCGGCGTGATGTACCTGGTCGGGTACAGCCTGGATAATTTGTCGCTGATGGCGCTTACCATCTCGACCGGATTCGTCGTGGACGACGCCATCGTGGTCATGGAAAACATCACCCGCCTGATTGAGCTGGGCATGCCGCCCATGGAAGCCTCATTACAGGGCGCGCAGGAGGTGGGCTTCACGGTCCTCTCGATGAGCCTTTCGCTGATCGCGGTGTTTGTGCCCATCCTCTTCATGGGGGGCGTGGTCGGCCGGATCTTTCATGAGTTCGCCTTCGTTCTGACTACGTCGATCGCCGTTTCGATGCTGATCTCGCTCACGGTAACCCCGATGATGTGCTCCCAGTTGCTGAAACCGCTTGCCGGTCAGAAGCATAATCGTATCTACCGGGCCAGTGAGCGGGCCTTCGACCTGCTGCTCGCCGGCTATCGCCACAGCCTCATCTGGTCGCTCGAGCATCCGGTGCTGATCATCGTCACCTTGTTTGCGACATTAGCGTTGAATGTCGCCCTCCTTGGGCGCGTGCCGAAGGGATTTTTCCCCCTGCAGGACACGGGCAGCCTCCAGGGCGGGTTGCAGGGGGCGCAAGACACTTCGTTTCAGGCAATGCGCGACTCCGTTCTTGCGATGGAGAAAGTTGTTCAGGCGGATCCGGCGGTGCAGAACGTCCTTGGCTTTACCGGAGGTCAGGGCGGTCCGGGGGGCGGCGGCACCAATACCGGCTTCAGCTTCGTGATCCTCAAGCCGCTGGCACAACGGGGCATCAGCGCGGCTGCCGTGGTCGATCGCCTGCGGCCCAAGCTCGAAAAGCTTACCGGGGCCTCTACCTTCCTGCAGGCTTCGCAGGATCTTGGGGTGGGCGGGCGGCAGAGCAATGCGGCGTACCAGTACCAAATCTCCACCGAAACGGTCGAACAGCTCAGCACCTGGGGCTCGCGAATTTACGAAGAGATGCGGAAGATGCCCCAGCTTAAGGACGTCACCACCGACCAGCAGAACCGCGGCTTGCAGATGCTGCTCAATTACGACCGTCCCTCCGCGGCGCGCTTCGGTATCACACCGCAGCTGATTAACAATTCGCTCTACTTCGGTTTTGGCGAGTCGCAAGTATCAACCATTTACACCTCGCTAAACCAGTACTATGTAGTGCTCCAGGCGTCCCCGCAGTTTCTGGTTAATCCGGGTACGCTCAAGTCCACTTATGTACACTCCACCAACGGCGGCGTCGTTCCCCTCAATGCTTTCACCCACGCTACCGCCTCTACCTCGCCCTTGGGTGTCAATCATTCTTCGTTTTTTCCGTCGGTAACCGTCTCCTTTAACCTCGCGCCCGGGATTTCACTGGGAGAGGCGACCCGGCTGATTGACCGGATGCAACAGCGCATCGGTTTGCCTGGGGCTGTGCAGGGCACATTTGCGGGGACCGCCCAGGCCTTCCAGAAGTCTCTTTCCACCGAACCGCTGCTCATCATCACCGCGCTGCTGGCCATCTACATCGTGCTCGGCATGCTGTACGAAAGCCTGGTGCACCCCATCACCATTCTTACCACCTTGCCGTCCGCCAGCGTGGGCGCCATCATCGCCCTCATCGTTTTTCACAGCGAACTCGACGTCATTTCGATCATCGGAATTTTTCTCCTCATCGGAATCGTCAAGAAGAACGCCATCATGATGATTGACTTTGCCTTGATCGCCGAACGCGAACACGGCAAGAGCACCCGCGACGCCATCTTCGAGGCTTGCATGCTGCGCTTCCGTCCCATCCTTATGACCACCATGGCAGCCTTGTTTGGCGCGTTGCCGCTGGCCTTCGGCACGGGTACAGGTTCTGAGTTGCGCAGGCCGCTTGGCGTAGCGATCGCCGGCGGTCTGCTTTTTAGCCAGGTGCTCACCCTCTACACCACACCGATCATCTACCTCTACTTCGACCGCATCAGCAATCGGTTCAGACGTCAACGATTCGATGGAGCCCTGGCTTCCTCAGCTCCGGCCGGCGACTAGAGCATTTTCACTTCTGGTGTATACAGGGCAACCTTCGTCCACGCGGCTTTTCCTCAAGAAAAGACGCACTTCGCTACACTTGCCTGTGCAGAGTAGAAGTGAAAATGCTCTAACCAAACTCTTTTCCCCCGGGTAAGAAAAGCCGGCTTCGGATTCTCACGGACGCCGCTTACGTCCTCCCGGTACCCCGATTTGTTACCTTTCTCCGTGTTGTTGGTTACCAAAGGCCATGATTTACTGGATAAATCAGTGGGAAATCTCAATCTTGCATCTGAGACTGCGTGGATACGCCTAAGAAACCGCCCTCCAGCCTTATTGGCTTCATGGATTCACAGGCTGCCATCGACGGCACCCTGGAAGCATGGTTGCCCCGCCTCATCGAGAACAACCAGATTCTGGTAGCCGCTTTGATGCGCGTTCGAGACCTCCATTCAGCGGGAGAACCTGTGGACCCGGAAGAAGTCCTTCTAGAAGTTGATACGGCACTCGAAAGAGCCGCAAACATACACAAGGGCTTCTGAACCGCACTCGTTCGTAGTGGGTAGGAGTGGGGCCGTGCAGTTCGCACCTGACAAAATTAGCGCTTCAGAAAGTTGGTCCCACCTTGATTCCGGTGGATGCGGTCTTATTCAACCAAAGCAGGTATTCGCTCTCCTCCGTTTCAGGGGTGATCAGCTTGGTTGACATTACCGCGTTGCTGGAATAATCCCCAGGAGACGCGGGCAGGAACAGGGCAGCGCCGCATGACGAACCCCGGCAAGCCCAACCGACGAGGTTGTCGTGCATGGTGTTGTTGTAAAGAACGCCGCCATGCACATTTGCGTTGCTCAGGGCCGCCTGTTGCGCCGCGGTTTTTGTGCCATCGCCTGCCACTCCGGCGGAGATGACGCGATTGTTGACCGCCATATTGTCATGGCCCTCGCTGAACGCGATGCCGTAGCTGGCCGTACCCACCACCTGGTTGTCATGGACGTCGGTGTAGGCCGGCGCGTCTTGCACAGTATCGTCAGCCGCTCCGTCTGTCTTGATGCCACCACCATGATGGGCGTCCTGGATATAAGTATCGTGCACTTGCAACGGCTGGTTGGCTGTTCCGCTCGAACGGTACACGTTGATGACATCGCTCACCAGGCTTTGTGCCGGGTAATCGACCACCTCGTTCCAACCCACGTCAATACCCGGGACGGATTGCACATTGTCCAATGCGAGGAACCGGGACAAGCTGCGGCTGGTGCCTTCTTCTGTCTCGAAACCGCCGGCTCCATCGCTCAACAGCCCGTTGAGATTCCGTACCCGGTTGCCGCGAATGACGAGCGTCTGTTGTACGCTTCGGTCGCCCGAGTACCCGCGCACCACGACTCCATCACGCACGTTTTCCAGGTAATTGTTTTCGACATCCAGCCGGCGCGGAGAAGCGGCATCGAGAAACACGCCATTGGATTGTCCTTTGACCGAAGCATTCATCGCCACGCCGAGGCTATTGCGCACGGTTACATCCGCGCCCTTCACCTCCGCCTGGATCAGGTTGCCGGCGCTGCTGATATGCGAATCCTGGATGATGACAGGCTCCTGCGTGGCGATCGCGACCGCCGGAGTCTTTGCGTTGGTACTCTGCCAATTACCCGAGTAAGTCCCGCCCCGGGTAATGACGATCGGTGCGCTCCAGTCAACTTCACCAACGCTGCTCGAACCCACCACAGAAGCTTGTTGGCCCTGGTAGGAGCCAGAAAGCCGAGCCTTTCCAGTCGCCAGGCCAGACAGCAGACCAGAGGAACTGACGACCATGGTCCGCAGATCGGAGGATGTCCACCCAAACTCCGTGGTCACGTCTTTCGTCGAACCGTCGCTGAACGACGCTACCGCTTTCAGTTGCGTCGTGCCTCCGATGTTCACTACGGCCGGTGTGGGAGCGATCGCAACGGATGTTAAGGTAAGCGTCGCGGTCGGGCCGGCAGAGGTAGGCGCGGGACTGAACTTCGAGCTGTTAACGGCTGCGGCCTGATAGGACGCGCTCACAACCGCACTCGGGACAAATCCATATCCCGCAGGGTAGCTTGTAGGTTGATTCGTGGATCCCCACATGCCGATTGCGTTGACCGTGGCGCCCGCCGCAACCTGGAAGGAACAGCTGATGCTGCCGGGCGTAGGATTGCATACCGCCGACGACGTGGTTGGCATGCTTCCGTCGGTGGTGTAGTAAATGGTCGTGTTGCCTTGAGGCCCAACACCCCCGTTGGTGGATCCCGTGTCGGTCAGCGTGACGGTAACCGGCGCAGAGTAACTGCCGGCCGGGTTGGGCGAAATCGTCGGGGCGGCCGAGGTCACGGCGCTGAGCTGTTGGCTCTCGACGTTCCCCGTCATCTCGGGGTAGCAGCAAGTGATGCTTTCCTCGTTATTGATGTAGCTGAAGTTGGCAAGCTGCTGGATGATATTGTTGTCCATACTCCAGGGAGTACCGCCGAAGCCATACTGCATCCCAGCTGCCCAATATCCCTGCACCAGGTTGTTGCTGCAACTGCCGTTACCCCAGAACTCGACTGAGCCCGGACCCGCAATCGTGTTGCCCGGACGGACATAGTTTGCCATCAGTATGTTGTTATTGCAGTTGTTGGCTCCGCTCTGCGGAATCGAGATACCCCATGATCCCCACGCCGGGTTTACCTGATCGTGGATATCGTTATTGTCGAAGTTCATTCCGGGGTTGCCGGTCTGCTGCCCTTCGACACTAATACGGTGAATCCAACCGATGTCGTTGTAGTTGAAGTTCAGGTTGTATTCATAGAACTGCTGGTTCGTCGCCGAGCCTCCTTCATAGAGTTTGAAGCCCTCCTCCTGGTATTGGATGATGTTATTGGCGACGGTTAAGTTATTAGTAGAAGAAACGAGAGCGATGGATGCGCAGTACCCGCCAACGGCGTCGTAAGTGTCGCCCTGGTAAGTGAACAGTGCGCTGATGGCGCCGCAATCCGCGTTGGCCGCTGTGCCGTCATTGGTGCTGCCGAAAATGTTCCACTCTATGGTGTCGTTATTGTCATAGCTGCTTGCCGGATCGCTATCGATTCCATCGATCCAGATCAACGAATCGTATTCGTGACCGGTATTAACGTTGGCTTGGTTGCCATGAATGAAGTTATTTTGAATCGTCAAATTACTGGTTGCCGGAGCCACGTATAGGAATCCGCCGCCACCGGAAGACGGCTCGCCTCCATTCCAATTGAGGTATTCGATCGTCACCGGACTGGAGCACGGGCCAAACGCGAATCCCCAGCCGCCCAAAACCGATCCATTAAGCGTCACTTGGTACGGCCCTGGCCAGGCAACGGCCGGCCCGGCGATGGTAAGTCCGGAACTAGGGCAGGGGATAGCGATCGAGGAAGTGATGTTGTACGTTCCGGCCGCGAAGAATATCAATGAACAGTTGGCAGCGCCCGCAATTAAGTTCTGGATCTGGCCGGAGCTCATGCTGCTATCCAAGTTTACAGTTGGCCCTCCGCAACTCGTTGGTGGGGTCACCGTAGAGCTCCCGGTCACGGAGATCGAGTTACTGCCCGCCACTGCGGCGTAGTCGGTAGTGTCGTTAGGAGAGAACGAGACCGTCAAATTTTGTGTGCCGGAGGGAAGCACCGTCCCGGCCGCGGGGTGATAGGTGAATGTGCCAAACACGTTCGAGGTGGCATTCAGTTGTGTGCCGCTAAGTGCGGTCCCTTGTTGAATACCGGCCGGGACA
>Ga0302324_100011562_pt1 | contig 18103 bp, 12 predicted proteins | sample Palsa_T0_1_FD_201949 | JGI IMG/M metagenome (GOLD analysis project Ga0302324, IMG submission 201949) | Peat permafrost microbial communities from Stordalen Mire near Abisko, Sweden - Palsa_T0_1 | ecosystem: Environmental > Terrestrial > Soil > Palsa > Peat permafrost | place: Sweden: Abisko... | reverse complement strand
AACGGCGACCTACACTTATAACGGAGGCTGCAATAACAGCAGCTGCAATGGCTACACCAACACGGTATCCGAAAACCTCGGGTCCAGTAAAGCGATAAGCAACTTGGTGGTCACGCCGATACCCATAATAGCTGGGAACGGATCGAGTGCCTTGGCAAATCAAGAGGCCTGCAATGCCATCGTGGATCAACTCAACTCCGGCGGCACCTCGCCCTTCGTTAACCCGAATGGCAGCCCGGCACAGACGGCTCAGTGCTTTGTGTATACAAACGGCGGTGGTCAAGGCATCGACGCGCCGGTGATGTTCGCGGTCTCATGCCCCCCGAGCGGAATTTGCGACACGACCGAAAGTCAGTTTTTTGCGGCGATAAACACGTATTTCGGTTTCACTTGCACGGAGAATCCGCCTCTCATCGCTCCCGACTGCACCCCTACAAACTCTCCGTCCAGTTTCGGCAACTTCTCAAATCTGACTTCGACTACAGGTTATCCAGCGGTTGGCTTTCTCCAAGGCGCGGGGCCCGATCCAAACAACCCGTGCAATCCGGCTACGGGCGCCAACGCGGCGCCGCTGTTTCAAACCAACCAGGTCTTTTCCTACACTTTAGGAGACACCGCGTCTAAGCCGATGGCTGGCGGCAGCACTGGCTTGACTTCGTGCTGGGTAGCAACGTACGACACGCCCAATGTGATACCGACCGCGACCATCCCCTACGTCTCCTTAAATGGTGGTCCAAATCAGACGCCGACAAGTAATGCCACCTATATTCAGGGCTCGGCGGTTACCGCCACCTATACCTGCACCTCAAAAAGCACCGACCACGACAGCATCCTGGACCCGAGCGGTTACCCTAACAACGGACCGTATTTGACTGTGAGTAGCTGCAGCGCGACCTCCGGTTTGACCGTAGGCGTATCAACAGCGCCAACAAGCACTTCATGCGCTGCTCCTGCTTCACCGTACAATTCTTCTAATCCTTTAACCTATCTTGACACATGCTCTGCCACGATCTCTATCGACACGACTGACGTCGGCCCAGGAACGCTCACCGTAGATGTATTAGACTCCGCGACGAACACCGCGCAGCAAACGCTGACATACAACGTGGTGCCCACGTATGCGCTTACCACGGCCGCGAATCCAAGCGGCGGGGGGAGTGTGTTGCCAGCTTCGGGCGGCTCCTATGCCTCGGGCACGGTGGTGCCTGTCACGGAGATCGCGAACCCGGGCTACGTCTTTACCGGGTGGAGCGGTGCTTGCTCGGGAACCGGAGCTTGCTCTGTCACCATGAATGCGGTGGAGAGCGTGACGGCGAACTTCGTGCCCCTATATGTGCTGACCACGGCCGCGAATCCGAGCGCTGGAGGCATTGTGTTGCCAGCTTCGGGCGGCTCCTATAGCTCAGGCACGGTGGTGCCTGTCACGGAGACGGCGAACCCGGGCTACGTCTTTACCGGGTGGAGCGGCGCATGCTCGGGAACCGGAGCTTGCTCCGTCACCATGAATGCGGCGGAGAGCGTGACGGCGAACTTCGTGCCCCTATATGTGTTGACCACGGCCGCGAATCCGAGCGCTGGAGGCATTGTGTTGCCAGCTTCGGGCGGCTCCTATACCTCGGGCACGGTGGTGCCTGTCACGGAGACGGCGAACCCGGGCTACGTCTTTACCGGGTGGAGCGGTGCATGCTCGGGAACCGGAGCTTGCTCCGTCACCATGAATGCGGCGAAGAGCGTGACGGCAAACTTCGGCTCGGCGCTCAGCATATCTTCATCCTCGCTTAACTTCGGCACCCTGAATCAGGGAACCATTACGACTCAGGTCCTCACCCTGATCAACACTGGTCAGAGCACCATCACAATGACTGAACCGTTTATTTCGCTGGTGAAGGGACAAGACGACGCCTTTCTGATCCTCAGCTGGTGTGGGAAGTCCCTGGCACCGGGTGCGAAATGCTTTATCACGGTTAGCTTCTTAGCGGGTCCGTACTACTTACAGCAAGTTGCGACGTTGAACGTGATGGATAATGCTCCAGGCAATCCGCAGGCGATCACACTGACTGCCACGGTGGTCGATCCTCAGGCCAGTCTCAGCGCAAGCAGCCTGAGCTTTGGTACTCTGGCCCCGAACAGCATCACGACTAAAACTGTGACGCTCAAGAATACGGGTGGCACGACGCTAACGATCAGTAACATCGCCTTGTCGGGCTCGTCGGTCTTCACGCTTGGGTCCAGTGCGACTCCTTGTGGGAGTTCACTGGCTTCTGGCGCGAGTTGCATAATCGACGTGACCTTCAAACCGACGGCTAAGGCATCGTACTCTGGAACCTTGCAGATTACGGATAACGCCATCACCGGGAGCACGCAGAAGGTCGCGCTCACCGGAGCCGGAAACTAGGGGGAGAAATCGATGAGGATTTCGTCCTGCAAGTGTTGTTGATGCAAGACGAGAAAAACTAAGCGACAGGAGTGCCGGCGGATGAATGCCGGCACTTTTTTATGGTGTGCCGAGCATGAACGACAGCTTGGAGGTGCAAGTCCTCTACCCAACCTGATGGAGGTGAAGGGTTAGCGAAGCGCAAGGGGGAGCAGCCGACAAGGCTGCGAGTCTAGCGAGGTGAAAGTCCTCGTGCCGTCAATTGCCTGGTTTGGACGGCTAGTATCTCCGATGCATGCGAAGGTAACGAAGCATGTTCTGCTCGGAGTTAAACGTCACAGACTGCCCTGCTGGAAACAGTGGAGGTGGAGAGCGACCAAGGTGGCTAGCAAACGAAGAGGCCTGAACATAAAGAAATGGCTGCAACCGCGAAAATTCGCTCCGCTGAGAAGTCGCTTTAGCGGGTGCTCACGGTACGCCGACCTGGAACCCTTGCGGGGGAAGGCCAATGTTGCAGGGGAAGAAACAGGCAAGTGCAACCTGCAAACCGTCGTGGTAAGGGCCCAAGCATCTTCGGAAGGACTCGCAGAGATAACGTCGGGAAGGTCCCGGTGGCAGCAGGGGCTGGGAGCAACCTGCGAAGATTCCCCGAACGAAGCCAAGGCCGAAGTAGGGGAAAGACACTTGGGATTGGCGCATGAGTCCGTAGGAGCAATGACCGAGGAGTAACGTCCTCGCAGGAGACGGGTAGTCTCCCCGATGAAGATTAGTTTCGACATTGGGCAAAGGGACTCTGGACACTTGGTGGTTTCATCGGCAGCGCGGCAGCCGGACACAGTGCTGGCGATCAGCCTACGCACGCGGTGGAACGAGGCTATGGGCAAACCACGGAAGTGGGGGCGTATGCGAACCAGCGCTTAAACCCCTCCAAGCTGAGAAGGCCCATGGAAGAAATGCCAAGGTTCCGAACCGTACCTGGGAAATCCGGCCGTACGGGATTATAGGGGGGCCCCTGGAAACGCAGCCATGGTGGCAATGAGAACCCAATTCGCAATCGAAAGAGCGGACTTCGTAACCCTCCACCTACAGCCGGCGCGCCAGAGTTCTATCCCAACTGAAATACTGAAATCACACTCGCCGCGAGGCGGGGCCTGAAAGAAGCGCGGAGCAAAGGCGCGAGCCTATGAGCAAGAACCGGATAGGAGGCCTACGGTGGCGGGCGAGCGAGCATATGATTGCGAAGCCCATATCCATCAAGCTCACTGGTGGTAGATCCGGCGGTTGCGCGTCGAAGGCGGTCGAACTTACCTCGGGAGATCCGCGGCATGTCGCGGAATCGTGACTGAGGATGAAGCGATTCATCCTAATCGTGCCGTAGAAGTCAGCAAAGGGCAAAGTAGGTCATGCAGTCGCCGAGGATAATGAGGCACTCCAAAGCCGAAAGGTGGAGAAACAGATAGGCCAAGCCGGGAACGATGATCGAAGGCCCGAACGGTACCCCGTGAGGGGAATAAAGGAAAAGGCAAGTAAGCGGCGCGACTCATGAGCGGACAGCGGCAGAAAAACTGGCCCGAACAAGGGGTGCTGGCCTTTCCGGTGAGAGTAGGAGTGATGCTCCAAGAGCCGCTGAGCAAGGGACCGAAACGCGAGTGGTGAAGCGCCAATCTGAAAGCCTGGCTGGAACGGAACGACTGATGGAAGAAGTCTGTGAGCAGAAGAACTGCAAGCAGGCGTTACAACGAGTCAAGGCGAATAAAGGGAAGCCGGGAGTGGACGGGATGACCGTCGACGAACTTTCGGAATACCTGAAGCAGCATGGGTTAGAGATCGGGCAACAGTTGCGAAACGGAACTTACCAACCGCGACCGGTAAGGCGGGTGGAAATCCCGAAGCCGGACGGCACGGGGATGCGCAAATTAGGCATTCCCTGCGTGCTGGATCGATTTGTCCAGCAATCGGTGTTGCAGGTTCTGCAGAAGCGCTGGGATCCGACGTTCTCCGAATACAGCCACGGTTTTCCACCGGGGCATAGCGCGAAGCAAGCAGTGCAAGAGGCGCAGCAGTACATTGCCGAAGGGCACGACTGGGTGGTGGATCTCGACTTGGAGAAATTTTTCGATCGAGTGAATCACGACCGTCTGTTAGCGGCGGTCGCCAAGCGTGTGGCCGACAAGCGAATGCTCAAGCTGATTCGAGCGTTCCTGGAGGCCGGGGTGATGGAGGACGGGCTGGTGAGTCCAGTGGATGAAGGTACGCCTCAGGGCGGTCCGCTTTCACCACTACTTTCCAACTTGGTGCTGGACGAACTGGACCGGGAGTTAGAGCGGCGCGGTCACCGCTTCGTGCGCTATGCCGACGACTGTGTGCCACGAGCGCGAAAGGCTGAAAGGCTGAGTATTGCGCAACTGCTTAACTGATGAGGGTAGGCCCCTCGGAATCGGTCTGCAGGGACAGGTTCCAAACCACCTTCGGCGGCTGTGGTCAAAAGCCATGGTCGTGAGCACAGAAGGAAAAGGCCTGGCAAGGACCAGGTCAGGTGACAGGCAAGAAGAGGACCGCAAGGGAACCACTATGGAAGTGTCGAAAGCGTAGGGATGATGTCGAAACCGTGGGGGAGTCGTTATCACGGGACTAAGCTCCGACGAAACCTGTTTACGGGCGGAGCGGCATCCGGCATGAGAGGTGGCCTGAGCTTGCCAAGGAGGCGGTTGAGCGGAACGTGGGAACCCGAGACTCCGATGCAAACGGAGAAGTCACAAGTGGCAGAACCACAAGGACGAGAGTACGGAGGCGGAGACTCAGGGGCGGAACAGCGCGTAGTAGCCAGGAAGTCCTCGACAAAGGGATGGAGCGAAGGCGCTGTGTCAAGGAGCCTGATTCAATGAGCCAACCAGCGATGAGAGGAGCCCGATGAGTGAGGCAAAGCCGTTTTGTATTTCGAAGAAGGAGGTTTGGAAAGCGTACGAACTGGTGAAAGAAAATAAGGGAGGACGGGCGGTTGGTACTACGGGAGCGAGGCACGCCGCAAGGCGGTGTCATCAGCCCCCTGCTGGCGAATCTGTTTCTGCACTACGCATTAGATCGATGGCTGGCGGTGCATTACCCTCAGGTGCCATTTGAGAGATACGCCGATGATGTCATCGCGCACTGCGGAACGGAGAAGCAAGCTCAGGAAATGAGGAAAGCCATCGCGGCACGGTTGCAGAGCTGCGGATTGGAAGATTGGAACTCCATCCGGAGAAAACGAAAATCGTCTATTGCAAGGATGATTTTCGGAAGAAGAAGAAATACCCAAACGAAAAGTTTGATTTTCTCGGTTACAGCTTTCAACCTAGGAGATCAAAGAATCGCAAGGGGAGGTTCTTCATCAATTTCAGTCCCGCAGTCTCGAACCAAGCAGCGAAGGCGATTCGTGACACTTTTCGGCGCTGGCACCTGCATAACCGCAGCGACAAGGCGATTGAAGATCTGTCGCGGATGTTCAATCCGATTATCCGAGGATGGCTCCAGTATTACGGGCGATACTATCGCTCGGCACTTTATCCGACGATGCGCGTACTGAACCAAGATCTGGTTCTCTGGGCCATGCGTAAATACAAAAAGCTGCGACGCCATCACCGACGGGCGGCACGCTGGATCGCGCGCATTTCGCGGCGCGCTCCGGAGTTGTTTGCTCACTGGCAGATGGGGGTGCGGCTTGGCTCCATGATGGGAGCTGTATGAGCTGAGAGGTTCATGTACAGTTCTGAGAGATCCTCGGGGTGAAACTCCCCGGGGCTACTCACCGTAACATCTATGTCGGCAGCGAGCGAGCGGGACAGCGAGTGATGGAGAGCGTTACGCGATTTATCACGCACCGCCTCAAGCTCAAGGTGAATCAGGCGAAGAGCGCCGTGGCCCGACCGAGGCAACGAAAGTTTCTCGGATTCAGCTTCACCAGCGGACGAGAACCAAGGCGGCGGATCGCCCCCAAGGGCCTCGCTCGCTTTAAGGAGAAAATCCGGGAACAGACACGTCGAACCCGCGGCATCAGCCTACAGCAGATGGTCAAGGCGGTTACCACCTACCTGCGGGGATGGCTCGGGTACTTCGGCGATTGTCAAACGCCCTCGGTGCTGCAACGTCTTGAAGAGTGGCTACGCCGCCGACTTCGCTCGGTGGTGTGGAAGCAATGGAAGCGTGGACGAACGCGGTTTCGCAAGCTTCGACAACGGGGCGTGGGTAAAGATCTAGCGGCGCAAACCGCTGGTAGCCCTCACGGCCCGTGGCGGATCGCGCAGTCGCCCGCTCTGTCTATTGCCCTACCCAACGCCTACTTCGCCACGCTCGGGCTTCCGCCCACGGTCGTGAGTTCCTAGCTGAATCCGCCGAACCGCCGTATGCGGACCCGCATGTACGGTGGTGTGGGAGGGGCGGACGGGCGACCGTTCCCCCTATCCCGATTATCGCTGTTCTTTTGTATCGTTTGTTAGTTTGTATCGTTGTTCGTTTTCTGTGCGGTTATTTTTGTGTCGGCTTTTAGTTAGCTTTTGCCGGCTTGCAGCCAGTGGGAGGATTCGTCGTACATGAGTTTCAGGTCGGCGCGCTGCAGCAACTTCTCCGCGCCAGGCTCTTTCTTGATCGCATCCAGCGTGCTTATCACCGAGCGGTAATTATCCTGTGCTTCCGCATTGTTGCCAGAATCTCTTGCGATCGTCGCTAACAGGTAATGCGCCGGGGCGCTCAGTGGCTGCTGTCCGAATTTATCCGCGAGCAGCAAAGCACGCTGCAAATCCTGGCGAGCATGTACATTGTCATGATTTTGTATCATCGCTTCGCACATGAAAATCGACGCCTCCACCGAAGAGTATTTCAGGCTCAAATCGTCGGCCTGCTGGATCAGTTTTCGGAGGTCTGGTATAGCGAGGCGCCCATTTTTTTCACGGACTTCGACCTCGGCCATGCCCAGTTTGGCGAGTAGGATCTTTTCCGCATCCTTGCTGCGATTAGCGACTTGCAGCGACTGTTCGTAAAGGGAACGCGCCGCCTTGAAATCTCCCTGATAGAAAAATGCGTCCCCTTGAAAATCCAACGTCTGGGCAATCAAGCCGTCATCCTTCAATTCGTGAGCGCCGCTGAGCGCTTCGTCGAATGATTTCCTGGCTTCGTCGGCACGGCCGGCGAGGACGAGTGATTCTCCATAGCTTCCAAGAATCTCAGGCATCCAGGGGCTCCCGTCCTTGAGTTCGCGCAGGGTCTTGAGAGCGTCCCCCTTGGAGCTCACGGCCGCGCCGAAGCGTCCCTGGTAATCGAATAGAGCGCCCAAAGAGTAGGACACGATCGCCCCCCCCTTTGGGTCGTTCATGGTGCGCCGCAAATCCAGCGCCCGCATAAAGTATGAAATAGCCTGGTTGTACTGTCCCATGCTGGCGAGAACTTGACCGAGGTTCTGAACTGCCTCGACGATATCGCCTGGCACCTTGGATTTTTCGCGCAGCTGCAGCACCTGCTGAAAATAGGTAAGGGCGTCTTCGAATTGATATTTTTCGGAATACACAGCTCCGATATTGTTGAGACACATAGCCTGCAGGCTTTCATTACCGACTTCGCGTTCCAACTCCAGAGCTTCCTTGTACATCTTGAGCGCCTGATCGAGTTCGCCGCGACCGAGGGTGAAAGTGCCCAAATCGATCAGCGTGTCACCGAGGCCGCGCTTGTCGCCGATGTCACGGCGAATCTGCAGAGCCTGCTGGAAGTCGGCGTCAGCATCTTTATTCTTGCCGAGTGCAGACTGGGCCCGCGCCATTTCATTCAGGCTGGCGGCCAAGCCACTCTTCTGCCCGATACTTTTCCAGATCGCGATGGCCTGCTGCTCGTTGCGCAGAACTTCCTCAGGTTTGCTCAGCTTTCTGTAAGCCATAGACATGAGGTGTAGGCTGGTGGCCTTTTGTTCCTGGTTGTCCACCTGTACAGCCAGACTATAGGCGCGGTTCAGAGGATCAAAACTGCCTTGGGCGTCGCCGCTTTTGATTGCGATAAAGCCGAGATTGAGACTCGCCGCTACATCCTTGGGGTTCGAGGCTAAGATCTTCTGGTAATAGTCGCGGGCCTTCGTCAGATCGCCGGAATCCTGATACAGGCTGGCAAGCGCCGATTGCACGTCTGAATTATTCGGCGAAGCCTTGGCAATGGTTTCGTAGGCCTTTATCGCTTCGGGATAATTCTTTGTCGCCTGGTACCGGATGGCAGAGACCAAATACTTCTCCGCGTCCGGCAGACCCTCGCTTAGATCGACCGCTTTGCGGGCAGACTGCTCCGCTTCGCTGTCATAGCCCAGACTGCTGTAGGTCTGCGCCAGCCGCGAAAATGCCAGAGCAAAAGCTGGATCTTCCTTGGTCGCTGCTTCGAACTCCTTTTGCGCTTCCAGATTCTTGCCGTCGCGCTGCAGATCGAGGCCCTGGTTATAGTCGCGCAAAGCGCCCAGGGATTTTGAACTGGGTTGGAAGGAACTGGCCTTCAGCTCTTTCAGCACATTCTCCGGCAGCGCCAGCTTTTGGCGGATTGACTCGGCCAGCCGATCGATTGCGCCTGGAATATCCTTCTCGCTGGCCGCATCGATTTTCAGCGGAAATGTGCGGTCATTCTTGATGTCCTGCAAAGTGGCATCAATGCGAATCTGATCGCCAAACCTAGCATACTGTCCCCAAACCACGCGGTCTGCGTTGCTGAAGTTCGCGACGCGCTGAATCGTCGCCTGATCGAGGACCGTCCCGTTGGAAATCCGAAGGTCATTGAAAACCTGATGCAGATTGGAAGGGCTTACGCTGCGCAAGCGCGCCGACTGACCCACCTCGGTGGTCAGCATGTCGGCGAGGCTCGGGCCAAGCCAATCTAAAGCGGGATCTCCGGAGGCATTCCGAAATGGCAATATCGCGAGCGAGACTGCCGGCATTGCTACCGCGGCCGACCCTGAGCTGGACGATGACTTGAAAAGCCGGTCACGAAGCATATATCCGCTGACTGCGAGGATCATCGCAGTCACGATGCCTCCAATCAGCGGCCACGGAATAGTCTGACCCCACGGTTTGACGCTGGCTTCTAATTTGATTGTGCCGGCGGCTCTCTTGTCTTTCCAGGTGTTAAGATCCGCGAGAATGGCGGCGCAACTCTGATATCGCTCGTTGACATCGCGTTCCAGACACTTGCTGACAATGCCGCTCAAAGCGCCCGGAATTTGAGCGTCGACATCCGATACAGGAATGGCACGCTCCTGAGTCCGTTTGATGAGGCTGGCCAGAGCGCTTTCAGCTACAAAGGGCTGTTTGCCGGTCAGCAATTCGTACAAGATCAGACCGAGGGCGAAGATGTCCGAACGTTGGTCGAGCTCCTTGGCCAGAGCCTGTTCCGGCGACATGTACTCCATGGTGCCAACGATCGCACCGGTTTGCGTCATGCCGTCGCCTTCAACCGTTCGCGCCAGCCCGAAATCCATCACCAGGAGTCGGCCAGCGGCATCCTGCATGATGTTCTGCGGTTTGAGGTCGCGATGAATCACACCTACACTATGGGCCGCATCCAGTGCCTGACACACCTGTTGAATTACCTCCACCGCTTCCTCGGGAGCATATTTTTTCTTGTCCCGAATTAGGGTGCGCAGATCCCTTCCCTCAATAAACTCCATAGTGATGAACTTCACGCCTTCGGCTTCGCCGAGGTCGTAAATGCGGATCACATTGCGGTGCGTAACCTGGTGAGCCAGTAGCAACTCCTGCTTGAAACGGGCCAGTATCGAGGGGTTGGAAACGAGTTCCGGCCGGATGACCTTCAGTGCGACAAAGCGATCGAGTTCCCGATCCGCGGCCTTGTATACGGCACCCATGCCGCCCTCGCCAAGCAGTTGCAGAATTTCGTAACGGCCGCCGAGCAGATCGCCGATCTGCAACACGGCGGCACTTGTGCCGGAACCCGAAATTCGGCTACGCGGGGGTGGCGAGGATGCGCGAAACGACGAGCCAGGCACAATCGTAGCGTCGGCATCTACCAGCGTCTGGTCGGGATCAAACTGGGGTGGAGGATTGCTGGGTCTAACATTGCTGGGTTTGACGCTGCTCGGTCTAAGATCAGAGATAATCGTCGCTTCGGAATCCGGTGTAACCGGGGTTCCATCCACGAGCGTGGCGTCGCCCTCGGGCGAGACAGGCAGATTGCTGCTGGAGCTTTCCCCAGCAAACGGGGTCCCGACCGAAGGTCCGGGCTTTTTCGGAGAATTTCCGGGCGGACGTGATCTGGAATCACTCATGTTGCGATGTCAGAATGGACCAGAGATCGACGAAGCGAAACTCCCGGCGCCTAACCAAGCCAGGAAATCACCTCATGGTAGACGAAGTATATACGATTGTGAGCCCGACGCAGCTACCCGGAAACGGCCATTGGCACATATTTTACGGTCGGTTGGGAAGGGCCTTCGGAACGGCCTCCGAGGGGACTTCGTCGGTGATGACCGTGAAGTTTATCAACCTCGCTTTTCCAAACGATGTCGTGATGGCACAGTCAGTTGCATCCCGCCCGGTGGCCATCAGAACGCGTCCGATACGCCGCTCGTCGTGTCTGGCGTCGAAGGTCCACCAGCGATCGCCCAGATAGACTTCGAACCACGCACTGAAGTCCATGGGATCCGGGGAAACGGGTACGCCGATGTCGCCGAGGTATCCGGTTGCATAGCGGGCTGGGATATTGAGGGCTCGGCAAAAGGTGATGGCCAGATGCTGAAAATCCCTGCACACGCCGACGCGCTCGGTGTAAACCCCCAGCGCGGTGCGGATTGGATTGGAAAATGCGTAACCAAAAGTGATCTTCTCATGCACCCAGCCGCATACGGCCTCGACCCGCCCCCATCCTCTCGGAGCGTCCCAAAACAGCTCGGCTGCGGTATTCGACAGGAGATCAACTTCGCAATATCGGCTGTTCATAAGGTAGGGCAGGACATTCGGGGGCAGTTGATCAATTGGAAGCTCGGCGGCGTCGTGATCCTCGAGATCCGGCTTTCCTGAATCTTCAATGAGGGTGGAATTCTGGAATCGAATCTTGCCCGGAGGAGCCACCAGGCGGCAAGAGAGATTGCCAAAGCTGTCCTCATAGTTTTCAACTTTCACCAGCGGGTCGGTGTGAAGTTCGTCGGGTTCGAGCAAATCCCTTTTTCGCGATGGATGTACGTTGAGCAGGGTTACTATCGGGACTTCCCCAAGGGTCTGGAACTGTATATCGTAACCAAGGCGAATCAACATGAATGTCGGGGTTCCTCCACCGGTCAATGTTTGCGCCGATGAGATGCAGAAACTATCACGGAATCTGGTTCGTCTTCCACATTTTTTCTTGCTGGCGTGGATTACAAATTCGGTTTAATCAATCGGTGTATTATGCGATAGGTTTAAGACAGGGGACAGAGTGACATATTGTTTGGGAATTATGACGCAGGAAGGTCTGGTGCTCGCCTCCGATTCCAGGACCAACGCCGGCTTTGACCAGGTCAATGTGTGTCGCAAGATGTATCGCTTCGTTCAGCCCGGAGAGCGGGTATTCGTAATTTTGACCAGCGGCAGCCTTTCCATAAGCCAGTCGGTCATCACTTTGCTGAGCGATGATTTCGATTCCGGACGAGGGCTTGCCCAGGCGAACTCGCTCTACGACGCCGCCCGCATCGTGGGTGACTGTGTGCGAAGGATCTCCGATATTGATCGGGCGTCGCTCGAACGGGATTCCTTCAGCTTCAACGTTCACTTGCTCCTGGGCGGGCAGGTTCGGGGGCAGGAGCCAAATCTGTACCTGATTTATCCGCAAGGAAATCCTCTGGCGGCGACCGAAGATTCGCTGTATTTGCAGTTGGGAGAATGCAAGTACGGTCGGCCGATCCTCGACCGCGGCATCGAGGCGACGACTTCCCTCGAAGTTGCGGCCAAGTACGCCCTGCTTTCGCTCGATGCCACCATGCGCTCGAATGTGACGGTGGGCCCGCCCTTCGACCTGCTTTTATACAAGAAAGACAGCCTCCAAATAACGCGATACCGTCGAGTTTCTGCCGGGGACAGGGACCTGAACCTGATCCATTCGAGTTGGGAGCAATCCCTCCGGCGAGCGGTCGAGCAGCTGCCGGACATAGAATTCCAGGCGTCAGGCAACGAAAACCCCACCGAAAGCACCAGAGAAGTCGCGCGATCAAAGGGGTAGGCCCCGCGAGCCGCCCCGCGCTGTTTCTTCAATAACTCGAATCGCTTTTTCCAATCATTAATTCGCCGTTTGATGGGCTATTCTGGCGGAGGACAAGGCGCGGCCATCATGATTATAGAGACGGATACGTCCGATCAAGGCGGCGCGGCAGCCTTTCACCGGTACGAATTCAATGGCGCTTACGATGAGATGTTTCTCTCCGCGGACCACCCGCGAAAGCAATATCGTCCCCTCCACAACTTGCTTTTGAACCTCGGACCTGGTGACCTGCGACGCAGCAAACACGAGGCCGACCAGTCATTCTTCAACCAGGGAATCACTTTTACGGTTTATGGGAACGACAAAGGCACGGAGCGCATTTTTCCTCATGATCTGCTGCCCCGGATCATTACCGCGACCGAATGGGAGAGGATCGAGCGCGGACTGACGCAACGGATCACGGCGCTGAATCTTTTCCTCAAAGACGTCTACCACGAAGGCAAGATCATCGAAGACGGGGTTGTGCCCGGAAGCATCGTCTACACCTGCAAGCATTACCGCCGCGAGATGCGGGGCATCAAAGTACCGCGCGACGTGTACGTCACGGTGGTTGGGACCGATCTGATACGAAACCCGGCTGGGGACTTTGTGGTTCTCGAGGACAATCTCCGCGTGCCGAGCGGAGTCTCCTACATGCTCACCAGCCGCAGGGTGATGAAGCAGATATTCCCCGGACTATTTCAAAAATGTCGAGTGCGTCCCATTGAGCACTACAGCCAGGCTCTTCTGTCGACGCTTCGTTCTCTCGCGCCCGAGGGACGTTCCGAGCCGACCGTAGTTTTGCTCACGCCCGGCTCCTACAACTCCGCTTACTTTGAACATACCTACCTGGCGCGGCAGATGGGCATCGAGCTTGTTGAGGGACGAGACCTGGTAGTGCACGACAATGTCGTCTACATGCGAACCACATTCGGCCTGCAGCGCGTTGATGTCATCTATCGGCGAATCGACGACGATTATCTTGATCCTCTGGTTTTCGAACATGGTTCCGCGCTCGGTGCTGTCGGCCTGTTTAATGCCTATCGCGCCGGAAACGTAGCTTTCGCCAATGCCCTGGGGACGGGAGTCGCCGACGACAAGGCCATCTATGCTTACGTACCCAAGATCATTCGCTACTATCTCGATCAGGATCCGATTCTGGAAGGCGTCGAGACTCTGTTGATGTCAGATCCGGGACAGCGTGACCATGTCTGCCAGAGGTTGGACGAGTACGTGGTCAAAGCTGTAGGCGAGTCGGGCGGCTATGGCATGCTGATCGGCCCGCATAGCACGGAACAACAGCGCTCCGAATTTCGAGACAGGATCAACGCGCAGCCGCGAAACTATATTGCGCAACCGACCATCAATCTTTCGACCGCGCCCTGTTTCGTCGATGGAACAATCGAACCGCGTCACGTCGATCTGCGGCCTTACGTTCTCTACGGCGAAAACATCACGATCGTGCCCGGTGGCCTCACTCGAGTTGCGTTGCGAAAGGGCTCGTTGGTTGTGAATTCGTCGCAAGGTGGGGGTTCGAAGGACACGTGGGTCTTGCAGAACTGAGATTTTGAAAGGGTGAGTGAGCATGCTTTCGCGCGTAGCCGACAGCCTTTACTGGATGAGCCGCTATTTTGAAAGAGCGGACAACGCATCGCGCGTGCTGAAGGCGACTTACGGCCTGATCCTCAATCCCGCAAAGTTTTCGACGGAAGAGCGCTGGTTCCGAGCCGTTTCTTCGCTGGCCCCGGGTGCCGCTTCGAGCAACGTCGACCCGCAGCGCGCCCTGTTTTTATTGGTAACGGATCCGGAAGGCGCTTTCTCAATCGTGAAATGCATCAGCGGAGCGCGCGAAAACGCCCGGCAAGTGCGCGAGGAGATCAGTTCCGAGATGTGGGAGCACCTCAATCGCCTTTTTCATGACGTGACTGGCGTGAACCTTGAGCCCGACGATGATGCCGGAGCCATGCGAGTGGTGAACCTGGTTCGCGAAGGCTCCTACCGGTTTAATGGAATTACCGCCGCCACTATAAATCATGATGAGGCCTGGCATTTTATCCAGCTGGGCAAATATATTGAAAGGGCCTGCAATCTCTGCGTCTTGCTGGACGCTTATTTTGCCATTGACAAACACGCTGACGATCTGGACTGGGTGGGCCTCCTGAGCAGCTGCGCCGCGTTTGAAGCGTATTGCAAGGCGTGCACCGCCGAACTCAAACCGGACCGGATCGCGAATTTTCTCCTGCTGAAGCCCGAGTTCCCCTATTCCGTGCGTTATTCGCTGGATCGCATGCACGAGGCTCTGACTGCAATCAGCAATCTCTCGTTGAGCCGCAGGACCGAAAAGATCGAAAGATTGATCGGGCGTTTGCGCTCCATGGTTGCTTACGTCCAAGTCGCCGAAATCATTGCCGGATTGCACAAGTACCTGGCAACGATCATCGAGCAATGTCGCGAACTGCACGCGGCGGTTCACGAACTCTATATCGAATATCCGATCGAGGTTGCTTTCCAAACATAATGTTCTACGCCATTCGCCATTTCACGCGCTATCGCTACAGCCATCTCGTGTGGCAGAGCATGATGGAAGTTCGCATGCATCCGAGAAGCGAAGGCCACCAGCGCTGTTTTGTTTTTCAGCTGTCGGTCAATCCGAGAGCCCGCATTTTTGGTTATACCGATTCCTACGGAAATCTCGTGCACCACTTCGACTTGCCTTCCCGCCATAGCCAGCTCACGATCATCACCGACGCGCTGGTGGATATCGACGCCCAGCCGCCGATCCCCGAGGACATGAGTTACGAAGCGTGGAGTGATCTCGAGCAACTGGTCGAGAAGAAAGATTACTGGGACATGCTGATGCCGAGCCATTTTGCGCGCTCGTCACCAGAACTCGAGGCGTTGGCAACGGAAATCGGGGCTAGCGAAAGGAAGCGACGAAGCCCGCTCGCGTTCCTGCGTGATATTTCATCCGGAGTGTATCGCAGTTTCAAGTATGTGAAGAAAAGCACGGCCGTAAATTCTCCGATTGAAGATGCGCTCAGCTCACGGCAGGGCGTGTGCCAGGATTTCGCTCACATCATGATCGCGCTGGTCAGAAACGCACGAATTCCGTGTCGCTACGTCAGTGGATACCTCTATCAGACCACCGAAAATTCGCATCCCTCGGCCGACGGCGCAACCCACGCATGGGTGGAAGCTCTTCTCCCCGGGATTGGCTGGGTAGGTTTCGATCCCACAATCAATCAGCTGGCTGGCGAAAAGCATATTCGCACCGCGATCGGCCGCGATTATGCCGATGTCCCTCCGACCATGGGCGTGATGAAAGGAAAAGCTGAGACGCAACTCCAGGTTCGCGTTCGGGTCACACCATCACAAGCGGTGCTTCCTCCTGATGAGGAGTTTGCGGCTGACGAGGAGTGGTCTCAATTTCTCGATGAAACTCAGCAGGCGCAGTTCATCGAGGCTCAGCAACAATGAAGCGTCGGTGACTTCAACTGTCCCGGGCCGGCTTCAAAGTTGCGTTCCTGCGACGCGAAGAACATCGTCTTCGTCAAATTGGACGTCAAAGGAAAAAAGGAAAAATTGAAAGCGATCAGCAGACGTGTGGGCGCCGGCGCGGAGCGCCACGTCTTTTGGCCAGTGTTGCTGGCGCGTGCGATTTCGGGGCCAGAACCTTTTCGATCTCTTCCCGCAGCCAACGGTTTGCCGGATCGTTCTCTGCACTCTCGTGCCAGTACAAATGGGCCTCGAGACGGGGCGCAGGGAGCGGGCAGGGATAGACGCGGTACTTCAGATTTGTTTTCTCGAAACCGGTGTTGAGCAGTTCTGCATGGCGCCCAGGCAAGGTCAGCAGCATGTCTGTTTTACTCACCACCATGCAAGCCGCGTGGTTATGTTGGCTGCGCAGGAATACCTGTCGGCGCAGGCCCTGGCGACTGAGTTCGACGTCAACCAGGCTGGGACCGTAGCGGCGGGAAGAAACCTGAATATGGCGTTGCGCCAAATAAGTATTCAGATCGAGCTTGTCCTTGATCGCAGGATGGTCGTGGCGGGCGATGACCACGAATGGTTCATTCAGCAGCGATTTATGGCGGATGCGATCGCCCATTGTCAGCGGAATGTCCAAGGCAAGGTCGACCGATCCACTCGCCAGCTCCGTCTCCAGATCTCGGCGCCGGACGCGAGACGTTGTGATCGACATTCCTGGGGCTGCGTACGTCAGACGTTGCAGCAGGGAAGGAAGAATCATTGCTTCGGCATATTCCCACAACGACAGGTGAAAGTTCCGGCGCGTGTCTTCTGGAACGAAATTGCGACTTTGGCTGAGATTCGTTTCCAGTATTTGCAGTGCCTGTCGCACTTGCTCAATTATGTTGCGCGTGAAGGGCGTCGGTACCATGTGCGGCCCCTGGCGCACAAACAGCGGATCCTGCAAGAGATCGCGCAGTCTCTTCAAGGCATGACTGATTGCGGGTTGGGTGAGGTTCAGTTGCTGGCCGGCGCGAGTGATGTTGCCCTCGCGATAGATGGCCTCGAGCACCACGAACAGATTCAGGTCGACCTGACTTAAATGCACGCCGCATATATTACAGGATTCGTAGGATTCATTAGGAGAATTCTGCTGAAATGGCTAGGCTAGAAGGCCGTCAGGGGTGGCGCAGCGATGGACTTTTCCTTATCGCCGAAAGCACAGGACTACATTCAGCGCATCTCGACGTTCATGCAGGAGCACGTCCTGCCTGCGGAGCCTGAATATTCGGCACAAGTGCAGAACGTTCCCGACTGGCGCAGCTGGAAACAGCCTGCGGTTATGGAGACTTTGAAGGCCAAGGCGCGGGCGGCTGGCCTGTGGAATCTGTTCCTGCCCGACAGGAAGTACGGCGCAGGCCTCACCAATGTGGAATATGCGCCGCTGGCCGAGATTACTGGCCGGTCGTCGATTGCGCCCGAGGTTTTTAACTGCAACGCTCCTGACACCGGCAACATGGAAGTGCTCGTGAAGTATGGTTCGGAGGCGCAAAAGGAACGCTGGCTCAAGCCGCTCTTGGCGGGAGAGATACGTTCCTCGTTCTGCATGACCGAGCCTGACGTCGCATCCTCGGATGCTACGAACATCCAAGCGACGGCCGTCATCAAGGGCGATGACGTCATTCTCAATGGGCGCAAATGGTGGAGTTCGGGATTGGGGCATCCTCATTGCCGCGTCGTCATCTTCATGGGCGTCACGAATAATTCCGCCTCCAAGCACGAGCGTCATTCCATGGTTCTGGTTCCGCTCGAAACGCCAGGCGTCAAGATCGTGCGCATGCTTTCGGTGTTTGGATCGTATGACTCGCCTTTTGGACACGGCGAGGTCGGTTTCAGCAATGTTCGGGTTCCGGCCGATCACATTATTGGCGGTCCTGGACGCGGATTTGAGATCGCTCAGGGACGGCTTGGCCCGGGTCGTATCCATCACTGCATGCGCACTCTCGGCGCAGCCGAGCGCGCGCTTGAGCTTCTTTGCCG
>Ga0302324_100011560_pt1 | contig 18104 bp, 20 predicted proteins | sample Palsa_T0_1_FD_201949 | JGI IMG/M metagenome (GOLD analysis project Ga0302324, IMG submission 201949) | Peat permafrost microbial communities from Stordalen Mire near Abisko, Sweden - Palsa_T0_1 | ecosystem: Environmental > Terrestrial > Soil > Palsa > Peat permafrost | place: Sweden: Abisko... | reverse complement strand
GATGTTCGTGACGCCGCGTCGCCGTAGTTGCAAATCGAGCCCGGTTCCGTAGAAGGCGCCCCACTGACGCTTCGTGATCAAGATGTCGCGAGTTGCGTCGGCGCGCAGCTCGGCGGCGAGGTCGGAGAAGCCGGGCGGAAAGCTCGCGGCGGGAGCTGCGGCCTGCTTGCGGGTTTTGATCGCGTCACCTCCGTCGGCCGACCAGGCCACGTTCACGAGGACCACCGGAAGCGTCTTCGCGCGAAATGCGTCGACCAAACGGACGACGTTTGCAACGACCGTCTCCGCCGGATGCGCGGTCGGCATTCCGACGATGCCTTTTTGAATGTCGATGACGACCAGAGCAGACGTTGGATCGATTGCGGTTATCGGCATGATCCCGGACGATTCGTTGTCGTTCGCGAGGGCGGCCTGCACCGCGGGCGAAGCACCACAAGCGTGAGCGACAATCTCCCGCTCCGGCTGGTGGAACTCGAGGATGCCGACTTCGATTGGCTCCTTTCCAAGGGTGCGGAACGCGCCGACGGTCTTTCGCTACCGCCCGGCGGCGTCGACGATTCGGAAACGCTCGAACACGTACGCCGTATAACGCGACGCCTCAACGCGAGCGGTTCCCGGAATTCGTGGATGGCCGTCGTAGGGAACGAGGTCGTCGGCATGATCGGACACAAGGGCCCGGCGCACGACGGTACGATCGAGATCGGCTATGGAGTCGCCGCGAGCCGGCGCGGCCGGGGGTACGCGACGCAGGCGGTCGCGGCGGTTCTCGCGGCGGCGCGCCGCGATCCGCGCTTGCGCACCGTGGCGGCCGAAACGCTCGAGGACAACCTCGCGTCGCAACGCGTGTTGCTCAAGAACGCATTCGTGCGCAGCGGCCGTCGCGACGATCCCGGCGACGGACCGCTGGTTCTCTGGCGCATCGAGCTTCGGCCGTAAACCGAGCTTCGGACGGAAAAAGAAGGCGGCCGCGCGGCCGCCCCTTTGGGGTTCTCGAATTTCGAAGCCTAGGGTTCCCTAGAAAATGTTCCAGAGATATTGATTGTAGACTTCGTGATGGTACTGCACTTCTTGGGACTTGACGATCGTGCCGAGGAGACGCGGGCATCTGTCGGCACTGGCCTGCTTGAGATCGGCGTACCGGCCTTTGACGTCCTCGCCGAGCAGGGTGGTGATCCAACTCGAACTGCGGAAGTTCGTCAGGGCGTCGTAGATATTGTCGGGCAGGTAATGCTCCGCCTGACGCAGGTTCTTCTCGTCGCTGATCGTCCCGTAAAGTCCGGTTTGAAAGACCGACTGCATGACCATGTATGGATTCGCGTCCGGCGCGACGGAGCGGACTTCGACGCGCGCGCTGCGCTCGTTGCCGAAGGGAATGCGGATCATCGAGCCGCGATCGATGGCCGAGGCCTTGATTTGGTTCGGGGCTTCGAAGTGCGGGTCGAGCCGGCGATACGAGTTGACGCTCGAGTTGAGCAACAGACACGTATCGTTGGCACGCGTAAGGATCCGGTCGACGAACTGCCAGCCGAAGGAGCTGAGGTGTTCCTCACCGTTGGCGTCCCAGAAGATGTTCTTGCCGTCTTTGCTCACCGAGACGTTGGTGTGCATGCCGTTCCCGTTGACGCCGACGACGGGCTTGGGCAAGAAGCTCGCGGTCATGCCGAGTTTCGTGGCGACTTGACGGCAGATCAGCTTGTAGATCTGAATTTGGTCGGCGGCGGCGACCACTTCACCGTAACTATAGTTGATCTCGAACTGGGACGGCGCGACTTCGGGATGATCTTTCTCGTTTTGAAAGCCCATCGCGCGCTGAACTTCGGCGACCGAATCGATGAAGAGCCGCAGCGGGTCGCCCGGCAGCGAGTAGTAGTACCCGCCGGTGTTGACGTATTCGAATTTGCCGGTCTCCGCGTAGTGGCGCTCCGCATCGATGCCCGCGAAAACGAAGCCTTCGATCTCGTTGGCGGCGTTGAGCGTGTAACCGTCCTTCTCAAAGGCTTGTTTCGAGAGCTTCTTGAGATTGCCGCGGATGTCGGCGGGGTAGGGACTCCCGTCGCGGCTTAAGACGTCGCCGAAAACGAGCACCTTGCCCGAACCGAAGATATCGCCGGGCGCGTAGAAGAACGAACTCCAGTCGACGGAGAGACGCAGATCGCTCTCGCGTTGCGCGGTGAACCCGCGGATCGACGAGCCGTCGAACGTCAAGTTGTCGTGGGACTTGAGCAAGAACTTCTTGTCGTAGTCGAGCATGTGCAGCCGGCCTTCGAGGTCGCTGAACATGAGCGTCACGGCCTTGATCTTTTTCTCGTCGGTGAGGTACTTGAGGCGCTCCTCTTGGAGCTTGTCCATCGGCACGCGATCTTGGCGCTGTTTTTTCGCTTTGAGGTTCAGCTCTTCGAGCTCGCCATACGGGAGCATGAGGAAATCGCGTAGTTCGGTGGGCATCGTTTGTGTTTACACTCCTTGACGGGACGCGTGCAGGGGAGAGCGGCTTACTTGGTCGGTGCGGCGTACGGCTCGCGATTCTTGCGGCCAAGAGTGACAAGGGAAATTCGCCGCCGGTGCTGAGCGGGCGGTCGGGAAGGAGCCTCCCGCCGGCTCAGCGCTTGCCATGTCCGAGGTGCCAACCATGGGCGGGACACGCGTACGGCCTGAGGCCGACGCTGGTGCGCGGGACCGCCCGCTCGGCCAGCTTCTTCGTGGCGAAAGCCGCCTTGGGCGAGCCCGTCTTGTTGAAGCAGCCACGCACTCCGCCGCTCTTGCGCGGCGCGTTTTCACCCACGCCGGAAGGATTCGGCGCGCTTTCCCTCTTCCTCCACCAGTTGCCCTCGTACGTCTTTCGCGGTACAATTGCCGGGTTGTGGAGGCCTCACCCGCGGCCTCAACGGTATCGCAAGGACGGGTTCGTGGCGCGTGCGCCACGTGTGTAGGGCGAGGGGGCGACGATCCGGCGCCACCCCGCCGATTCCACCTACATGCTCCTCCCTTCGGAGGATAGGAAGAGATCGATGGCAAGCAATTCCAAGAAGCGGGCGGCCGCAAAAAAAGAACGCCGCCCCAAGCGTAAAGTCTGCACGTTCTGCGCCGAAAAAATTTCCGACATCAATTACAAGGATGTCACTCGGTTGCGAAAATACATCTCGGAGCGCGGCAAGATCCTACCGCGGCGCATTTCGGGAAACTGTGCCAAACACCAGCGGCTCTTGACGGTAGCGGTGAAACGCGCCCGCATCATCGCCTTCCTCCCCTTCGTCTCCGAGTAAGAGCATGAAGATCATCCTCCTTAACGACGTGAAGTCGCTCGGTACCATCGGCAACGTCATCGAAGTGGCCGACGGCTACGCGCGGAATTACCTGCTGCCGAAGGGCCTCGCCGCCGAAGCCTCGTCCGGTGCGCTCGCGTTGCTCGAGCAACAGCGTCGCGCGAAGTCGCGCCGCGACGCCGAGGCGCTGGCGAATGCCGAGGCGCTCGCCAAGCAGTTGGAAGGCTTGACCGTGACGGTTTCCGCCAAGAGCGGCGGCAACGGAAAGCTTTTCGGCGCCGTGACCAACGCCAACGTCGCCGAGGCGATCGCCAAGGAGTTGGGCATCGAGGTCGACCGCCACAAAGTCGTCGTTCCCGACAACATCAAGTCGCTCGGGAGCTACCCCGTCGAAGTCCGCCTCGGCAAAAATCTCGTCGCGAAGACCACCGTTAAAGTCGTCGCCGCGACGAACTGAGTCGAGTGGCGCAGGGGGCGGACCCGGCCTACGTCGCCCGCATTCGCCGTAAGTACGGCGGTGACGATGGACTGCGACGCTACGTCGCGGCACTTTACGACATTCTTTCGGCGACCCTCGGACCCGAAAAACTCGTGCTGCGCGCGGGGAAGCTCAACGCCCTCAAGCTGATGCGTTCGAGTCTCTTGCCGGAGCGCATCTTGGCGTTGCAGCGGCTCGTGTTCGAAGATCCGACGCTCGAGCGCTTACCGGTTCCGGGGAAACTCCGCGAAGCGATCGCCGAAATCGAAGACGGACTGGCGGATCTCGTCGCCCACCGCTCGGTCGAAGACAAAATCGATTCGAAGGTCACGCTCAAGATGGCCGAGCGGCATCAGGAGTATCTCAAAGACCTCAAGCTCGAGGCGCTGCGCGAAGACGGCGGTCCCGAGACGCCTGCCACGCAGCGGAAGCTCGAAGAGCTTACCGGACTCGACCGGCGCAAACTGGCGGCATCGGCTCTGCAACTGCTCCGCCCGGCCGCGCTCGGCGAAGTCGTCGGACAGCGCTCCGCAATTGCCTCGCTTTTGGCCAAGATTTCGTCACCGTTTCCTCAGCACGTGCTCTTGTACGGACCGCCCGGCGTCGGCAAGACGACGGTCGCGCGGCTCGCGCTCGAAGAAGCGAAGCGGCGCGGCTACACGCCGTTTGCGGCGGACGCTCCGTTCGTCGAGGCGAGCGGCGCCACGCTGCGTTGGGATCCGCGCGAGACGACGAATCCGCTGCTCGGCAGCGTGCACGATCCGATCTATCAAGGCAGCCGGCGCGAGTTTGCCGAGGGCGGAATTCCAGAACCGAAGCTGGGTCTCGTCACCAAGGCCCACGGTGGAGTTTTGTTCATCGACGAGATCGGCGAGATGGATCCGCTGCTACAATCGAAGTTGTTGAAGGTTCTCGAGGACAAACGCTTCAGATTCGAGTCGTCGTACTACGATTCGAGCGATCCGAGCGTGCCCGCGTACATCAAGAAGCTTTTCGAAGACGGCGCGCCGGCCGATTTCGTGCTCATCGGGGCGACGACCCGCGACCCCAGCGAGATCGACGCGGCGATACGTTCGCGCTGCGCGGAGGTGTACTTCGAACCGCTCACCGAAGCACAGATTGGGGAGATCGTCGTGGGCGCGGCCAAGCGCCTGGGCGCAAAATTGGAGCGGCGGGTTGCGCAGACGATAGCTTCGTATACGATGGAGGGCCGCAAGGCGGTGCAGATCGTTGCCGACGCTCACGGTCACGCGCTCTATCGCGAGCGCGACAAGAAGAATGCGCCTGCGGGAAAACCGCCGCTGGTGACGATCACCGATTCCGACGTGCGCCTCGTCGTGCAGTCGGGCCGGCTGGTTCCGCACACCCCGGTGCGCGCTCGCAAGGCGCGCGAGGTGGGCAAGACGTTCGGACTCGGCGTCACGCATCACGTCGGCAGCCTCATCGAAGTCGAAGCCGTCGCTTTTCCCGCGCCGCAACCGCGCAAGGGCTCGATTCGATTTAACGAGACCGCCGGAACGATGGCGCGCGACAGCGTTTTCAACGCCAGCAGCAACGTGCGTTCGCTGATCGGGATCGACCCGCTCGACCACGACCTTCACGTCAACGTCGTCGGGGGCGGCAATATCGACGGTCCGTCGGCCGGCCTCGCAATCTTTCTCGCGCTGTATTCGGCCTTGACGCGGACGCGCTTACCGCAGGACGTCGCGATTACGGGCGAACTCTCGATCTCGGGAAAGGTGCGCCCGGTGGGCGGCATCATCGAAAAAGTCTATGCAGCGCGTCAGGCGGGGATGCGGCTCGTGCTCATCCCCAAGGAAAACGAACGCGAAGTAGAGCGCGCCTTCGGTCCGCTCGTCATTCAGCCCGTGGCGACGATCGACGAAGCCCTCGCCGCGCTCGGCGTGACCCGTAAGGCGAAACGCTGATGGCGACGATCGCCCCCGGAACTCTGGGCAGCGCCGACCGTATCCCACCGAACAACCTCGAAGCCGAGATGGCCGTGCTCGGGTCGATCCTGGTCGATCGCGAGATGATGGCGACGGTTTCCGAAATTTGCGCGCCGCACGACTTCTACGCTCACGTTCACGAAACGATCTTCGAAGCGCTGCTGCAGCTCTACGAGCGCGGAGAACCGCTCGATAAGATCACCGTGGCCGAAGAGCTGCGCCGCCGAGCATTGCTCGACAAGGTCGGCGGCATTCCGTACCTCAGCTCGCTGATGGATATGGTTCCGACCGCCGCCTCGGCGGAATACTACGCGAACATCGTGCGCGAGAAGGCTGCCTTGCGCGGCCTCATTCACGCCGGCACGCAGATTACGCGCATCGGCTTTGAGAACGAGGAAGACGTCGACGGCGCGCTCGACCGGAGCGAACAGATCGTGTACGAAGTCGGCCGGCGTCAGCGGACCGGCGACTTCAATCCGATCTACAAGCTTCTGAAGGGCACGTTCGAGCAGATCGATCGGCTGTATCACAGTCACGGCGATCGCACCGGAATTACGTCGGGCTTCCCCGACATCGATCATTACACCGCGGGCTTTCAACCCGGCAATTTCGTCATCGTGGCTGCCCGTCCGGCGATGGGCAAGACGTCGATGGCGCTCACCATGGCCGCCGCGGCGGCCAAAGAGGGCGGGAAACCGATCGCGATCTTCTCCCTCGAGATGACGAACGAAGAACTCGTCTCGCGCTTGCTGTGTTCCGAGGCGCGGATCAACGCGCAAGATCTGCGCAAAGGCAACATCAAGGACCACGAGTGGCAGAAGATCTCGGACGGCATGAGCGCGCTCTCGCAAGTCCCAATCTTCATCGACGATTCGGGCTCGATCACGGTCACCGAGATTCGCAGTCGCTGCCGGCGCTTACAATCGGCAGAGGGGCTGTCCGCGGTCTTCATCGACTATTTGCAGCTACTGCGTCCCGGCACGATGACGCGCTCGCAAAACCGGAACGACGAGCTCTCGGAGATTTGCCGCGTCCTCAAGGCGACGGCGAAGGATCTCAAGATACCGATCATCGCGCTCGCCCAGCTCAACCGGGGCGTCGAATCTCGCAACGACAAACGCCCAATGTTGTCAGACTTGCGCGATTCCGGAGCCATCGAGCAAGAGGCGGACATGGTCGCGTTTTTGTATCGCGAGGCCTACTATAATCCGGAGAGCGCGCCCGAGCCGGATCTGACCGAATTTATCATCGCAAAACAGCGCAACGGCCCGACCGGAATGGTCAAGCTGCGCTTCCTCAAAGAGTACACGCTGTTCGTCCCGTACGGCCAGAGCAGTCACTTCAGCGCCCCTTAAGGGCTAGGTGACCTTCGCTTCCGCGATCTCGTGGACTTCCGGGTCACCGATCGCGTGGTGCAAGTAGGAGCGCGAAAGCTCGACGTATTCGGGTCCGGCATGCTCGACCCAACCGATTGCTGCGCCCTCGAGTTTTTTCTTGACTTGGGCCGGCGCGCCGGCGGCGACGCTTTCGGGTGGAATCTTCGCTCCGACCCCCACGACGCTGCCCGCTGCGATGAGCGAGCGTCGTCCGACCGTTGCATGATTCAGCACGACGGCATTGCTACCGATCAGCGCGCCGTCCTCGACGACGCAGTCCTCGAGGACCGCGCAATGCCCGATCGTGACGTCGTCGCCGAGAATCGTGCTGCATTCCGGACTGACGTGCAGGACGGCATTGTCCTGAACGTTCGAGCGTGCGCCGATCCGGATCGGGCCGTTGTCGGCGCGTATGACGACGCCGAACCAGATACTCGCCTGTTCGCCGACCTCGACGTCGCCGATCAAAACGGCGGTGGGCGCCACGAAGGCCGTGCTGTGAACTTTCGGCGTCTTGCCCTTGTACTCGATGAACATGCGAACTCTCCGGCGAAGGGAGGACGGCTTTGCCCCACCGTCATCAAACGCCTCTGCGCGGCGTAAAAGCCGTCCCTCGCCCGAAGCCCGGCAATCCCGAGTACGCCGCGGTGAACTACGCGTACGCCGGGCAAGAAGGGCACATCCACGAAGTCGTGACGATCGCGGGGCGCCGTTTGGCGAAGGTCGGCTTCGACGATCGGAAGATCGTCTACTATTTACTCGACGATCTCGAACTTGACGAGAGCGCTCCGCAAGGGACTTTTCACGACAAGCAGCCCTAGCTTCGCGGAAGGAAGCCGCGGTACGGACTGACCGGGACCCACGTCGCTTCCAACATGTCGTTCGCGAGCATCGGCAGTCGCTGCAGGATGCGCTTGGCTTCATCGAGCGATGCGACTTCGAGCTGAATGACCGCACCCGGGACGTCCTGGCGCGAATAGATCGCCTTCACGTGGCCGTCGCCGTAGAGCCGGCGCGCCGCTTCAGCCTCCGGCTCGAGCATTTTCGCCATTGCGTCTTCATCGAACGCTTCGGTACGCCGGCGCAAGAGCGCGAATACGGTCACGATCGGTCTACCTCCGTTAAAAAGCCGTTCTACGGTAGTTGCTTTGAAGCCCTAACGACGCTTGCGAGGAGGTTGATCGAAAGTCCCGCGAAGAGCACCGGCCCGAGCCAGGATCCCGAGCTTCCCCCGGCGTGAAGTGCCATGGCGACCAGTCCGATCCACACGACGATCGTCGCGGCGAAGCGCCGATCGTCCACGAACAGCCCGGCGAACTCAGACACGAAACCCAGCACGCGCTTCATCGCGGAACCGCTTCGAGTTTGACGGTGCGCCGCACGAGCGCGACCGCGATCAACGCGACGAGCGCGTAGCCGATGACGAGCGCGAGAAGCGCAAAATCGCCCGCCGGCCATTCGAGGCCGAGTCCCTCACCGGTCCAAAACGTGCCGAAGGCCGAGAGCATGATGCCGACGACGAACTTCAACCCGTTTTCCGGAACGCGCGCGAGCGGGCGCCGCAGCAGCAGTCCCGTGCCGCCGACGAGCGCTCCGGCAAATAACGCACCGAGTGCAGCGGGAACGAGCGCGCCGCTCGAAGCTCCAACCGCAAGAACGATGAAGACGACCTCGAGTCCCTCGAGGACGACAGCATTAAACGCGATGAATACGCCCGTCCTGTCGATCGAGCCGGCGGTGTTATCTTCAGCGACTCGCCCCGTGTGTCGAGCATAGATCGCGTTTTCGTCGTGAAAAGCCAGGACGCCACCGTAGCGCAAGATCGCTTTGCGCAGCCAGCGCATGCCGAAGAGCAGGAGCAGCCCGCCGACGGCGAACTGCAGCGCCGGCAACGGAACGAGGCGTAGGGCGGGCCCAATCGCGGCGACGAGCAGGGCCAGCAGCGCGACGCCCGCGATCGTTCCGATCCAGGCCGAACGCCAGCCACGCGTAACGCCCACGGCGAGAACGATCGTCAGCGCTTCGACGAACTCGACGAAGGATGCAAAAAAGGCCGGCAGCGCGGCCGTGAAAAGAACGAGCCGCACAGTTTAGCGTAGCAGCCGGCTGCGCACGACGCGCGTCCGCGAGAGCCGGTCGTGCGGTTGAATGCGAAGCATGAGTCCGAAAAAGGCCGGCACGACGCAAAGTGACGAGATTATTCCGGCGATATAGCGCCACAGCGCTTGTCCGACCGGAACGCGCTCGAATCTTCGGGTGACGACGCGCACCTCGGCGATCATCATGCCGAGCGTCTGCCCGCTGAGCGCGATGAGCACGAAACTGTAGAGGAAAAAGGCGAGAAAGAATTTCGGATCCGCAAACGAGATGCTGACGTGAGGCAATTTATTGAGCCAGGGATAGAGCTTTTCCAGCTCGCCCAAATCGAGCGCCGTCGATTTGTCGATGGTTTTGCTCGTCGCAATGCCGGATTGAACGATTGCAGATACGACGAACGAGTCGAGCGAGATCGCCGCGAACCGGCGCAGCGGGGTGGCACATTCGCGACGCCGGACGAACTCGCCGTGCTCGGCGGGTCCGGGTAACTCGCTCTTGCGCTCGACGCGGCCGATTTCTTCGCGCCAATAGCCGGCGAGCTCCGTGCCTGAGAACGTCTCGAGCGCCTTGAGGCGGTTCGTCGCGAACGGGACCGCCGAACTCCATTCCCCCAGACGCAGCCGGCCGTCGCCTTCGAGCGCGGTCTGCTGCTCCGCCAGGGCTTCGTAGTCGATATGACGTCCGATCGCGTGAAACGTCGTTATCGCAATCGCGCTCTTCGCTTCGTCGAGCGAATCGCAAAAGAGCAATCCCACGCGATCCGCGGTGTACTCGGTCTTGCGCAACCACGGTCCGAATAAGATTGAAACGAACGGATTCTCGCGTCCCGAAGCACTGAAGAGCGACGCGATGCGCGTGTGACCGGCCGCAATGTGCGCGAGTTCGCGTGCTAGCAGAAAGCGCAACTCCGGACGGCGCAGATGTTCGAAGTACTGGCTCGAGATTACCAGCGCATACGGTTCCTCGGTGCCGACCGAGGCGAGCGGAACGAACGGGTCGTCGCGGATGAAGACGAGCGGCACGGCGACTCCGAGATCCGCCGCGATCGCGCCGACGTCGTCGAAGACATCCGGAAATTGCCGCTCGTTGATCCGGACGCTGTTGCCGAGCAGACGCCCGCGCGCGAGCGAAACGAGCACCAAGCCCACGACGACGAGCAGCATGACCTCACTCACCGTGATGCCGTGGAAAAAGAGCCCGATCAGAACGATCGCAAGGGGTGCTATGAGGAGCGAAAGCACGAGCGACGAGCGCTCGCGGGCGACGCGCAACGATCGCGGCCCGGCGAAGGGCGAACTGACCGTCGCAGGCGCTGTTCCAATGGTTCCGGCCGTTTGCACTCTCCAGGTTTTCGGCGCTCGCCCGGTGTAGCCTACGATCAGCGGCGGTGGAGTTCGCCCGCACGGATACCCGTGAAAACCGCTCTCAACGAGCCAATGACTCCTGCGCGATACCTCGTCACGCAGGAGACTAGCATGAACCTCGCCGTTGAGAACGTCTGGTTTATCGCCGCGATTTGGATGGCGCTCGCGGCGCTGGCGTCAGCCATTGCGATCCGAGTGAAGCTGGCTTCGGCACTCGTTGAAATCCTCATCGGGGTGCTCGCCGGCAACCTCATCGCACTACGCACGAACACGTGGATCGATTTCATCGCGGGTTTTGGAAGCATCATGCTGACGTTTCTGGCAGGCGCGGAAATCGATCCGAAAGTCCTGCGCGCTCAGGTCCGCCCCGCTGCTGCCCTTGGGTTCGTTTCGTTCATCGCGCCATTTCTCGGAGCGATGATCTTTGCACGCTACGGTCTGCATTGGACGACCGATGCCGCGAAGATAGCGGGAATCGCGATGTCGACGACGTCGGTCGCGGTAGTCTACGCCGTGATGCTGGAGACGGGCCTGGCTGCGAAGGACTTTGGCCAGCTGATCCTGGCAGCGTGCTTTATTACCGATCTGGGAACGGTCGTAGCGCTCGGCCTTCTCTTTGCGACGTTCAACGGATGGCTGCTCTTGCTCGTGGCAGCGATCCCGCTTTCGATGTGGGCGGTTCCGCGCATGCTTCCGTGGCTGTTCGCGAAACTTGGAGGCCGTGTGAGCGAGCCCGAACTCCGTTTCCTCTTTGCCGTGATCCTCATTTTGAGCGCTATCGCAACGTTTGCGCGGAGCGAGGGCGTACTGCCGGCGTACTTTCTCGGGCTCGCGTGCGCGGGGTTCTTGTTCTCGAACCGTGACGTTTCGCGACGGCTGCGCAGCATAACGATGAGCCTCCTGACCCCGTTCTACTTCCTTAAAGCCGGGACGTTCGTCAGCTTCGGTGCACTCGCGACGGGGCTGGCGGGGATTGCCGCCTTTTTCGCGGTGAAGGTGGTAGCCAAGATTGCCGGTGTCTGGCCCGTCGCCCGGGCCTTCCACTTCTCGGCCCGCGACGCGAACTACCTGACGCTCATGATGGCAACCGGTCTCACGTTCGGCACGATCTCGAGCCTGTATGGTCTCAGCCACCATTATATCGACCAAGGTCAGTACAGCACGCTGGTAACGGTCGTCATTCTTACCGCGATCATCCCGACGCTCATCGCTCAGGGCTTTTTTCATCCACACCACTATCTTGAAGAGGGCGAAGAAGCCGTCCTCGAGCAAACGCACGCACCGTAACGGCAGCGGGGAGGACCAATCTTGAGATGAAGACCGAAGGAACGGGAAAGCTCCTCCGCATTTTCATAGGCGAAAGCGATCGCTGGCATCATCAGCCGCTCTATACTGCCATCGTCGAGGCTGCGCGAAAGGCCGGGCTCGGAGGCGCGACGGTGTTCAAAGGAATCGAGGGATACGGTGGGCGCTCAATCGTCCATGCCGCACGCGTCTTCGATCTCTCGAGCGATCTGCCGCTCTTGATCGAAATCGTGGACAGTGAGGAACGGATTCGCTCGTTTCTTCCGACGCTTGACGAGATGGTGATTGAGGGCCTCATGACGCTTGAAAGCGTCGAGATTATAGCGTACCGGACCGGGCCCGCGAAGAAGAGCTGAAAGATGATAGACGTTCGGAGCGTCCTCGCGGTCTCGATCGGATCGGCGATCGGTGGCTCGTGCCGGTACCTCGTGGGAGTCTGGTTCGTCCAACGCTTCGGTCCCGGCTTCCCGCTAGGGACCCTCTTCATCAACGTATCGGGTTCGCTGCTCATCGGGTTCGTCGCCGAACTGGCGCAAACGCGGGCCTTCGGCGTAACGCCGTTCGTGCGCATCGCGCTTGCGACGGGGCTGATCGGCGGTTACACGACGTTCTCGAGCTACATCTTTGAGGCGGTTACGCTTGGTGGAGAAGGCCGGCGTTGGATGGCAGTTCTCTACGCGCTCGGCAGCATCGTTCTCGGCGTTGCCGCGTTTCTTGCCGGTACGATCGCTGCCCGGCTCTTAACCAGAACGGTAACTTGACGCCCGGTCGTGATTGAGCGTGGTCTTGCCGGGGAAACCGGCATCTAGCGGTCCCGCGCGATTGCGCGATCGCCCTGGAGGTACTGCCATGGACGTAACCACCCAAGGGGCTCGCCCATACGAGCTCCAGTCTCAGCCGATTCAGAATCTTTCGGAACGCGCAATCGGTGAAGTGTTCGACGTCGCTCGCAACGAGCTGCAGTTGGCCCGGCTGGAATTCGACGAGAAGGCGCGCGCGGGAATGCAGGCGGCTCAAAGCTTCGGACTTGCCGCGATCGCGCTCGTCGTTGCTCTCGGAAGCTTGGCTGCGGCGATCGTTGTCGGCTTGGCGAGCGTGATGAGCCTATGGAGTGCGCTGCTGGCCGTGGCCGTAATCTTCGGCATCGTTGCGCTCATCCTCGCGTTGATCGGCCGTGGAACGCTGACCCAGGCGGGCGGCTTTACCGGTGGCACGATTCTCGACAGAGTCGCACCGCCCTCGGGAACGACGGCTGAGGATGCGACGGCCCGGACCGAATCGGCCTACGAGGATCTCGATCGCACGGTGCGTTTGATCTCGCAGCGCAATTCGAGTCCCTCACCGGTTCGCGACGCGGTCCTGGCTGGAGCTGCGACGATGCTCAGCGTCGTGGTCCAGGCCCGCAACGGCCGTCGTTAAGCGGACGGCGTTAGCGGAGCGAGTCTAACTCGGCGATCAGTCTCGCCGGCGACCACGTCGGATCGTCGAGAAAGCCCGCAACCTTGCCGGACCGGTCGACGAGCGCGAGACGCTCCGTGTGCACGATCGTCTGACCGGTCACGCGCTGTTCGAACACCCCGAAGCGCTGGGCGAACGAGAGGACGCTGCGCGGCTGTCCGGTGAGGAGCAGCCAGTGCTTCTCGCTCGCTCCAAAGGTTTGGGCATAGCGTGCCAGGATCGGCGGGCGATCGTAGCTCGGATCGAGCGTCACCTCGACGAGCTGCGTGCCGGGCGGAAGCTTGGACTCGACGGCGTGGAATTTTGACGAGATGAGCGGGCACATCTGCGCGTCTTGGCACCGCGTATAGATGAAGGTCAACGCATAGGCCTGGCCGCGCAGCGAAGAGAGAAGCACGGGCCGGCCGGACTGATCGAGAAACGGCACGTCGGGCACGGCGTCGCCCTTCGCGAGCGGGCTGGGTGTCGCGGGAATCGGCGGCGGCGTCGTCGCGGCGACGACTTTGACGTTCGAGAGCGTCCATGGTTCGTGCGACTGGTCCACCACGCCGCTTATGCGATCGCCGGGATGCACCACGGTACCGTGAGGCAGCGAAAACTCCATCGTCATCGCGGGCATGCCGCCAAACGCGTCGTGGTGGACGAAAGCTCGATCGCCGGGCTCGACCTGGAGAACGACGCCGTGCAAGACGAGTATTGCGGCGAGCAGCAGCGACTTCATATGACCTGGATCTTCGCCATCATCCCGCCGTCCTCGTGATCGAGGATGTGGCAATGAAAAACGAACGTGCCGACGATGACGGGATCGCGGAAGTCCATGAGCACCTTGGTGAGCGAAGGGACGAGATTTCCCGCGGCCGTGTGGCCCTGAGGCGGAATGTCGAAGGAATCGAGCCAGTGCGGATTCGGCTGCGGCACACCGTTGATGCTCTTGACGACGAAGTGCACCTGATGTGGGTGGAAGACGTGAACCTCATCGGTGTCGTTCTCGAGCGTCCACTCCTCGACCGTGCCGGCGTGCGAGGTAATCATCGGCGCGGCGCTCGCGCTATACTGTACGCCGTTGAGGTAGAATCCGTTGGCGTCCTCCTGGAAGTGGATCAACTGCGTCGCCGCGGGAGCGGGCAGCGGTTCGCGGTAAAACAACGGCTTGCGGATGGAGCTCAAACGTTGACGGACTCGGACGGAGGTCGTCTCACTGCCCGACGTGCCGTGGTCGTTCGTGAGCGTGCCGAGGACGATCGCGGGGTTCGCGTCGCCGGCCGGTCCCGACTGATAGCAATTTGAGATCAGCGCGGCCGGCGTCGAACGCCCGGTCACGATGAATTCGGCGCGGCCCGCGGGAGGGATCACGACGCTCGGAACCGTGAGCGACTGCGGTGCGCCCGCATAGTCGTGAATCGGTACGCCGTCTTGTGCGACGAGATCGAGCGATTGACCGTCGACGGCGATGTCGAAGTGCCGGTGCCCCGACGTGTTGACGACGCGGAGCAGTTCTTTTTCCCCCGGCATGATGCCGATCGAGGCCATCGGGATGCCGTTGATCATCGGCGTTGCGTCGGTCTCGGCGCGACACGGGTTCCCGCCCTCGTCGTCATCGGCCGCGTGCACGCGCGACGAACGGCGGAGGCGTCCGGATTCGCCGGCAGAGAACGACGGATCGTTCGGGATATCGCTGAGCACGATGACCCGTTCGCGCAAGCCCGCGGTCGCCGGAACCTCGTTGGCGATTCCCTCGACGACGATCGCGCCGGCCATGCCGTTCCCGACCTCATAGGACGAGAGGCCGTGAGGATGCGCGTGATACCAGTAGAGACCCGGTGGCTGATCGGTATTGACGACGACGGTGTAGTTGAGCGTCTGCCCGGGTGCTGCGAGGGTCGTGATCACGTCGTCGCCCGGCGCGTCCGGCGAGCTCGTGAACCCGTGGAAGTGAAGGTTTGAGTTCGACTGAACGCCGACCGCGCAGAACTCGGGCAACGTGTTGACGAACGTGAGTTGGATTGTATCGCCCGGCTGAACGCGAATCGTCGGCGCCGCTTTTTGCCCGTTCCAGAAAAACGAAGGGCGCCCGTTCGAGTCGAACGCGGCTTGCAACGTAAGCGCTGCGACGCCGCCCGAGCTGATGACCTCAGGGATGAGGGGAAGCCAAGCCGCCGAGCCGGGGGTTGGGACGATCGGCGCGGGCGACGTCGGGCTGCCGCCTCCGCCACTGCACGCGATGAGCAGCGCGCTCGAGAGCAGCGCGCTGAGTAGCATGCGACCGTTCATTAGAATGCCACCAGCAGCTCGGAGGAGATGACGTTCAGCGATTTGCCCTGGAAATTTTTCTCATACGTGTCGAAAAACGTGAGCCGCGAATTTTTCGTTACCCCGTAGCCGAGTCCGGCGGTGAGGTCGCGTCCGAAGGTGCTGCCGGAAATCGCATCCCAGCGTGCGATCGCGAAGGCGCGCGAGCCGAGCGCCTGACGAGCTTGAATGAAGCCGCCGCTCGAAATGAGCGCACTCTTGTACACGTCGGCGGCGGAGTCGTTTCCGATCTGGTAGACCGCATTGAGTTCGGTCGGACCCCGGGACCAGCCGACGGCAAATCCGTTGCGCCAAAAACTGTCGTGGACGTCGGTTATGAGAATCGTGTTTCCGTATCCGAGTCCGCTGAACTGACGTTGCCCGTCGTAGCGGTATGCCACGAGCGCAAAGTCTCCGAGATTCCGGGTCAGCGTGAACATCGTGTCCAACCCGACGGGTGGAACTCCCGGGTACTCGTAACCTTTCATCACCTGCGCCGTGCCGGAAATGGCGCGCGACGGATCGCCGAACGAGACTTGGCCGCCCAACTTCGGCGCAAAGAAGTTGAACGGATTGTCGCCCGCGACTTGACTCCAAATCTCGTAGGGCTGGGTCGTCTCGCGGAACGTCTCCGGATCGAGCGGCAGCGGAAGCGTGAATTGACCTGCTCTCACGACGACCGGAATTTTTGCGTCGTCGGGAGTGAGGCGGTAGGTAGCCCAGAGCTCGCGCAAGCGCCCGGGAAACCCGCCGTCGACGATATACTGCTCGCCCCAGTACGAGACGCGCGATCCGATCGAGCCGCCGGTGAGCAACTCGATTTCGTTGACGATGATTTTCGGTAACGGTCCGGTCGTCGTGGCGTCGGGATCTGCCGTTCCGGTATCCTGATACGTGAAATCGGTGCGAACGGAAATGGGAAACGCGCCTCCGGGATTCACTCCCGGAATGCGATACCCGTGCGCCAGAAAGCTCTGTCCGAATTGGGTGAGATGTGGGACGACGGTGTGACAAGTCTGGCACGTCAGACCGTAACGGTGGGCGAAGACCGGGATGGCCTCGGCGGGCTTGGTCGCCGTGACAACGGCTCCGCCCAGCATCGCAGCAAGGAGCGCCAGGAAAACTATAGGTTTGCCTAAGTTTGTCACTAGGCATACCTAAATCTTCGGAAAGTGCCGGCTATCCTGCTACGTCGGAGAGCCTTCGTCGAGCCTGAAGGAGGAGAGCGGTCTGCCGAGGGGCTCGTTCGGCACGGTCGGCCTCGGCCAGCGGAACCCGCAGGCGGGCGACGACCGGGCGCCCCGGTCGAAGCTCGGGGCGGGCTCCACGGCCGGGCGTCGCGGCGGAGCCGTTACGTCGCGAGCGTCGCCTTAAGGGACACGGGTACCGCCTTCAGGGCCTTACTCAGCGGGCACGAGTCCTTTGCGTCAGCCGCGTACTTTTGAAAGTCGGCATCGGAGATACCGGGTACGACGCCTCTCGTGGAAAGCTCGATCCCGGAAATCGAGAAGCCGGGACCGTCCTTGTCGAGATGCACGAGCGCTTTCGAATCGAGCGATGCCGGCGGATGACCGGCTCGAGTCAACACGGCGCTCAGCGCCATCGTGAAACAAGCGGCGTGAGCTGCGCCCAGCAGTTCCTCGGGATTCGTTCCGGGATCGCCGCTGAAGCGCGTCCCGAACGAATAATCCGTTTGGACTTTGCCGCTTTCGGTCGCGATCGTTCCGTGACCGCGGGCAACATCGCCATCCCAGTGTACGGTCGCGGAGCGGACGATCTTCTCTGGAGGATTCATAAGGCTATCGACGCCGTGGCCATCCGAATGGTTACGGCGTCGCGGCCGGCGGCGCCGGTGCTGCAATGACGGTCTTGGCCGAAAGGGCTCGATCGGCGATATCCTTGAGGGCGGCCAAGTGCGCTTGCTCCATTGCGTCGAGTCCGCGCGACGCGCTCGCAAGCGATACGTCGTGCGAGAGCGCTTTGAGTTCGGCGCGCGCCAGCGACTGCGCGTCGTACGGCGTTCCCGGATCGGGAGAAAGCATCAACTTGACGAGCGTGCGCGCGTACATTTGTTGCAGATTGCGATGAATCTCGTTCGCTGAAGCGGCCTTTCCTTGACGCAACTCTCCAAACGCAGAGGCTTGCATCCAAGCGAAGAGATCGGCGAGCGTCATCGTGCTGTCGCGCGAGTACTTGAGCGGCAGATCGTCGAGACGCTGCAACAGGACGGGAGCAAACATCGCGTCGATCGTTTGGCGCTGCAGCTTCATGGCGATGGTCGTCAGCGGAATGTCGTGCCGTACCGGCGGGTCGTAAGCCCACTTGGGTTGCGGCAAGTCGGTAACCCACTCCGTATACACCATTTGACGCATCAAACTCGGCGAAACATTCCAGGCCGCGGTCCCGAACAGGTGTGCGTCGAGGAGGTCGAAGGCCCGCTTCGACTGCGTTCTTGAAACGGGAACGAGCGGCGGAACCGCGCTCGGATCGCCAATGTGCGAGCGCGAGAGTTCTTCGCCGCCCAC
>Ga0302324_100011559_pt1 | contig 18104 bp, 22 predicted proteins | sample Palsa_T0_1_FD_201949 | JGI IMG/M metagenome (GOLD analysis project Ga0302324, IMG submission 201949) | Peat permafrost microbial communities from Stordalen Mire near Abisko, Sweden - Palsa_T0_1 | ecosystem: Environmental > Terrestrial > Soil > Palsa > Peat permafrost | place: Sweden: Abisko... | reverse complement strand
GGAATCGCATCCACGCCTTGATCCGACGATGTCTGCACGGCGAACACGTTGTGCTTCATCACCCGCGGCGCGTAGGTATTGCCGCCGTAAGCCACTTGGTGGGTGCTCCAGTACTCCGCCTGCCCGCTCTGCAATACGCACTGGAACAACAGCAGCGGCGTGTCCGTGACCGCCATCTCTTTCAGATCATAGATACTCAACATTGACGATATCCAACTCGCAGGAATAACGGCCGGGGCCGACTGTGGTGATCGTTAGTGTGTCAGTTTGAAATCGCGCGTTCGGGTACACGCCGCCTGTCTCCGCTGTCTGTTTGTACATTGAGGCAGTGGTCTGCGCCTCAGCCTGGATCCCAAAGACATCCAAGGTAGCCCCCGGATCCAGTGCGATGCCGAAGTTAATGGAATCGGCGGTGTCCTGCAACTGGCCGGCGGACGTCAGCCGCGTCCACTGCGGGCCGATGGCCTGCGCGGTGGTCGCCGAGCCGCGCACAAGCCAAACCTGCGTGCTCTCATCGCTGCGTGCATAAAGGCTCAGGCAGTAGTCCAGGGACGCGGGTGCGTTTATCGATTGTTGTAGCGTCAAAGTCGCGGCTGTGGGGTTACTCACTTGATATGCAGCCGTGCCTCCCATAGGGTCCGCTACACCGGCTGTCAACGTCAAAAGCGGATCGGCCTGCCAAACGGCCTGGTTCTGTTGCTGGCTCCACGCTAGCAGATTATCGACGGGATCCAGGAAGGTGAACGGCGTCAAGCTGCCTTCGACAGCCTGAAAAAGAGCTTCGAGGGCGGCCAGCTCCTGATCGGTCAGTTCGTCGAACGAGAGGTGCCATTCCGTGACCGCCGCCGCCGGATCGGCCAGCTTCACCTGGTATCCCTGCCAGCTTTCGTTGACCACCGTCCTAGCCGAGCGCTGCCTTGCGATGGGAAACTGACCCGTCGCCCCCGAAGATAGTTGCGGAAAGTAGATCACTGTTATGTCCTGTTTTCGCAGACGGTGAGCGTGGTCTTACCCCGCATCTCACCTTTCAGTTGAAAGCTGAAACCGTCTTTGGCCAGGCTGCAATTCGGATATGCCGTGCCATCCCATGGATCGGTGAAGGAAAAGCTGCCGAATCTGCCCTGGTTCGAGATGAAAAATTGATCTAACGCAGCCAGCTCGGATTCGTCCAGCAGGTCGAGTTGAATCGTCCACTGATGCAATATCGAAGGGTTATCTCGAAATCGCTGCTCGGTGCCGTCCAGAAAGCGAATCGTATCGGTGTTGAACAGCAGCGTTTTCTTCGCCGGATACTGCATGACGGCGCCGGTCTTGAGTGTGGGAAACATGACCGTCAGAGGCTCGTAATGACGTCGTTGATGGAGCTCATGTTCAGCATCGCCTGCCGCACCGCCTGGGCGATGTCGTCGCTATGATCGAGAAACGACTGGCTGTCCATGGCTTGTACTTGGACGGTAATTTGCTGCGCCCCTCTCGACCCGCCGCCGGCAACTGAACGCGGCTGACCGTTCTCTCCCCAAACTACGCTTTGGTTGTTGGTAGTGGACTCCAGGTTCAAAGAAGGGGGGAGCGAATAAGGCGCGAGCGGCGCCGGTTGCGACGATCCGCCGCCAAACAGGCTCGAAAACAGGGATACCAGCGGCAGCAGACTAAGTCCGCCGCCTAGGAGACTGCTCGCGGTGTTGAGCACATCTGAAACGGCCCCGCCGCCGGTACTCTTGGCTTGGCTATTTTGTGCCAGCGCGTCGGTATTAGCCGATGTTGCCTGCGTCTGCGAATCGATCGTTTGCGCGGCTTGGCCGAGAGCGTCGATGAGGCCCTGTTGCGCCGTTGCCGATTGCCCGCCTGTCTGATTGCCCGACGCTTGGCTGAAGGCGCCCAAGAGTGTCTGTTGTGAAGTACTAGCCATTTCGCCCTCTTGCCGTCGGCCCGCTGTTGCGCCGTCCAGTGCTAAGGACGGCCTCCGCTTCCGCAATCTCGTGTTCCAAAATCAGAAAAGCTTCCACCTCGCGCGCCCCCAAACCTTCGATTCCTTTCTGCCCTAACTTACGCCGCACTAAGTACTCCTCGAGCCATGCCATGCTTTGTGCCGTGACAAACGATTTCGGACAGACAGTGGTCGATGCATTGTTCCTGGCCCACACTATGCGCTCCGCGGTCTGCAGAGCCTCCGGTATCCACCCGCACCGGCGTTTCCTTTCCAGGCCGGCTCTACGGCAAGTCCCGCACTCCCAGCCGGCTTGGTTCGAGAGTTGAAAATGGAGTGCGACGATCAGTTTTTTCTTTCGGCTTCCGACAGGCCGCACTGTCGCTTGACGGCGGCCAGCGCCTCTCGAAACAGATCCTCAGGGCCGCCCGCAGCCAACGATTCCGGAGTTGCCGGCAGCCCGTCCAACTCCAGACCCGTGATTTCCTTCAATCCCCAGAGCAGATAAATCCGATCGATCTCAGAAGCCAGCAGCGCGGCTTCCATCTTCTCGTTGGGAGTGTCGCCCGCTTCCACGAACTCCTTCCGCGCCGCCAAATCCCGGATATTCCGGGTTAGCTCCACCCGCCGTCCGAACGACATTTTGGCTAGGGTATAACTGACTCCGGGCGCCACGGCGGACTCTATGGTTTCAAAGCTTGTATATTCCATCTCCCCGCCAATTCAAGTTATCCGAACGCCACTACGATTTCGTTGTCCGCCGTCCCCTGGGCTTTCGATCCTTGGAACTTCCATTGCAGCATGTTGTCGCTGTCGTCGAACTCGGGCACCACCGGCACCACGCTCATCATATACACGCCCATCACCTGGCCGGTTTGCTGGCCAAGTTGAAACATCACGCTTACCGGCGACTGCTGCCGCGCCGCCTGGTATAGCCCTTGTGTCGCGGCATCGTCCATCTCATACAGGCTGAAGGCCGCCGTCACCGACCGCGGACCCGGTGCGATTGCCAGCGGCAGATTGCTTCCGAATTCCTTCGACCGCATGTCCAGGCCGTTGTCCAATTGAAATGTCCCGCTCGTGATTGTGTAGAACTGGCTAGGCGTGCTACCCAGCCAAGCTTCGCCCATGTTACCCGGCACAATCGCATAATCGAAGGTTTCCAGGGCCGGCTCCGCGGGGAAGGTGCCGAGTTGCCCCATTCCCGCCGCGAAACTGGCGCTATCGATCAGATCTTGCGCCATTCCCTCGAACTCAAACTGGTGAAAATCGCCATTCACCTTGACCGTCATCCGGTTTACGGCCGCGCCGCAGAGAATCCGCTGCAGCGCCGTCGCGGGATCCCAGTAGTCGAAAACGCTGACGCTTGGCAGTTCCGTCGCTGGAAAATAGGAAATGCTCGGTGCGATTTCGGTCCCCGCGGCGGGAGCGCTGGAAAATGGGGCGTTCACTTCCACCGCCGTCGTGCTAACGATTGCCGTGACAAACCGGATCTCGCCGCCGCATGATACGCCTTGGCCCACTACGAGCCCATGCGGCGACGCAAATGCGAGCGACGTGCCGCTCGAGCCCGCCGCGGCTGCCCCTCCCGCGTATATCGCCGGAGCGGCGCCCATGCTCGCCTGAAAAAGCGGACCATAAGACGGGCCCGAACTCTGTCCTCCCCAGCTCGTCATATAGGTTGTCAGGTCGAAACTGGTTGTGCGTCTCAGCCCCACCGGTATGCCGACAAACGTCCGGCTGCCCGTCTTATCCCGCCGGTCGGCCTTCTCCAACTGATTCTTGGCCGTCAGCTTCACCGCGGGAAACCGGTTCTGCGCCGCGATCGCCGGCGTCTGTCCGTAACTGCTTTCCAACCCCGTATAAAAGCGGTTGGCATTGGATGAAATGTACGAAGCCATAGGTCTAGTCGCTCACCCCTATTTCAAAGGTCACCTTGCCCACCTGGATAAAGTTCTGCCCGCCATGCTTCACGGGCCCCAGGGCCGCTTCATAGCACCCGGCATAGTACATTCCCTCGCCCCAGTCGCCCCGGTTCTGGTCCAGCACTTGCGTTACGGCATCCACATACGATTGAAGCTGGTCTTCGATGCCTCCCAGCCGGTCCTGCGAGACTCGCACTTCGATCGCCATGGTGGCCTTGCCGGAAAAGTTTCTGAACTTCTCCTTGAGCTGATTAACGATCTTTTCGCAGTACACGCTGACCGCGGGATACAGCACGTCCGTGCTGCGCTCCGCCAATTCAATCGATACGTTCTGTGCCAGAATCTGATTCTGACCGAGCGGCGGCAGAGTGGCGTTCTCCGCCTCGGCCAGCGCGGCTACGCAGGCATTCAGCCCCTGGGGCAAATTCAGCAGTGTGACTACCTGCGCGGTGACCGTGCTGCCAACCCATGCCATTCTTTAGCCCCTCTGAATTACTCGCGGCAGCGCGCGCAAAAAGTCCGGCGCCTGTCCGGTCCCCGGACCCTGTCCCAGGGTGGATACCGGCCCCGCCTGCACCCACACTTCATCCAACGCCAGCGGCGCCGTATTCTGCAGCGTCATGGCCGTGGGCGAAAGCCCTACATAGACGTTCCAGGCCGTCGCATTGGCCGGCAGATTAACCGGCTGGGCCACTAATGCGTTCCCCGCCGCCACGCTTAGTGTACTCGGATTGCTCGCCTGTCCCTCTTCGTTTTCGACGTTCAGCCACGACACGCTGGCGCTGTACGTCATGGCCGGCTGACCGCCCGGAATCGACGTCAGTTGCGGCGGAACCGCCTGGGGGATCGGGTCCATTGCGATCCCGATTCCGGTCTGAATCAGCTTGTCCATGGCCCACTTCGCCAGTTGCTGATACTGATTCCGCTTGCCTTGATAGCGGTCGTTCAGTTGATTGAAGTAAGCGTCCTGATACACCAGCGTCAAGGTTTGGAACACGTGCCAAAGCTGTAGCGGCGGTGTCACCACGATGTTGTTTAACTGCGGGTCCGGTTGCAGCCAGAATTGCCAGCCGTGGCTATTGCCGCGCTGCAGCAGCGTCGTAATCTCGATCCCCAGTTCTTGTTGCGCCAGGGTTAGTTTTTGACTGAGGTCGATATTCTCAGTCTGCGCCGTGGACAGCACGGAGGAGTCTTGCGCCGTGAGATCCTGGATCGTCGATATGCCGTCCGTGAATAGCGCCATCTCCGCTGCCGCCTACTCTTTGCCCGTCTGCGCGCCGCCCCTTAGCTTGCGTAGCTCATTGGGCGAAATTACGGTGAATTGCATCCGCGATGCCGCCGCCAACTGATCGGCCTGGCGCTTCGCCTCCGCCTTTTGCTCTTGGAACTCGCGCGCTTCCTCGGTCGTAGCCAGCCGCGCCGCGCCTTCCACGATCATCCGGGCCGCAATTCGCCGTGGGACCTCGGTGCGCACTCCTGGCCGCCCGCCGTCTTGCGTCTCGAGGCTGACCAATACCGCCGCGGGATCTTTCAGGCTTTCTTCCATCGCCCGAATCTTCTTGAAATAAACTTGTAAGTCCATGGTTGTTCCTCGTGGGCCGGGCGTACCCGGCCCCCTTCTCTTGTTGAACGCCTCGGTTCGCTGAAGTCCATGAGCGCTACGCGTTTACCTGGACGCCAAAGTTGTTGCGTATCACTGCGCAACCGTACAGCACGTCGACCGTGAACTGCTGCGCCAACGTATTCGGCTGGTAGCTCATCACTACCCGCATGCCGAAGTTCCCCATCTCGGCGTAGTGCGCCACCGCGCCCGTGCCATACAACGGCTGCGGCAGTCTCCGGATCACCAGGCCGATCGCCGGCTTGGTGAACGCGATGTTGTGCGTCGTCATGGGCGAGCTGCCGGTGTACGCGATGTATTGCGAACGCATCACGAAGAAGTCCTTGATCTTTCCTACCGTGCCGTCGATCAAGGCCCGCAGACCCGCTTCGCCGGCGGTCTGGAATTCGCTGAAGCGTTCGATCTGGCGCAACGCGGAATATGTCGCGGCGTCCACCACCAGGAATTTCGGCTCCGATGCCGGTACCTTCGCGGTGAATAACGAGCTCTCCGCCTGATCGATCACCGCTTCCACCAGCGGTGTCCCCGGCGTGCCCACCGGCGTGTTCGCCGTAAACCCGGCAAACAGGTTCAGCAGGCTCGTCTCGATGCTCTCGGCGATCGCGACCACCGCCGGCTGCATGTATACCTGCAGTAGGTCCGGTACCGCCAGCACCTTGGTCACATCCGGAATCTGAAAAGTCGCCTCGGCGTGCGTGTTCAACACAATCTGCGCGTTTCCCAGATTCGGGTTCTGCGGCTGGACTGTTCCGCCTTCGGCAATGTTGTTGGCTACCAGCACCGGAGGAATCGGAATGTTCACCGTATCCCCCGCCTGCGCCAAAACAGGTTCGTAATCGCGGTTGACCAGGTTACCCATCACCAGGTTCCCGACCAAGGCCGGCAGAGCGTCTGCCGCCACCAGCTTCACGATCGCGCTGGCCACATTAGCTGACGTAATTATCGCCATTCATTCTCCTAAGTTGAGCAGGCCCTTCTGCCTGTCGTTGTTGAAATCAGGCATCCCTGCCTGTCGTGCCTAAATGCCGCGCAGGTTCTGCGAAGCCACCCGCAGAATCTCCTTCCGCACTTTTTCCGTTTGTTCGGAACTCATCCCCGGCCGGATGTTCTCTATGTCCACACTCTCTGTACTTTCCCGCGGCGCCTTGTGGGCGGCGGTGATTCCCGATCCTCCGGATATCCTCGCAGGCAGAAACTCCGGATTCTCGCTCACAAAGCTGCTCAAGTATTCTTTAAGCGGCACTTCGCCTTCGTCGCTGTGCGCCAGCAGCCGGCCGTCCTCCGTGCGGAATACGCCGTCGTGTACCGCCCGGTATGCCAGATCGACCTTCGCCACACCCAGGCGCTGTAACTCCGCCCGGATGGCCGCCCCTCTTTCCGCCTGCTCCGCCGCCTGCCGGCTGCGCTTGCTCTCTTCTTCCACTTCGCTCAGCCGCCGCTCCAGTTGCTCCCGGCGCCTGCGTTCCTCCACCAGCTCCGTCTTGTACGCCGGCTCGCTCTTGGCCTGCTGCTCCTGCAGAAACTCTTGTATTGCCTGCTTCACGATCGCCTGTACTTCCGTGTCTTCCATAACCACCCCTTCGTGACTCCCTCGACACCCTTCACCCCTGGCTGTCAATCTCCTGCGCAATCTGCGTCTTGATCTCCTGCCGCACGTCCGACAGAAACTTGAACGCCAGTTTCTTGAAGACCTGCTTCTTCAGCGTCTCCGATTCGATCCCCAAAGCAAGCAGCTTGCGGGCATCGTCCAATTCATTGCTGAAGTCGGCGATATCGAACTCGTCCAGCCCTGAAACATCGATCGAAATATTGTCCTGGCGCGCCGCCGCAATGGCCCGCAAGACCTGCTTCATTGTTTCCTTGACCGCCGCGCCGTATGCCCTCAGCACCTCCTGCGTAATGCTGAAGTCCCGTTGCTTGCTGGCGCCCGATTGCTGCTGGCTCGAGGAATCCGGTCCCCCCGCGTGCGTCAGCAGATAGCACACCCGGTAAATCTCGTCTTTGAGCTGGATCAGATTGTCCGCCGCAATTTGATAAACTTTACCCTCCGGCTCGGTCCACCCGAACCGGTCCCCCGGAGCCAGTTGAATGAAATACGACTCGCCCACGATTTGGTTCCACTCGCGCTCCGAGTAAATCACCGGCGACGCGAACAGGCCCATCGTCAACGCCCATGCCAACGCGTTCGACTTGTTGAAATGTTCTAGCTGCAGCAGGGCCGCCTTGTTCATCGGCCACAGCCCTTCGGTCACCCGTAACCGAAAAACCGGCACCCGGTTCTGGCCGGCTAGCCCGTGCAACCCTTCATCCACCAGCCGCACTTCCTTGTCCTTCAGTTGCTGATAGACTTCATACCGCTGCCGGTCGTAGTAGATCCAGCGCGTCTCTCGAGTCCATTCGCTGTCGCCGACCTTCGACTTGCGCAACGACGATGTCCGGATCACCGCCCAGTCCAATCCGCCATGGTCGTCGTAGCTCCAGTTGATCAGTTCCTCCGGCGAGTAATCTGTCAGATACGCACGGGACCGCCCCACGGCGTCCTCTTCCGCGCGATTGCTGGCCGACACCGGCGATCGCGGAAAATCTACGACGATATAACTGGCCCCCTGCACCAGGGTCTGAACGATCCTTTGCCGGAAAAACTCCGCCAGGGAGGTGCCCTTCAGGTCGCAATCGTCCGCAAATACGTTATAGAAGGCTTTTGCCGCTTCGTCGCCGCCGTCGAACAACAAAGCCGCCTCGCGCCGCATCAGCGTCGCCGCGTACCAATCTATAATCGAGCCGATATAATTCTCGTAAAATACCCGGTGCAACCGCTCGGCGTAGATATCGTTGGGCTCCTTGTGCCGCCGGATCAGATACTCGAATGCGTTCTCCCGCATCAGCTCTCCGCCGGCGTAAAGGTCCCTGTACTTCCGCCACATCGCCTTTTTCGCGGCGTACTCCGGATGCTCTCGATCGATATTCACCATGCGGTCCTCAAATCAGCCGCTCCTGGTGTTCGCCGATCCCCGGCTGCGGTCTGCATTCCTGCCACAACAGGTAACCCAGCGCGTCCGAAAGATGCGTCCGCTTGCGGTCTTTCTCTTTATCGATTGCGTTGCTGTCCGCTTTGTACGACACCTGCTCGAAGTCCTTAATCAGCTCCTTGCACTTACCGTCCACCAGCAGCCGCATCTCGCCGCTGGCCGTGCGTAGTTTCGAGTTGGTCAGCATAATCCGCTCCCGCACGCTTGGGTTCGCTTTCGGTACCTTGTAGCTAAACCGCGCTCCGTAGTTCATCCGGAAATACTCCCGCACGATCTGGTAATCCGAAGCGCCGGTGCTGTGTTGGCTGTTCCCCGATGCGTCCCCGTATATCACCACCCCGCTCCCATGACTGGGAAACCGGTTTTCGAATTCAACGCACGCTTCCTGCGTGCTGGCGTGCCGTAGCGCGATTTCGTCCAACACCAAGACCGTCCGGCCTTCGATCTGCGCGACTACCGAAGACATCGGGTCTACGTTGAAATCCAAAGCCCACAGCAGCGGGAGATTCGGATTCACGCGCAGGCTCCGCACATGATCGCGGCGGCTGAAGCTGCTATATACCAGTCCGCCTTGCTGGCTTAAGTACTGGCCCAGCACTTCCTGCTGATAAAAGGTCTCGTCGTAGCTGCTCTTCAGCCGGTCGTAGAAATCCGGAACCTTCTCCAGCAGATACTGATTCTCTTTCGGCTGCGCGATCACCGCCGTGTATCCCGCGACTGGATCCGCGATGAATTTCCGATATACCCAGTCGTAGCCCTTCGGCGTCCACGCCGCGAAACCGCATAGCGTATTCGCTCGCGGGTCGCGCAGCCGCCCTTCCAGCCGCAACCACGCGCCCTCCGGCGAATAAGTCAGCTCGTCCAGTCCGAACCACGCCAGGTTAGTCCCGCGCAGCCGCTCAAAATCGTCTACCGGCCGGAATATGATGCGCGACCTGTTGCCCTTCATGGTCAGCATGTTCTCGGCCTTGTTGTATTCGTACGGGATCTCGCGGCTATCCAGAATCTCGAACAACGTCGTCTGCGTGGCATCGCGTAACATCGGATAAGTGGGCGCGCCGATCAGCCCCAGCCGTCCGTGGTTGTAAATGCTCAGCCGGATCGCTTCGTGGCACAGCGCATGGCTCTTGCCGGAGGCGATCGGCCCGGAAAAGCCCTTGAAGCGCGACGTGCAATCGTGAAATGCCCGTTGGGAAGGAAGGGCGTCATAGGTTAGACTCTGGTCGCCGCGGCCGTGTCCGATTCTACGCATCGCGCCCTGACTTCGCGTAGTTGCTCTGCATTCAATTCCTTTTGGACCTGCAATAATCTCACCAGGTCCGCCAGCGCCGGCTTCGTCGCTTCCGTTTCCAGCTTGGCCTCGATGCTCTCGATCGCTTTCTTCACGATCCGCGCTCTGTGCTCCCGTTGTTCTGTCATCCGCAAATCTATTCCCGATTTGAGACTACCATCCGTGTTAACGCGTCCGGACTCCGGCTTTGCGCTAAGTGACAGATTTTGAATGTCTAAATTATCTTCCTCAGCGAGTGACCGACTGATACTTAGCTTTCCGAAATCTGCGGATCTGCACAAATTGTGGGGCGGCCAATCTTGGCTGCAGGCCGCCTTTTAGGCGGCCTCAGCCGGGTCCAACCGATGCCCGCAAAAATGGGGGATTGCGAGTAAACTAAGGCGCGGCGCGATGCCGGTTCTGCTGGCGAAGGTTGTTATACGGCGGGCGGCACCGCGGCAGCGGATGGCCAGGGTTGGCCTGTAGGATGGTGCTCGATGCGAGATCCCGCCAAGTCATACTTCACTGGCATGAAAAGCAACGTCAGCTCACCACCCGCGACCGGAATGTCCGCGCGCCGAAGCCGAAGCACAGCACCAGCGTAACAGCCAGCGCCGCCAGCACCCAAGGCATCGGCAAAGTCGCCATCGTATGGCCGTGCATCGGCGGCACCATGGCGTAGCGCAGACCCTCGGCGGCATAAGTCAGTGGATTGAACAGCGTGACTACCTGGAACCAACGGATGCTGCTCAGCGCGCTCCACGGGTAGTAAGTGCAGCCAGTGAACAACAGCGGCGTCAGGATCAAGGCGAACATCAGGCTGATCTGCTCCGGCTTCACCACCGTCCCGATCACCAGCCCGATGCCCGCCCCGGCGAAGCCCGCCAGCACGATCATGCCGATGAGCACGCCGATGCGGTCGCCCCGCACGGCGTAATGGCTGCCCAGCACCCACCAGGCGGCGGGAAAAATAACGGCGCCGGCCACCATGCCGCGCAGGGCGCCGAACAATACCTTTTCGGCGGCGACCAGCCAGACGGGCATGGGTGCCAGCAGGCGGTCGTCGATTTCCCGCGCGAATCCCAAGTCCAGCACCAGCGGCAGCGTGATGCCTTGGATCGCCGCCATCAATTCGGTAAGTCCCACGATTCCCGGCAGCATCAGCGCCGCGAAGTTTCCGGAAGCCAGTCCGATGCTGGGCAGAATCTTGCAGAAGATCAGCAGAAAGAACATCGGCTGGATGAGAGCCTGCACCAGGAATTGCGGCAACTCCCGCCGCGTCACAGCCAAGTCGCGGCGCAACGTCGCGCCGAAAGCGTTGGCCGCCAGCCAGAGACGATTGGTGGGACGTGCGGACGTCATTAGCGCAGATGCCTCCCTGTCAAATAGATGAAAACGTCTTCCAGGCTGGGTTGCTTTACGTGCAGATCGCGCACCTGCGCGCCGGCGAGCAGCGCGGCCTGCGTGGCGGGGCCCACCAGCGCGGGCGCTCTCTCGGCGTACAGCCGGTACGTGGCCACGCCCATCTCTTCGTCCGGCGCGGACGGCGCGCCGGCATCCAATTCGTCGACCTTGCTCACGCCCGCCAGACCGCGCAGCGTTTCCAACATGCGCGCGCCCGCATCTGGCGCAGGCAGGCTCACACGCAGCTCCAGGGCGTTGCCGCCGGGGATCAGCTTCTTCAATTCGGCGGATGTGTCGTTCACCAGGATGCGGCCTTTGTCCATGATGGCGATGCGCCCGCAAAGCTGGTCCGCCTCGCTCATATCGTGCGTCGTCAGCAGGATGGTCAGCCCTTGCGCGTTCAGCGCGCGAATACGGTCCCAAAGAAACAGGCGCGATTGCGGGTCCAGATTGTTGGTCGGCTCATCCAGGAAAAGCACATCGGGCGTGTGCATCAGCGCGCGCGCCACCATCAGGCGTTGCGCCATGCCGCCGGAGTAGCGGGCCACGCGGTCGTTCTTGCGGTCGCCCAGGCCCAGTTCGTCGAGCAGGGCGTCGGCGCGCTGCTCTCGCTCGCGCCGCGGCACGCCGTGATAGGCGGCGTGAAACGTGAGGATCTCCCGCACCCGCAGGCTGCGGTCCAGGTTGCTCTGCTGCGGGACCACGGCGATACGCTGCTTGATGCCAATGGGGTCCTCGGCCACGTCCAGCCCCATGATGGCGGCCGCGCCGGAAGTAGGCAGCACGCTGGTGGTGAGCACGCCGATGGTCGTCGTTTTGCCGGCGCCGTTGGGCCCCAGCAGGCCGAAGATCTCGCCCGCGCCGACGCTGAACGTGACGCCATCCACGGCGTTGACGTTGGCCTTAGCGTAGCGCTTGACGAGGTCGCGGACTTCAATGGCCGGGGGAAGGGTGGGCATGCAATTCTACAATTGTAACGAAATCCTCCTTTATCTGTGTTTATCCGTGTCCATCTGTGGTTCCAAGTGCTTTTCAGCAGCTACGCGGTCCACTCCCGTCTTGCCCATGACGATGGCGGTGGAAACCTTATCGCCGGCGGCCGCCAGCAACGCTTCCGCATCTTCGTAAGCTACCCCCGCAGCTTGTGCCACGATGCGAATCGCCCGATCCCGCAGCTTGCTGTTCTTCGGCTGCACGTTCACCATCAGGTTGCCGTACACATATCCCAGCCGGATGAACACCGCGGTGCTGATCATATTCAGCACCAGTTTCGTCGCCGTGCCCGCCTTCAAGCGCGTAGACCCGGCCACGACCTCCGGGCCGGTCAGCGGCGTGATGGCGATCCGCACCGCGCGCGCCAATTCCGAATCCGGCGTGCAACTGATTCCCGCCGTGACCGCGCCCAGGCGCTTGGCTTCTGCCACGGCGCCCAGCACGTACGGCGTGCGTCCGCTGGCCGCGATCCCCACCAGCACATCGCCCGCGGTGAAGCCGCGCTCGCCCAAATCGCGCGCGCCGAACGCCGGATCGTCCTCGGTGGTTTCCGTCGCGTGCGCCAAGGCCCGCTCTCCCCCGGCCATGATACCCTGCACCAGGTCCGGATCGGCGCCGAAAGTCGGCGGACACTCCGCGGCGTCCAGCACACCCAGCCTTCCGCTGGTGCCTGCGCCGATGTAGAACAAGCGTCCGCCGCGCTCGATGGCGGCTACGATGGCGTCCACCGCGCGGGCAATGGCTGGTATCTCGCGCGCCACCGCAGCCGCCACCTGGCCGTCCTCCCCGTTGATGATTTCGAGGATGCGCGCGGTGGGCTGCGCGTCGATGTTTTCCGACGCGGGGTTCACCTGTTCGGTTAGCAAACGTTCAAGCAACGCCAGCCTTCTTCATCACCGTGAGAGACGTTTCGAGTCCGAGCCGCGCGGCTGCTTCCGGCGTCATATTGTTCAGGCCGCGCCCGAAAACTTCCACGCTGAGGGCGTCCTGGTAGCCGATTTCGTGCAGCGCCATCAGGAATGAGTTCAGGTCGATGACGCCCTCGCCGGGCATCAGCCGCTCATTGTCTCGGATCTCCGCCGGCGGTTTCTTGGGTGCGTCGCTGAAATGCACGTGGACGATAGCGGATTTGCCGGCTTTCACGATATCGGCCGTGGTGGCACCCGCGTGGTACCAGTGCCACACGTCCAAAAGCAGGCCCACATTCGAACCGCATTCGCGCGCGAACGCCAGCATTTCGGGCATGCGCCAAATGAACTCATATGGCTCCGCCTGGCGCAGGTGCAGGGGGCCGAGAAACTCCAGCCCCAGGCGCACGTGCGACCGAGCCAGTACGTCCGCGCAGGCGCTGAAGCGCTTCAGATAGAGCGCGCGCAACTCGGCCTTAGGCGTCTTGCTGGACGGCATGATCCAGGTGACCATGCGCGGACAGCCGATGGCCGCCGAGAAGGACGCCGCATCGCCCAGCTTTTCCAGGTCCTGGCGGAAGGCGGCATCGTCCTTGCGGAATTCGACGGGCAGATTTACGGCGGCCGGCTTCAGCTTCAATTCGTCGAGCAGGTCGTTGGTGGCAGGCAGGCCGGCTTTCATGGCAGCGGCCAAGTCCACGTCCACGCCTGGGTAGCCGACTTTCGCCGCCAGGCGCGCGAACTCGGGCCAATGTACGCGGCCGCCCACCAGGACGGAGTTCAGAGAAAGGTACACGATTCATTGTCGGGGAAAGGTGAGGGCGGGCGCAAGGGGAGGCGCATTTCGTGCAGCGTGGCCGACGGGAACGGCGCTTACCAGGACCGACCTGCTGCGCGGATCACTCCAGGATGCAAGCCGGCTTGCCGCTCTTGTTTCAGTTCCTCCGTGGCACCGCAACGCCGCCCTTACGAAGGATTTCCGCCTCCACGCGGAAAATGTCCGGCACATTGATTTTGCCGTTCGCCCGTTCTTCCATGACGGCGATACTCGTCATTGTTTGCAGCAGGGCGTCCGGGCTGTCCTTTTCGATGAACACACCGATCGGTGCGAGCCATCCGCTGCCGCTTGTCTTCTCAAGGATTACTTCCGTAACCCGCCTGCTCCTCCACAAATGGAACAGATCGGCTTTCGGAATAGGCACAAACTGCCTTCTTAAAGGCTCTAGCACCAAGTCGATCCAAGGATAGTCCTCGCGAAGTTCAGTCAATCTGGCGCTCGAGGCTCGACGGACGCCTTCGTTGATGCCAAGGTGATCGACGGCCTGCCTCTGAGGCGAGGGCGGATGCTCAGCCGCGGTCTTCCACGCGGTCAGGAACGTACGGGGTGAACAGTTGTTCGCTGCGTCTCCGAGGTGCAGCGGCACCCAGGTATAAACACGACCGCGCTTTCGATTCTTCCCCATATACTCGCCGGCAATCGCGGTAACCAAGGCTTCCTGCTCGCGGGGCACCGCATTCAGGTGGCCCCCTGTCGGCAGAGCTGAATGCGCGTCAAGGCGGCTGGCGAGCACTCTAAGCACCGATGCAGCGGATTGCTGCCGCATCAACTCGAACACTAGCAGGCCATAAAGTTCTTGCGGATTCCATGCAAGGTCAACGCGGTCATTGCGGATCTTCGAACTGTCCGGGAAGCGGAACAACTCTGTATCGGCAAACTGGTCCACGCGCATGAAAACCTTCGCTCGGATGCTGCGGAATGACTGCAAACCAACTATAGTGAGCAGCAGCCCCTTTGTCAGTTCACGGATTTGCCCCCACTCATGAGAAAAGCGATCCAGGGCGTCAAAGACGATTAGAGCCGAGGATCCGCTGTTTGCCATTGCATCGTCGGCGGCTGTCAATTCCTCCGCATAACTACCCGGGCTGGCTTTGAGTTGGTCTAGCGTATCGATGAAGCTCGAAACCGCGTTGGCCGGTCGAAGAGATCGAGTCGCACGCAGGATAACCACTCGCCAGATTAGTTCCGGATCTTCACCAGCCTTGCGCGCGGCCTGAATTTCCTCGATCGTAGCGGTAACGCCACTGATCCTTATCGACCCGTTAAAACCTATGATGACATCCGTGTTCGCGAGCCTGGGAAAAGAGTAGGCGAGCGCAAGTCGTTCGCGAACCGCGGGATTTGTCAAGGCGTGGGTCCAAAAGCTCTTGCCCATGCCACGATTGCCGACGACGAGCTGACGCTTGACGTCGAGCACGTTGCGATGACCCTCGGGCAAAAAAACGCGGTCAAGATCGATTGCCTCGTTGGGCTCGACGCGCGGCGAAATCTCGAACCCAGCCATCGCCTCGCGGATAGGGGTGAGATCAATGTCCGAGATATCGCTCATCATTCATTCTCCGACTCTTGAGGAGCCACGCCGCTAGATGCAATTATTGAATCGATGCCGTTTAGGAATGGACGATACGCCTGCTCATAAAAGGCAATGCTAAGCTGACTCGGTGCTTGAACGGGGTCGAAATCGATCAGATTTTGCGTGAAAGGTATGATCAGCGGCCAATGAGGGCCGTTTTCGTCGTCAATGTCAAAAGTGACAGCATCGGCATTGGCTTGCTGGATGTCATCCGCATCGTAAAGATTGTCGGCAAAGAGTTCGTACAGATCGTCGCGATAGCGGGCGGCTGTCCACGCGTCTAGACTGGCCTTGGCGTGAACCGCTTTGAATTGAAGCCGCCATTCTGCCCGGAGTCCGACCGCGCGATCGCGCTGGGCGAGCAACTTGAGGGCCGCAAACAGTGCAGCATAGCCTTGAACGGTCTGGCGCTGAGCTGTGCCGAAAAGAAGTACCTTTGCGCCTAGGCCGAGGATTGTTGGCGCGGCCAGCTCCGACAAACCAGCTCTGCTGTCGATCAAAACAACGTCGTAGGTGTCTCGTCCGGTAAAGCGCTTGAGCATATCAGCGATCTGGACAGTTACCGAAATGGAAGCACCGTCTGGTTCAATGTCTTCGATCATGGCGCGTGAGATCTTGGGGAGCGTGTCGTAGGGATAATCGGCGGCGCTCTTGCCGAGTGCCGGTACGACGTCGACACGCCCTCCACCCGCGGTCGTCAAAGCGCTCGTTCCAACGAAATCCGCAAGGGACTGGTCGGGGACCCCCCCTAGGCCATTCTCGACCAGATAGTCGACTGTCCCAAAACGTGGCATTCGTTCGTCGTCAAGGAGCATGTCACCAAGACCGGGAGCCTCAAGGTCGAGATCCACTACTAAAATATTCCTATTGCGTCGCGCAAGGTCCGAAGCTGTTACCGCGAGCGCCGTTGACCGGCCGACGCCACCTTTGATGCTCGCAAAGACAATCCTTGGTGGCCAAGCCGTTTCCTCCTGGGGAGGGTCCACCCACGCCGGGCCGACGATGCGTCTGTCTAGGAGCCGAAAGTTGAACGAATCCTGTTGCATGGGAAAAGCCGCGGGATCCTTCAATAGCATTCGAACGCCTGGCTCGTCGCCGAAAGCGATAACGCTGTCTGCCCGTACATAAGCGCCGAGCTCCGCACCAAGTTTCTCTTCAATCTTGGCACGGACCTCATCAGTCGGCGATGCCTCGCTGGTGAGAAAGCGCAGGCGACCACTTGAGTCACGCACGATTAGCCCTTGCTCTAGCATTTCCGGGCTGAATTGCTTGGAGATGTTTTTGAGCAATGTGGGCAATGATTGATCGAAGAAAATCCCTGGGGCACCGCTCATAGTGTTGCCATCCGCTGGATCAGTTTTTCGGCAGAGTCTTTCCAAGCCTCGACCCAGGTTTTCTTGACGTCGCTGGTTGGTGCGTACCGCATCGCCACATCCCAATTTTGAAACAAGCGGGGATCTTCTGACAATTTCCGCAGTTCCCCGGCGCGGCGCCCGGCGGCCGTCGCAAGCAATGTCTTAAGCAGAGGGAAATGCGCAAAGAACGGATCGTCACGGCGGTGCGCCTCTGCCAACGGTGTCATCCCGCTGTTGCGCATAAGCTCCTTGACTGCGAGTTCGCCCGCGATACCGAAGAGGTATCCTGCGACGGCCACACATCCGGGCTGATCACCCGGGCCGGCCTGTTCATAGAGGATCTGGCCCGCCCTGAAGTGGCGCCGGGCTGCATTTTTCACGTTCTGCGTAAACGCCATTATTGACCACGGGGGCGAAACGATTACATGTTAGCAGGTTCCCCTACCTGAATGGCAGTTCGGCTATCGCCGACCATCGCCCACCGAGAAGAGCCGTGACAGGCGCGCTTCTGGGTCGGGTTTCAAACGTCGCCCGACAGGATTCAATCATGATTCTAAATGATTTATGGTCTTAATGCACTTGGCGGGACCGGTAACGATAAACGCGCCCTCCCTTCGCCCCGCCCTACTCAGTTCCCCCGCAAAGGATTGACCGCCTTCATCCCCGCGAAGTCTCTTTCGTTTTCGGTGACCACCACGCAATCGCTCGCTTCAGCGACAGCGGCGACGATCATACCGAGCCGGCTGCGGGGCCGCCCCTTCCCCTTGCCGTCGGACTTCAACCGCGCCCAGACGGACCCGGCCTTCGCGTCGAACGAGCACGCGTCCGGCGAATCGCGCCTGCGGCCCCTCGGGGCCGGAAAACCAACGCTCCAACTCCCCGCGCTTCTTTCCAGCGGGCTTCTCCAATATTCCGTGGCGGGTCCCCGGCAACTGTCGCCGCAGAGATGAACAGATCTTTGCCGGACTGCTCGGCCATCCACATCATCAGCGCCCTTCGACGGCACGGGTCTGGCGACACTGTTACAAATATTGGTGTCGAACATGCTCCTCACCGGCCAACCTTGCGGCCCGGCGTCGGCGAACGGTTCAAATTCAGATCGGCGCCGACCAGGGCCGACCGGCGCAACGCATTGAGGATGCCGCTCTTCTTCGGCTGTTCCCCGAAATGGTAAGGCGGACATTGGCGCGCAGCCGCGCCGCATCCGGGCCGTCGCCGGCTAGCCGCCGCGTGAGGGGCCGGATCAACTTCCGGTCGGCGT
>Ga0302324_100011557_pt1 | contig 18105 bp, 22 predicted proteins | sample Palsa_T0_1_FD_201949 | JGI IMG/M metagenome (GOLD analysis project Ga0302324, IMG submission 201949) | Peat permafrost microbial communities from Stordalen Mire near Abisko, Sweden - Palsa_T0_1 | ecosystem: Environmental > Terrestrial > Soil > Palsa > Peat permafrost | place: Sweden: Abisko... | reverse complement strand
AAGGTGTTCGTGTTCAATAACTCAGGCTGGGGCCTGGTGCACCTCGAGATGGAAGAGGCCGGACTGCCGGTATTCTCCGCCGGCGCAACTTTCAAGAATCCGGATTTCGCCATGTTTGCGGAAGCCTGCGGCGCTCACGGATTTCGCGTGACCAAACCGACAACGCTCCGGGAAACGGTTGCCTCAGCGCTGGCCATGAGGGGCGCGGTCATCGTGGACGTCGTGGTCGATCCTGGTGAGATTCCGGCGATGCCGCGCACGCAGCTCAAACAAGTCTTGAAATTCGGAGCGGGCAAGATACGCGAGCTCTTGCACGGCTGAAGGCGAATCAGAACCGTCCGTAGCCGCGTGCCATGGCAGCCGCGAAGATGGGGAGCAGCACGAACAACCCCAACTCGAGTTGGAAAAAGCGGCGCACTGCTCGCAGCGAGGCCTCATCGGCAAGCGTTGCACTTCGCTTCCAACGATTGAACGCCAGAGTCGGGGGAACCGACAACAGCGCTATGGCCGCAAACACCGACATTTTGGCCCAGAAAGAACCATTATGAGAGTAGTAGGCCCATCCCTTCGCGGCAAAATTCGCGCGGCCGAAGCCGATGATGACGATCAAAAGCGCGAGCACGCCATAGCTCATATCCAGTGCCGCGATACGGCGGATGGCCGCTTGGCTCGGCGCACCCTGTAGCGCGAGGAACTCGGCGAACAACAGCCCGAATATGGCGAAGGCCAGCAGGTGATGGGCTATCGCCCAGAGCAAATCGTTAATGATTTTCTTCCGTCCAGGCTAATATCGCACATATGACCAGCCTCGCGCCTCCGTTGGATGGAATCACCGTTCTTGACTTCTCGCATGCCCTGGCAGGCCCTTATTGCACGATGTTGATGGCCGCCTACGGGGCCAAAGTCATCAAAATCGAGAGTCCGGAAACAGGCGACATCGGCCGCACATGGGGGCCACCGTTTCATGGTTCGGACGCAGCCTATTTCGTCGGTTTGAACAGCGGGAAGCAAAGCGTCGCACTCGACCTCAAAAGCGAGGAGGGCTTGGCCAACTGCCGCGCCCTGGCGGCGAAGGTGGACATTCTGGTCGAGAACTTCAGGCCCGGCACCTTGAACCGGTTGGGCCTGGATTACTCGTCGCTGTCAGCGGCCAACCCACGGCTCATTTATGTATCCGTGTCCGGCTATGGTCAAACCGGACCACGAAGTATGGAGCCGGCGATGGATCTGATCATCCAGTCTGCATCGGGCCTCATGAGCGTCACCGGAACCACCGCCGGCGAAACGGTCAAAACCGGCCATTCGATCGTCGATGTGACGGCGGGCTTGTTTTCCATGATCGGTGCATTGATGGCGATCGAGGCACGCCATCGAACCGGACGCGGCCAGTTCGTCGATGTGTCCATGATGGACACCGTGATGTCGACCATGCTGCCTAATTTCGCTCGCTACCTCGCATCGGGCGAAATCCCGCGCCCGATGGGGACGCTGTTCGACGGCATCGTGCCGTACCGGAACTACGTGTGCGCGGATCGTGAAATCACCATCGCCGTCGCGAGCGACAAGCTATGGAGGAGCTTTTGCACGGCCATCGAGCGTCCGGATCTGACCGATCATCCGGATTTCAACGTCAATGCACTGCGCGTCAAAAACCGCGCTGTATTGGAGCCCATCATCGAGGGAATCTTTCGCTCTGAACGGGCGGAACACTGGGTGCGCGTGCTGTCGCGCCACGGAATTCCCGCTACGGTGGTGAGAAATCTCAAGGAAGTCATAGATGATGAGCAGACGGCCGTGCGCAACATGACGCCCTCGGTCCTTCATCCGGTTGCGGGCACGATACGCGTGCTTGGCGTGCCCGTGAAATTGTCTGAGACGCCGGGTCAGATCGGCCGTGCCGCGCCGCTATTGGGGGCTGATACCGAGACTGTGCTTGCGGAGATGCTCGGGGGTGATCGACAGCGATAGCCTTGCGTAGGCTTATTGCCGCATCTGCATGGTGCCCGTACACTAGCGCGCCCGAGGCGGCCCTGTAAGACCGCGGATCCCGGGGTGTAGCTCAGACTGGTAGAGCGCTACGTTTGGGACGTAGATGTCGCAGGTTCGAATCCTGTCACCCCGACCAATAAAATCAACTACCTATGGAATAAGCCGCCGCCCCGCCGGTCTACAGGAAGGTCTGGTTGTAGTCGATGAACGTCACGAGCTGGACGTTATCAACGGACAGAGCTGCCGGGCCGCCATACCCAATCAAGAGCTCGCCCGATCCCGTGAACTTCATGGTCACGCCATCCGGCACGTTGATGCTGTGACTCGCGGCCGCGCCGGTGTGTAAGCGCACCGGACAGTCAACCTGCAAAACGAAGGCATTGTTGGCCGCCGCTGCGATCGCGGCGGCCAGCTGGTTTGTCTCATCGATCGTCTCGCTGCACGATACCCACGCCTTGATCGACTTGACGACGGTAGGCGTGATCGTGGTGGTCGTCGTGCCGGATGAACCCGTGCTCGCTCCGGAAGACGCCGAACTCGTCGAGCCACTGGAAGCACTCGTTCCGGAAGATGTGCTCGTGGGGGCAGTGGAAGTACCCGTTCCCGAAGACGGTGTGCTCTTTGAGGTAGTCGAAGTACTCGTTCCGGAAGATGCCGTGCTCGTGGGGGCAGTGGAAGTACCCGTTCCCGAAGATGGTGTGCTCTTTGAGGTAGTCGAAGTACTCGTTCCGGAAGATGCCGTGCTCTTTGAGGTAGTCGAAGTACTCGTTCCGGAAGATGCCGTGCTCGTGGGGGCAGTGGAAGCACTCGTTCCGGAAGATGCCGTGCTCGTGGGGGACGTAGCAGCGGTCGTTCCGGGTGAGGCCGTGGGGGACGTACCCGTGGAAGCGCTGACGCTACCCGTCGTCGATGAGGATGAATCTCCGGAACAGGCGCCCAGCGATACTATGGACACGGCAATGGCTATTGCGGCTGCGACACGCTTTTCAGTCAAATCAGTCTCCAACAGTTGGCACATCCCAAGACGCAGCCGCGGGATGCCTACTTGTCTTGAGGGCTTTTACCTACAAGCAGGATTGTTTTTCGCTGACTGCTTTATGCGTTTTAATACTATTTACGTCCAATGGACATATGTCGCATTCCACCGACGGGCGCACTTGAGAGTTGTGACCCAGTCGTCAGTTCGATCCGGCGCGGCAATGTCGCTGGTTTGACCGCGCTAAATGCAACTAAATAGTTGCGCTTACCTGCATCGCTGGCTAATATGCAGCCAGGAGGTTGCATATGCACACATCGACGGACAGGATCGAAAGACACATATTATTGAAGGCGCCTATATCGAGGGTATGGCGCGCGCTGTCAAACGCGGAGGAATTCGGCAATTGGTTCGGCGTGGCGTTGCGCGGAAAGACGATGAAGCTCGGCGAAACGTTGGAAGGATCCGTGACGAATCCGGGCTACGAACACCTCATCCTGCGCGTGAAGATCGAGCGAATGGAGCCGGAACGGTTATTGGCGTGGCGTTGGCATCCCGCCGCCATCGATGCGGCAGTTGACTACTCGGCCGAACCGATGACATTGGTGGTTTTCGAACTCCAAGAAGTCTCCGGCGGCACGCGCCTGAGCGTGGTCGAGTCCGGCTTCGATGCGATCCCACTCGAGCGGCGGGCAAATGCATTTCGCCTGAATAGCGGCGGCTGGGAGATTCAGATGAAGAATATCGAGAAGCATGTCGACGCCGGTTAAGCGCGGTTCCAAGGCTGGTGCGCCTGTGCACACCGCGCCGATTTTTGCGGCCCTTGGCGATGAGACGCGGCTGCGCCTCATCGCCGCCCTATGCGTTGGCGGCGCAATGTCCATATCGCAGCTTACGGCGGGGACCGAGTACACGCGCCAAGGCATCACCAAACATCTCGACGTGCTCGCCGCCGCCGGATTGGTGCGCGACGCCAAGGTCGGTCGCGAACGCCTCTGGGAATTCGATCCGACACAATTGCTGAAAGCTCGCCAGTCCTTGGAGATCATTGCCTCGCAGTGGGACGGGGCGCTGCAAAGGCTCAAGGCTGCCGTGGAACAATAGCCGGTTCAAAAACGCGCAAAGTCCTATATAATTCGCGGCCACTTCCGATTCGGTAATGTGTGGACCCGAGCATCGGCCTGGAAAGATTACGTTTGGCGCTGTAAACCATTGATTTTTAAAGCGCCCGTAGCTCAACCGGATAGAGCACCGGCCTTCTAAGCCGGCGGTTGCAGGTTCGATTCCTGCCGGGCGCGCCACCTGTCGAGAGTCTTGAGACGATGGTGGACGTAGCTCAGCTGGTAGAGCCCCGGATTGTGATTCCGGCCGTCGCGGGTTCGAGTCCCGTCGTCCACCCCACCTTCGAACATGAGAGCTGCCCTAACCGCCCGGACTCGTGCTTTACCAAGTGGGTCGTGATGCCATGAACCACTTCAGCATGCGTTGGACATAGGTCTTGATTTCGGCAGACTTGACGGGGCGGCTGCGCAGCATCATCTGCGCGTACCATCCTCGAATGGTTGACAGATACATGTCAGCGGCGAGTCGGGGATGTCGACATGGTACCCCTTCAATTGCGGCATATTCTTGAATGTATCCGCTGACCTGCCGCACTCCCACCTCACCTCTCGAGAACGCGGCATCGCCCAACTCGGGGAAGCGCTCCGCCTCACTGTAGACCAGACGGTTGAGCTGCAGGGTCTCGGCTGAAAGACTGTCCTCGAGCGCCCACTGCGCGTAAACGCGCAGCATCCCCCGCAAGGTCTTCGGCTTGGGTCCTTGTTGCTGCACCCATCCGCCGGTGCGCCGGATTTGTTCATCGACGATCGCCCTGAACAGGTGGGCCTTGGTAGGAAATCGGGCATACACCGTGCCCTTGGATGCACGCGCGGCTCTCGCAATCTCTGCCATTGAGGTAGCCCCATAACCTTTGGCGCCAAAGAACCGGCGAGCCACGCGGATCACCGCGCGGTCGATGTCGGCCACGGTGGTGGCTTTCGGACGTCCCGGCGAGCGTCGCGGCTCGGGCTTGAACTGCGTGGCTTTGCCCGCTTTTACGCCGTGCGCGGCGAACTTAACTACGTCCATGCAACCTTGGTGCCTTGTTCCATCAACAGGGGCAACATGACTGCGTCGGCCAACACAGTGCAAAAATATTCGTTGAGTTGCTTGATGCGACTGCCTTCGAAGGTAAATACCATACAGTACTGGTTCCGATAGGGCTGTCCGTTGCAGAGCACCGCGTCGCCGTCAAACTCGACCGCAACCTTGTCGCCCTCGGCAATGATGCTATGGAAGGTGGGACGGAATCCACTCGGAACCAGCTCCTTGAACAGGGACATTGTCGCAAGCATCGCGCTACGATCCCGCCGTCCCGAGACCTTTCCGAAGCCTTTGGATATGGTAAACGCGTCGGAGGTGATACACCGTTCGGCGCTCGCTGAGTCGCCATTGCTCATGGCCTCGAGAAACGCGAGCGCGGTTTTCTTATTGGCTTCACTCATGTTGGAAATCCTCGCATTTTATATCGTACGCCATAGACCGATTAACAATTGACTTTAAGACGTTCGGGGAGCTAAATCCACAAGCAATGCAGCGCGGAATCGGGCGCCAAGCGTAGGCATCGATGACGGTGCCGCTCATCCAGAATTTGACTGACCAACTTTGAGAGGCCTGACATGCAAGTAGGCGTGCATTTGGGGTACCAGAACCTTCACAACCTGCCGGATTACGAATTCTTCCGGCGCGAGACGCAAATCGCCATCGAGGCGGAGGCCATGGGGTTCGACTTTGCGGCCATGGTGGAGCACCACTTCACGGACTACGCGGCGTGCCCTGATCCCCTGCAGGCTTTGAGCTACGTTGCGGCCAAGACCAAGACCATTAAACTCATGCCGGCGGCGGTCATCCTGCCGTGGAATAACCCGCTGCGGGTCGTTGAAAAGACCGCCATGCTGGATGCCTTGAGTGAAGGGCGCCTGGTGCTCGGCATGGGACGAGGCGCCGCCCGCCGGGAATTCAAAGGCTTCGGGGTGGAGCTGGCCGACTCGCGAGAAATGTTCGACGAGGCCGCCTTGATCATCATGGACGGCCTCAAGAACGGCTATGTCGAAGCGGACACAAAATGGTACAAGCAGTCCCGCGTTGAGGTGAGGCCCAGGCCCCAGGGCTGGTCCAACGATCGCTGCGTGATGGTCAGCATGTCGCCGAGCTCCGCAGAAGTGGCGGCGCAGTATGGGCTCAAGGCGCTGCGATTCTCACAGGGCGACTGGAGCAAGTCGATGCCCGAGATCCACAAATATCGCGACACCTTCAAGGCGCTGCATGGCAAAGCCGCGCCGCCGTTCATCATCAGCGATTTCATCATTTGCTTTGATAACCGCAAGAAGGTGACCGAATACACCGACAAGTATTTCGCGGCGCAGTTCTTTCAGGTTGCAACGCACTACGAGTTCATGAGCGATCACTTCAAGTCGCTGCCTTCGTATGCGACGTATGCCTACATGGGCGAGGCCGCCGCCGCTGCCGGTGGCCCGGATAAAGCTTACAAAGGCTACGTGGACGGCAATTTGATCGGAACGCCCGAGGAACTCTATGAGAAGCACCTGATGCGTAAGTCCATGGTGGGAGATTACGAAATCATTGCCAACTTCAGCTTCGGCGGCATGCCCTACGACCAGGTGTACGAACAGATGAAGCTCTTTGCGGAAAAAGTGATGCCGAAACTCAAGGCGGAACAGCATTCAAACGCGTGAGGAGATTCGCATGAGCCTCAAAGTCGACCCGTTGAAGGCCACCATCGGGGCGAAGGTCCATCTCGACCGGGAATTTATCCGACGTCCTGAGACCGCGCAGGAATTGCTGCAGCTTCTCGACCGCCACACCGTCCTGGTGTTTCCGGCGATCGGGTTATCCGACGCCGAGCAACTGGCTTTGACGGACGCGCTGGGAAGGCGCGTGAACATTGCCGCACAAATTGCGGGCCGGGAAAATGCCGACGAGGTGTACCAAGTCACCTTGAACGCGGGCGCCAGGATCGAAAAGGAATACGTGTTCGGCACCTACTTCTGGCACATGGATGGCATGACCGTCGACATTGCGCCTCCCAAGGCCACGATCTTGAGCGCACGGCATGTTTCAGTAAAAGGCGGACAGACGGAATTTGCCAGCACCAGGGTTGCCTACGAGGCGCTCTCCGCCGAAGAAAAGGCAGAGCTCGAAGGCTTGCGGGTCGTGCACACGGTGACGGCAGCCGTGAGAGAGTTCGCAGCGCCGGAGGAACTCGACGCTGCCCGGCAAAGGCTCCGGCATGAGCATCCGCTGGTCGCGACCCGGGCGAATGGAAGCCGTTCGCTCGTGATCGGGTACACGGCTGACGAAGTCGTGGGCAAGAGTAAAGCGGAAGGGCGCGCCATGCTTGCGCGGCTCCTCGAGTGGACCGCCCAGCCGGCTTTTACCTATCGCCATCAGTGGAGCGTGGGCGACTGCGTCATTTGGGAAAACACTTCCGCTCTGCACCGCGTGATTCCCTATGCGCAAGATTCGGGGAGGATGATGCACCGGACGAGTGTCGCCGGTGTCGAACGAATCCAGTGATCGTTCGGCCGCGGTATTGAACACGGACAACAGGGGGAGCTACACGTGATCCAGAATCTTCCGGGACATTGGGATGCCGGGACAGACATCGTCTCGATAGGCTCTGGTATTGGTGGCCTTTCGGCGGCCATTACGGCTCGCGAGCATGGAGCGCAGTCGCTGGTCTTCGAGCGCTCGAATCAGGTGGGCGGTGTCACCGCATTGTCCATGGGGGAGGTCTGGGTCCCAGGCAATCATTACGCGAGCGCGCTCGGCATCAATGATTCCCCTGAAAGCGGCTTCCGTTACTTGAAGCGCCTGTCCATGGGCTACGGGAGCGACGCAGCCATTCTGAACCTGGTGGTGCATGCGCGCGACGCGCTCAAATACTTCGAGGGCCAGACCGGCCTGAAAATGCAGGTCATCCGCGACTGTCCGGATTATTACTACCGTGTGGTCGAGGATAGCGTCGCCGAAGGCCGCCTGTTGGAAGTCGTTCCGTTTCCCGCTGAGCAGCTCGGCGATTGGCGACTCAAGACGCGACTGTCCCCGCAAATGCCTTATGGGCTCACCCACCACGATATGTTTCAGGCGGGCGGCGTCGCGAACATGGTGAAATGGGATTTCAACTTGATGGGCGAGCGTTTGACTCGGGACGAGCGTTGCCTGGGTCCTGGCTTGGCCGCCTACTTCGTCAAAGGCGTGCTCGACCGCGACATTCCCATGTTTACCGACAGTCCCGTGGAAGAGCTCATTTGTGACGGCAAGCGCGTGGTGGGCGTACGAGCGCGAAGGGACGGCAAGGACTGGTTCGTCAAAGCGAACCGCGGAGTTGTCGTCGCGGTGAGCAGCTACGAGCGGCGCCAGAAGTTGAACAAAACGCTGAGTCAGCAGCTGGAACTGGGCTCGATGGTGTTCTCGACCGTGGACGGCGCCAACTTCCGGCTCGCAGGTCCCCTTGGTGCTCAGATCGCGCGTGTCCCGGATATCACCTCTTTGGGATTCCTCATCGCGGGCGAGGAAGACGAAGAGGGCGTTCCGCTGTGGCGCAGCGCACTGCCGGTTATCGGCCAGCCCCATACGATCGTCGTCAACCGCGCCGGCAAGCGCTTTGGCAACGAGGCGTTCTATCGGTCGTTCTATTACACGATCGATGTGATCGATGGGGGAGATCAGACGCATCCGAACTTCCCCTGCTGGGTGATCATCGACAGCCAGGTCCGCGAGAAGTATCCATTTGGCCCCATTGCCCCAGGACAGGACTGGCCAAAGGGCCTCGGTGTGATCACCAATAGCATCGCTGAGCTTGCGCAGAAAACCGGCATCAACGGCGGGAATCTCGAAGCGACCATTGCGAGCTTCAATGCCAACGCAGAGAAAGGCGAGGATCCGGAATTTGGGCGGGGCCGGCAGCCGTGGAGCGTGTGGATGTGCGGCGATCCTTTTCACAAGCCCAACGGCAATCTCGGTCCGCTGGTCAAGCCGCCTTTTTATGCAGTCGAGCTCAAGCGAATGGGCGGCACGGGCATTCCGCCCACGGGGCTGCTGACTGACCAGCATTCGCGAGTCCTAGGGTGGGACGACAGACCGATCGAGGGGCTCTATGCTGCGGGAAATTCGGCGGCGCGCATGGAGACGGGCGCCGTGATGCAAAGCGGTATATCGAATGCGCGAGGCATGACCTATGGGTGGCTTGCGGCACGACACGCCTGCGGCGCTGCGAGCGATGCGCTCGAGCGCGAGGCCGCAAGACTCAAGCTCTAGGACTGTTCGATCTTTTCTTTGAGTTTCGTTGCAAACATCTTCGCCAGTCGAGGCAGCAGGGGCCGGCTGATGGCTTCCCACATCGGCGCCAGCGGCCCGCTGCCGTTAACGCGTACCTGCAACGTGATTTCCGTTTGGGTAGGGCTCGTCACGTTTGCGAAGTACGATCCGCTGCCCTCCACAGGGTCGCCTTCGAGCTTGTACGAGAAGTCGACGCGGGTCGGTCCTTCCCAGTTGTCGACATGTACCAGCGCATTCACCGTGCGCACGAGGCCGCCGGTGCCGACTTTCAAGATCCAACGGGAGTCCGCCGGGTTCTCCACGATGCATTCCTTGCAGCCCGGCAGGAGATTGGCCCATTGCCGCATGTCCTGAACATAGTTCCAGACCGCGCCGATAGGTGCTTCGATCAAGAGGCTGTGTGCAGTTTCGATCACGCGATGGCAATTCCCGTGCCTAGATTAGTACCCCCGACGTTTCAATACAAGTAATCAAACCGACCGGTACGATTGTGGGCAGCAGCGCTGGAGTGGCTGATTCCGCGACCGGCATGACGCCGGGGCCGATGAGGCTCAGCGGATGTAATCAGGATCGAGACGATCGAGGATGCGCTTCAAGGCAGCGAAATGCAGGTCGTGACGCTCTTTGCCGTCCACCTGAGATCCGGACTTAATCTGCGCGGCTGTGGCAGCGACGACCTTGTCAGGGATGCGCCTAAGAGTACGTCCCGTGGAGAGTGCCAAAACTTGAGCCTGCGCCGCTCGCTCGAGGAAGTACAAGCGTTCGAAGGCCTGAGCCGCGCTGTTGCCGAGAACCAAGACGCCGTGGTTCTGCAGGAACGCCACGGATTTGCGACCCAGGAAGCCCGCCAAGCGTTCTCCTTCCCCGGCATCGTAGGCAAAACCATTGTAGGTGGCCTCGTAGGAAATATCCTCGTGGAACAGCAGCGAGGATTGCACGACCATTTCGAGTTTTGGATTCTCGAGCATCGTCAGCGCCGTCGCGTAAGGCATATGCGTGTGCAATACACAGGGGGCCCGCGTCAACCGGTGCACCGGCATATGGATGTACCTCGCCGTATCCTCAACCGGTCCTCGACCGCTCCTGATCTGCCCCTCGAAATCCAACGACAGCAGGTCGCTTGCCTTGACCTCCGACCAGTGCAATCCAAACGGCGCCAAATAGAAGCGGTCCGAGAAGCCCGGGACCATCAGGGTCAGGTGGTTGTCGATGCCCTCGTTGTAGCCAAAATGCGCGCACAGCCGATAACAGGCAGCGAGATCCATGCGCGCGTGAGCTTGGGCTTCCTCGATTGTTGCCACGATGGCGGTCTCCCGTTCAAAGAATCGGATCATCGATCAAAATCGTGAGCAATGCCAGCTAGAGACGGCGCACTGCGAGGCGCAGGTGCACGAGATCATGCTCCAGCGTCTCACAGGACGTCAGCGATAGCTGGATCTTGTCGGACAGTCCATCGCGATCGACTTCGACGAAATGCTGCGTTTTCACTCGCCGGCGACGATGTATGAAACGCCATCGGCCCGAGCGACTTTGCCGATCGTCGCAGGCGGGTGTGCGAAAGCCTTGCTCATCTCGGCCATGATTATCCGACCGACCAGCCAAGCGTCGCCTTCGAGTGCGTGATGTATACGCTCGTAGACGCTCGACCATTCCGCCTGGGTGCCGTCCGGACTTCTGGTAAAGCGGCTGGGATGCAGGCCGCCGTCCAACGACCCTAACATGTGGCAGATAACCTCAGGTTTCGTGGAATGGGCGCTCATCGCAGATCCCTGTCAATTTTGATCAAAATGATCGCATGCTGAGACTGTCATTGCGCCACCACGGTGATAGAATACGCGCCCTTCTGCGACACAGCATTTGTGTCCTGGGATACAAACCGAGCCAGGTCGAGCATCACAATCGGCCTTGTTTGGGTAAGATAAGTCCCTGATATTACGTGCAAAATGGGCCGTTAGCTCAGCTGGTAGAGCAGTTGACTCTTAATCAATTGGTCGTAGGTTCGATCCCTACACGGCCCACCAATTTGCTGAAAAATAACAAGTTTTTCGACGTCAGTGGCAAGCATCTCAAAAGTCTCCCCCATAGATCGGAATTTCCCCCATTCGATTAGCAATGGCTCTTCGTTCTAACTTTTTTTGAGCGTGAAACAGCGGCGGATCGCGGGACGTCGTCCCCCATTCCCACGTCAGCAAACAATCGGGCGTCGTGTGAAATGCTCGCGACTTGCGAGCGTCGTCGATTCGAATTGCGCGCGTGTAGTATTAGGTCAGCGGACGGGCCTAATGACTTCTGGCTTGCGTCGATAGTGCCGCTTTGTAATCTCTTTGCTTGCGTGCCCGAGCAAGTCGGTGGCCCTCTCAATGCCGGCCACATCGCTGCCGACTTTGCCGCGCAGATCATGCTCGGTGAACCGTTCCTTGACGTCCGTGTCTTTAAGCAGCCGCGTCATGAAACGCTGCCACATCGAATCCCACCCCGATGCTTGGCCGCTATCTTCGTTGAAATAGCCTTCGCCCTCGCGTGTGCAAAAGAGCCAGGGAGAGATATCAATTGGCCGGGCAGCCTTGGCTTGCTCTACGGCTAATTTGAGCGCCGGCGTCCACTCAAATATTCGGGCAGTGCGTTTGGTCCTTGTTGTCTTGTGTGGGCGCACCATAATTCCTGTCTCGCTGAGATCACTCATTCGCAGGCGGAGCATATCTCCGCGACGAATGCCGATTAGAAGCTTGAGCCGTATGTATGCCTGGATCATCAGCACGGACCCGGAATTTCGTTTGGGCTTTAGCTCGAGAGCTTGAGCAATCTCCCAGTCCTCTACATATCTATCTCGAGCTTCAAGTCCTCGTAGGCGCACCTCGCCTTTAAAGGGGTGTCGACCGAGAATCCCCCATTCAACCGCCTTGGTAAAGACGTGCTTGAAGACGCGAATCTCATACAGCCCTGTGGCTCTGCTGTCCTCGCCGCTCCTGGTTATCCGGGTATCGACATATTTGTAGATGTGCCGCGGAAGTACATCTCGGGGTCGCATGGCGCCGAAAACCTTACGCAGATTGATCAATGCTTGCATGTCACCGCGCCGAGTCGCGGCGGCCTTCTTCGGAATGACATCCAGTTTGTAGCGAGTGAGTAGGGCGTCTACCGTTGCATCGTGCTCGATGCGATGGACGCGCTTTACCCATTCGGCAGCAGCCTCGCTGAACGAACGTCCGAGATGAAATTCCTTCTTACCGTCCCAAAGGTGCTCTTGGCCTTTTGGCACGCGGTAATAATAGGCGTCGTAGCGAAAGCGCCAGCTCTTCGGATAACCGCGATTTTCAATATTCTTTGCGCGTGGCATGAAGGCCTCTCCATTCTTTGCCTGTTGACCGCCTTGAGAAACAATGTAAGTTCCGCCGGCTTGAGCGAGGGATACTGGATGTGCCGGACATTACCGATTTCCTGGACACTGCCCACAACGCCGATACTATCGCGAAGTGTGAGGCGGGAGGCATGTGGTATTGCGCTGATTTTGCGTCGATTCGCCCAAGCTGCGCGCGTAGAGAGCGGCAGGGTCATTGAAGCGACACGTTAAGTCGTGAATGGATTTACCACCCGTATGCGCTCTTCAAATACTTGGTTATGCGGCAGATCCTCCGAATACATTGTCTCGCGGCCCGCAAGGACTGCTGCCAGCGCATCCACATCTGGTAAGTGCATTTGCCTCGGCAATTCGGCGGAATGGCGTTAAAATGCGATTGAACCAGGGAGGGCGATGATGGTGACAGTCTATCAATTCGAGGTCTATCGGATCGACACGGATGAGGTCGTGAAATCGCGGCGGTGGGGTACCCGCGAGGCAATTGTCGAAATCGCACATGGTCGGGTGCTCGAACACACTGCCAGGGAAGTAGACGAATCCGTCGTTGGGTCCGACATCCACGGATTCACAAAGCGCGACTTCGATCCTGACGCTGGACCGCCCGGCTTCCAAACCTACGTCGACACCTAATCGGGCTTACGATGGCAAAGTTGTATGGTGGACGATGGCGGATTACGGGAGCTGCGCTTGGTCGTGGAGGTCAGAGCGAGGTCTTCCGCGTTACCGATGACAGCGGCGCACTCCAGGGCGAATATGCACTGAAACGAGTGTTGAATCCGGCACGACACGATCGGTTTAAGGTCGAGATTGAAGCAATTGGCAGGCTCCAACACCCGAACATCGTCACGCTAATCGACCATTCAGCGCTCGAGGACTCGGAGGGCGAAGTTGAGCGGCAGTATCTTGTAATGCCCGTCGCATCTGGCGGAAGTCTCGCCGACACCGGTCGCATTGCGCTTTACAAGGAAAACATCGAGGCAACCTTGCAGGTGGCGCTGCAGCTGGCAACCGCACTTGAGGCAGCGCATGCTGCAGGCGTCATCCACCGAGATGTGAAGCCAGCGAACGTGCTTTTCACTGGAAACGGACACGAGGTCTGGCTTTCCGACTTTGGCATATGTTTGATACGGGAGGCTGAGCGAAACACGGAGCTTCACGAAGTAGTGGGTCCCCGGTCGTTTATTGCCCCCGAGCTCGAGGCGGGAGGTCAGCTCGAGGTCACACCTGCAGCCGATATTTACTCTCTCGGCAAGCTCATCTACTTCATGATTTCGGGTGGCACAACACTTCCGCGCGAAGAGCTCAACGATCCGCGATTCGCGCGGCTGTTCGAGCGTGGCGACCGTTACCGGCAATTGCACCTGATGCTGACCCGCATGTTGTGCCCGCTCAACCAACGCTGGAGGACCGTTGCGGAAGTAGTCGCTCAACTCAAGAGTATTGAGGCATGGGAGAGTTCGGCCATTACCCTGGCGCTCGATACGACGGCACGCGAAGGTATCGCACGACTCCAGGGCTTGGCGCTGCGCAAGCAGCAAGAGGCGGCTGAGGCCGCTGCAGCCCGCGCCTCACGCGAGCAGCTCGTGGCGAGCGTGCGCCAAGCGTTTTCTGCTTGGGCTGAGTTGGAATTCAAGAAACTCGCCGCCCACATTGCGACTCCCCAGATCACGGTGCGCGCGTTGCCGTTGGCGCTTGCGCCCAACGAGCCATCAGTAATTCAGCTAGATAACCAATCGCGCTATGAGGTGATTGCGGGATTCGAACTTGTATTTGAGATCAGCGAGCCGCCCAGCGGTCACTCACTGCAACTACTCTTGTGTAGTAAACGAACCGTACAAGTCTACGTTGGCACGACTCCTCCCCCGTTTCCGAATGTTGCCCCAGAGCTAGCCGTACTGAGTGCCTACGCGAGACCTCCCTCTGCGGGCGGGCCGGGCGCTGCGCCGCGCCGGGCCGGATTTCTGAATCGGCGGCAATCGATTGGACAGGTACTGCGCCACGTGCAAATGCAGCGAGGCAGACCTACTCTGGCGCGTTCGGTGACGCTGACTCGGGTTGCGGCGATCTTTCGCCCCGAGCACTCGCTCAATACTCCTTTCAAGGCGGACGAGTGGAACGTGGTTTTGGCAAAGGTTCGCGCGCAATTAGAGGAGGCCCTCGGGATCTTCATTGAGTTTGCGAGGGAAGAGCACCCGTCCATTGGGCCCTAAAATCACGCTTGATCCTACATGCGTATGGGTCGCTATTTTCGCGTTCGGCGGTGAGCCGGGTTGTCTACCGGGCAATGGAAATGAATCCATTGACGGTATGAGATAGAACGGGTGGCTGTTGTGGAGGTAGAGGGGCGCAATCAGGCCTTTCGCCACTGATCCGGCTTCCCGCGATTCGTATGACGCACGCGCTCGACATCTGGTGCTACACCAGGGCTGATTTCGCGGGCTCGCTGGATGGCTTTCTCCTGCGTTTGCTCCACAGCGCTGGCTCTCTCAGAACCGGGTCTGCGCACGGCAAAATCGCCCTCAGGCCTTCGTTCCACGTACATATTTTTCCTGTTCATAGATGGAGTGCTCTGAGTAAGAACGCAAAGTTGGCAGTTGACAAAATAGCAGTATTTGTTACTATTTGTCAACCTAAGATGGGTAGGAGAAATATTATGATAGGTCATAGACTTAGGACGGCAAGGGCTGCCGCAGGGTTCTCTTTAAGGGACCTTGGAAGTAAAATTGACAACCTCGTCACCGCCCAGGCCTTAAGCAAGTACGAACAGGACGAAATGATGCCGGGGTCTCAGGTACTCATCGCAATCGCTAAAGCCTTGGGAGTATCTGAGGACTACTTGTTGTCCGAGCAGGAGATGTCGCTCGACGGGGTGGAATTTCGTAAGAAGGCAAAAATGAGCGCCAAGGAGCAGGCCCAGGTCGAGGCTCAGGTGCTGCATCTCTTTGAGCGATACCTCGCCGTCGAGGAGTTACTCGGCCTGACGATCGAGTGGGATAAGCCGAGGGAGGCTCCCTATCCCGTACTCAATGATGTGAATGAAGCGGACCGGGCTGCTCGCAGTCTGCGTCAAGATTGGGGTCTTGGACTTGATCCTTTGCCCAATCTGGTCGAGCTGCTGGAAGAGCGCGGCATCAAGATTTTGTCCATCATGGCAGACAAAGTCGACGGACTAACGGCGAAGGTTTTGCGAGCAAATCGGACGTCGTTGCCTGTCATTGTCATCAACAGTAAAGATTGGGCAGAGCGCAAACGCTTCAATTTGGCCCATGAACTTGGGCATCTTGTCATGGATATAGCACCGGGTCTGGATTGCGAGAAAGCGGCGCATCGCTTTGCCGCGGCATTTCTGATGCCTGCCGAAAGCTTGTGGAGCGAAGTGGGTAAGCACCGAACGTCGGTGAGCATGGCTGAATTACTGCAGCTCAAGAATCTATTTGGCACGAGCTTTCAGGCAATCACGTATCGCTGCAAAGATTTAGGAATCATTGGCGAGCAGCTGTTTAAGTCTCTATTTGAAATCTTCAAGGACCGCGGTTGGCGAGCGCCTCCTTTCAAAGAGCCCGGCGCAATCTCCCCAGAAAAAGAGAAACCACAGAGGTTTGAAAGACTCTGCTACCGCGCTGTGGCGGAGGGTGCCTTATCTGAGGCCAAGACAGCCGAATTACTGGGAATTAGTGTCCGGCGGCTCAATGATCGGCTCGATCATCCCGAGGCTGCGGTTTCTTTCGCTTGAAGAAGCATGACGATTCTGGTGTCCGATACTTCGGTCTTGATTGATCTTGAGCGCGGCGAGCTGATCCAGTGCGCCTTCAAATTGTCGGCTACCTTCGCCGTCCCCGACGTGCTGTACGATCGCGAGCTGCGTGAATACGGTGGGGACGAGCTCCTGCGACTGGGACTGAGGGTCGAATCGCTCGACGGCGACGGCGTTGCCATGGCAATGCGTCACCGACAAGCGCAGCGGCAATTGACCGTGCCCGATAGCTTCGCACTGGCATTGGCGAAGATAAACGGGTGGACGCTGCTGACGGGCGACGGACCGCTTCGCGAATTGGCCAGAGCTGAGAGCGTCGATTGCCACGGCGTCCTATGGCTGCTCGATGAATTCGAGACCCAGGGCGCCGCGACACATCTGCAACTTCATGCAGGTCTTGAAAAGATCGCTGCCCATCCGCGTTGCAGGTTACCCAGGCAAGAAATTGCCAGTCGACTCAGCCGCTACGTGAGCCATTTGTAATCGAATCGTAGGCGACGCATGTTCGCCTGCGTCGGAATGACTAACCTCTTTCGCTGGCGCCTGTGAGATGGATCCGATTGGCATGGTCCGCCGGAAATCTGGGCCTGCTGGAGACGGAGGCATCTTTGGGCAATACGTTAACGACCGCCCGTATGTCGCCTCGTCATTTCTCTCGGTCGCCATTTCGGAAGTATTTGGCACTGCAATGACGGGCCGATCGAAGGATCATCCCGAATTGGCAATGACCGCGATGCCACTTGAAGCGCACATTCCCGTGCTTCCGAGCCGGGGCGGGGAGCTGTTAATTCGGCAACTATTCGAGCCGCTCGGCTACTCAGTCGAGCTGGCGCGGATTCCACTAGATGCTGAATTCCCGAAATGGGGTCCCAGCCGATATTATTCCGTAACCCTAAAAGGCAATCAACGCCTTCAGGATCTACTAAGTCACATCAATGTATTGATACCGGTTCTTGACGACGAGAAACACTACTGGGTTGGCGACGATGAGGTCGACAAACTGTTGCGGCGGGGCGGTGACTGGCTCCCCGCTCATCCAGCAAAAGAGCAAATCGCGCACCGGTACCTCAAGCACCGTCGGAGCCTGGCGCAAGAGGCGATTGAGCGGCTCGCTACTGACGCAGACGTTGAGTCCGATGATGACGCGACGCCCGCGCGGATAGCGCCCGGTCGCGAGGAGGCGCTCGAAACCAAGATAAGCCTCAATTCACAACGCATCAGCCACATCGCCGACGTCGTGCACCGGATAGGTGCGAAATCCGTCATCGACCTGGGTTGCGGTGAAGGAAAATTGATTAGAGAGCTCGTAAAGCAGCGACAACTCGACCGCATTGTCGGGATGGACGTATCACTTCGCTCGCTCGAAAGAGCCCGGGACCGATTGCGCCTTGAGCAGCTTGCGCCTGCGTTTCGCGACCGCATTGAATTGATCCACGGTTCCCTCATGTATCGTGATCGCCGACTGCAGGGGTTCGACGTTGCGACTGTAATTGAGGTTATCGAACACCTTGACGTCGCAAGGCTGCGCGCATTTGAGCGGGTCCTGTTTGAGCAAGCACACCCGAATTCGGTGCTCGTCACCACGCCGAATGCCGAATTCAACGTCAAATTCGAGACACTCCCGGC
>Ga0302324_100011556_pt1 | contig 18105 bp, 13 predicted proteins | sample Palsa_T0_1_FD_201949 | JGI IMG/M metagenome (GOLD analysis project Ga0302324, IMG submission 201949) | Peat permafrost microbial communities from Stordalen Mire near Abisko, Sweden - Palsa_T0_1 | ecosystem: Environmental > Terrestrial > Soil > Palsa > Peat permafrost | place: Sweden: Abisko... | reverse complement strand
TCCGCCGGCATGTAATCCAGCCGCGCCAATCCCGCCCGGTAGCCGATGCAAACCTTGATCGTGGGCACACTGTCCAAGCCGTCCAGATTGGTCACCGCAATTTCATCGATCCCGTTGATGATGGCGGCGTGGTGCGAGGCGAGGGCGTCGAACCATCCGCAGCGCCGGGGCCGGCCCGTGGTGGCGCCGAACTCGCGCCCCATGGCGTGGAGCATGTCGGCGATCTCCGCGCTTTCCGTCGGCAGCGGCCCTTCGCCCACGCGCGTGGTGTAGGCCTTCATGACCCCGACCACGCGGTCCATCCGATGCGGGGCCACGCCTGAGCCGGTGCAAGCCCCGCCGGCCGTGGTGCTGGAGGAAGTGACGAAAGGGTAAGTGCCGTGATCGATGTCCAAAAACGTGCCTTGCGCCCCTTCAAAGAGGATGCTTTCCCCGCGCCGCATGGCCTCGTGCAACAGGACGACTGTGTTGGTGACAAAAGGCTTCAAATGATCGCCTGCCGCGCGATAAGCGGCGTGGACCCGGGCAAAAGAAAGGGGTTTCGCTCCGAACGCCTTGAGGATTTCATTGTTCTCCTGAATCTTATAACGCAGGAGCGCCTCGAACCGGTCGGCATTGATCAAATCGATCATGCGCAATCCCGTGCGCGCCGCCTTGTCGCCGTAAGCCGGCCCGATGCCGCGCTTGGTGGTGCCGATTTTGTTCTTGCCCTTGAGGATTTCCCGCTGCTCATCCAATTCGCGGTGATAGGGCAACACCAAATGGGCCGACTCGCTGATAAAGAGGTTCTCGACGCGGACGCCCAGCCGCTTAAGTTCGGCCATCTCTCCCACCAGGCTGACCGGGTCCACCACCACGCCGTTGCCGATAACGCAACGTTTGCGCGCGCGCAGGATGCCCGAGGGGATCAGGTGCAAGATGTATTTGTGGCGGCCGATAAAGACCGTGTGCCCGGCGTTGTTGCCGCCCTGGGTGCGCACGACCATGTCCGCTTTGGCGGTCAGCACATCGATAATTTTGCCTTTCCCTTCGTCGCCCCATTGGGCGCCGACTAAAATCGTATTGGCCATAAATGTTTTCCAGCTCCACTCGGCGCGGCGCGGTGGCACCGCAATAAAAATCCCCGAAATGTAAATTCCGGGGCCGTCGCATGAGTCGCACGAGTATTTACGAACAGAGGCTAGAGAGACAACCCGACCCTGTCAACGCCGAAGGAAAATTTTATACAAAAGAGCCCTTTTCGGTGTCTATGTATTGAGAGACAGGGCAAATGATGTTATTCTAAGCCATCGCGTGAACGCATCGGAGTGCAACGGTCGCTGGTGCCAGCCGCTTTACGAAGCCAAAGCGGCCGGGTTGATCCTTTATGGTCGCGCGTTGGGCTTGAGCCACGGAGAAGCCGAAGATGTGGTGCAAGAAACATTTCTGGCACTGCTGCAATTGCCCCAGCGGCCCGATGACCCCGAACATTACTGCCTGCGCGCCTTCCGCAATCGCGCGCTCAATCATCACCGCGGCCTTTGGCGCCGCCTGGCCCGGGAATGGGAGTCGGTCCGCTGGTTCGAGCGCAGCGCCAACCAGGACCAAGCCGAAGCCGAGGCCATGCGCCGTCTGGCGCAATTGCCCGCGGCGCAACGCGAGGTCATCGTCCTGAAAATCTGGCACGGCCTGACTTTCGAGGCCATCGGAAATCTTCTTGATGTTTCTCCCAACACCGCCGCCGGCCGTTACCGCTACGGCCTCAACAAATTGAAACTGCACCTGAAAGGAGCTGCTTATGGACGAGATGAACCCATTGGAGACCCGATTGGAATCCTGGACGCCCCGTCGCCCCTCGCCTAAGATCGCCCGCCGCCTCTTTGCCTCGGCGGAAAAGCCGTCTTTGCCCGCGGCGCGCCGCGCCCATCCTTGGAACTGGCTCTCGCCCGTCGCCGCCTGCGCGCTGACGATGCTGGTGGCCGTTCACACCGCCAGCCATGTGCCCGGACGCCTGGCGCAGGGTTCCAACACCACTTTCTTCGCCACGCTCATGCTCAATGCCGCTGCCTCTTCCAACATCGCCACCTTCACCCTCAGCGAAGTGGACGAAAATCTGGAATGGAATGTTTGGCAACATCCCACCCATCAGGTCGCCGCGCCGCTACGCGCCGAAACGCCGTTGCGGCGCAGGGATATTTGGAGCCGTATTCCGACGAATTATTGAGCCGCCACAAATCAACTGAAATGGGGAGCGCGACGGTCTCGGTCGCTACAGTCGGCGTCTCGCCGACTGTCCTCTGTCCCAAGATGCCTCTTCTGACGGCATTTGAACTCGCTTATCCCCCGCATCCTTTGCCGCGCGAGAGGCGCGGCAAGGCGACCGGGACGGTCGCGCTCCCAACGCAGAATCGGTGGATTATTCGCATCCTTGTTGTCAAGTTGTTTCCGCCACGCCTGGCCGGCGAAGCGTGGGGATCAAGTAGAGGCCGCACAGCGCGCAGCAACTCCAGCCAAACCAATCGCCGTAACGGTTGTAGATCGTGGGCGAGCGCGGGCCGAGTTCGCGCAAGGGGATTTGCGGCGTGATGAAGCCGGGGCCATAAATACTGTTGCCCGCGCGCTCGATCTCGCGGATGCGGCCTTGGGCGTCAATCCAACAAGTCAGGCCGTTGTTGCAGCAGCGGACCAGCGGCACGCCGTTCTCGACGGCTCGGAAAAGCGCGCAGGCGGCTTGCTGCTTTTGCTCCGGGCCTTGGCCGAACCAACCATCGTTGGTCAGGTTGATCAGGAAATCGGTGTCCTCTTCCACGTGGTCGCGGGCTTCCTGCGGAAACATGTCTTCAAAGCAAATCAGCACCGAGGTTTTGGCCGAAAGGTTTGTCAAGTTGAATTGCACGGCACGCTCTCCGGGCGTGAATCCATCGCTGATGGGCGTCAGCCATTTGAGGAACGGCAGCCAGCGCAGCAGCGGAACGTATTCGCCAAAAATGACCAGCCGCCGTTTGTGGTAAACGGCTTCGGCCATGCCCGCCGGGTTGACCAAGAAAGCGCTGTTGAAATCCGCGTTTTTGCCGGAGGGCAAGGGTTCCGCCGAGTCGCCGGAAAAAATCAGCCAGGCCGGACGGCTGGCCAGCAAGTGTTGGATGGCCTGCTCATTTTCCAGGCCCAGGTCCGGCACGGCCGATTCCGGCCAGAGCAGGAGTTGCGGCTTTGTGGCCAGCGCCTTTTCAGAAAGCGCCAGGACCTGTTGGAAGCGGGCCGCATTTTCTTTGGCATCCCAAATCAGCGTCTGCGGGATGCTCGGCTGGATCAAGGCCACTTTTATTTCGCGGCTCGGCACGGGGATTCCCCAGGACTTGGTCATCCCATACGCGAGTATCCAGCACAGGGTCAGCAACGGGAGCGCGGCCTGACCCCAAATGGACGGCGTGGAGGGACGGCGCGCCAGGATCAGCATGACGCCGCCCACGGCCACCGAGAACCAAACAATCATGAATGAAACGCCGTAAACACCGGTGATGGAGGCGATTTGAATCAACGGCAGCAGGGTGTATTGCGTGGCGCCCAGAAAATTCCACGGGAATCCGCTCAGGACTCGACCGCGCGCCAATTCCAGCGCCGTCCACGCCGCCGCGCAAAGGATGGCCCAGCCGGCCCGTCTCAGCCAGGCGACGGAGAGAAATTGGTCCACCTGCGCGACGAGAGAAAACTCCGGCCCGCCTGACTCGCGGGGCGGGAATATTTTCCAGCAAAACCACACCCACAGGCCGGTGTAGAGCGCGCAGTAGGCGCTTAGGGCGATCCACGCCAGAGCCGGCGCCAGGGGGATGCCGAGCCAGGTGAACGGCATGGCCAGCAGCCAGTAAAGCGAACTGAGAAAGTGGACGAAGCCCCCCACAAACCCCAGCCGAAAAGCGCGTCCACCGCGTTGGCCCAGGGCGCAAAGCAACATCAACCCCGGCCCGGCCCAAGCCGCGCCCGCCACTTCCCAGGGAGCGAAGCCCGCGCTCAGAAGCAATCCGGCCAGGGCCGCCAGGCCATAACGCCCCAGGGCCGCCGAACTGGTCGCAGAATTCTTCAATGGGACAGCTTGTCCAAAAGCGAATTAGTTTGCCAGCGTTCAATTTTCAGTGCTTTAAACGATGGCGTGACATGGCCTCAAATGGATGACGCGATGCCCGTGCCGGCGCCCACGCCCAGGGCGCTGGGCTTTCGCATGCCCGCCGAGTGGGAAGCGCACGACGGCACCTGGTTCACCTGGCCCCGGCCCGAAGGCATCAGTTTCCCCGGCAAATACGACAGCGTCCCGCCCGTCTTTGCGCAATTGATCCGCCACCTCGTCCAGGTGGAGAACGTGCAGATCAACGTTTGGAACCAGGAAATGGAGGACTGGGTGCGCGGCCTTTTGCGCGGGGAAAAAACGCCGCTCGACCGCGTCCGCTTCCACCACTTTCCCGCTTACGAGCCGTGGTGCCGCGATCATGGGCCGGTTTTCCTGGTGCGCGATGAGCAGGGCCACCGCCAGCGGGCCGTGGTGGATTGGGATTACAACGCTTGGGGCGGCAAGTATCCGCCTTTCGATTTAGATGACGCCGTGCCGCAACACGTTGCCCGCCTGCGCCAACTGCCGCTCTTCTCCCCCGGCATCATCCTGGAGGGCGGCTCCATCGAGGTCAACGGCCTCGGGTCGGTCTTGACGACGACTTCATGTTTGCTGCACCCCAACCGTAATCCGCACCTGAGCCAGGGCCAGGTGGAGAAATATCTATGCGATTATTTGGGAGTCAGCCAGGTTTTATGGTTGACGGAAGGCATTGTCGGCGATGACACCGACGGCCACATCGACGATCTGGCGCGATTTCTCAATCCGACGACCGTGGCCGCCATGGTGGAGGACGATCCGTCGGACGCCAATTACCCGATCTTGCGCGAAAACCTGGAGCGTTTGCGCCTGATGCGCGACACTGCGGGCCGGAGCTTTCGAATTGTCGAATTGCCCATGCCGGGCCTGGTGGAATACGACGGGCAGCGTTTGCCGGCCAGCTACGCCAACTTTTACATCGCCAACGGCGTGGTGCTGACGCCGACCTTCCGCGACAAAAACGACCGCGTGGCGCTGGAAATACTGCAACGCGAATTTCCCGACCGGCAAGTCATCGGCGTGGATTCGATGGAACTGATTTGGGGACTCGGCTCTTTTCACTGCATCACTCAGCAGGAGCCGACAGGGCAATCATCCTCGTCCTACCGTGTTTGATGAGTTGAACTCATGGGCGATCCTAGATAGGATCGCTCCCGTTGCCGAAGATTCCGGTCATTTCGGTCGAGCAGATGCGCCAGTGGGAACAGGCCACTTGGGCCGCCGGCAAGACCGAGCAGGAGGTCATCCAACAGGTTGGCCGGCTGCTGGCGCATCGCATTCTCCAGCTCACCCAGCCCGGCGACGCCATCTGGATCCTCGCCGGCAAAGGCCATAACGGCGATGACGCGCGCGCCGCCCAACCGCATCTGGCGGAGCGCAACGTTTTGCTGACCAACATCGAGGATCCGCGGCAAGGCCTGGCTGAGTTTTCGCAACGTCTCCACACGCAGGGGCTGCGCCGCGTGCGGTGGATAGTCGATGCGCTCTTCGGCATCGGCCTCGATCGCGCGCTCAATGAGGATTGGCGCAAGTTGATTGACGCCATTAACGGCTGCGGCATCCCGATCCTGGCGGTCGATGTCCCTTCCGGCTTGAACGCCGACACCGGCCAAAGCGAAGGCGCCGCGATCAAGGCGGGGTTGACGTTGACCTTGGGCGCGCCGAAGCGGGGCCTGCTTGAAGCGCCTGCTTTGACGGGCCGCCTGGAGGTGGTTCCTGAAATCGGCCTGGTCCCCTGTCCGATCACGGCGGAATTGAATTGGACGATGCCGGGGGATTTTGCCGGACTGCCGCCGCGCCGCGCGTCCATGGGCAACAAGGGCGATTACGGGCATGTCGCCATTGTGGCCGGGAGCCTGGGCTATCATGGGGCGGCCGTGTTGGCTGCGCACGGCGCCCAACGCGCCCAACCGGGCCTGGTGACGGTTTTTCCGCAGGCCTCGGTCTATGTGCCGGTGGCCGCGCAATTGCAATCGGCCATGGTTCAGCCGTGGCGCGCCGGCACACCGTTGCCCAAAAATTGCAGTTCCATTCTCTTCGGCCCCGGCCTGGCGGCGGAGGAATTGTCGGACACGCTGAAAGAAGATTTGCGTTCACTCTGGCAAAAATCGCCGCTGGCCATGGTCGTCGATGCCAGCGCGATGGATTGGTTGGAGCCTGGCCCGGCACCCGAGGGAGCGGTGCGGGTGATCACGCCGCATCCTGGCGAAGCGGGCCGCCTGCTGCGCACTTCGGCCAGCGAAGTGCAGGCCGGGCGGGTCGCGGCCTTGCGCGGGCTGTCAAAACGATTCGGCACTTGCTGGGTCGTGCTCAAGGGGCAGCAAACGCTGGTGGGCCGCGCCGCCGGAGAGATCTTTGTCAACAGTTCCGGCAATCCGCATCTGGCGCAAGGCGGGAGCGGAGATTTGCTGGGTGGCTATCTGGCGGGGCTGCTGGCGCAACCGAACTGGCGCCAAGACCCGTTGCTGGCGGCGCGTCACGCGGTCTGGCAGCACGGCGCGACCGCCGACCACCTGGCGGAAACCCAAGTCAACTGGACGGTGGAGGACCTGGCGCAAAAGCTGGGAACAATCCGGCCTTAATTCAATGCAGTTGTCCGCCGGGGGCGTTGGTATTGGCCGGAGTTCCGCCGACGACGATAACGCCGCCGGGTGAAGCGCCGGCAGTTTGTTTTCCTCCGGGCGCAGCTCCCGCGATGATCACGCCTCCAGGCGAAGCGCCGGACGATTGCGCGCCTCCAGGTTGCGTGCCACCAGCCATGATCACGCGGCTGGTTCTGGTTGCTGACGAGTTACTGGCAGCGCCAAGAACGCCAAGAATGTTAGTGCCAAACTGGCCGCCTGCCGGCGTTCGACTTAGCGACCCCCCTGGAGGGCTAGCGCCGGTAACGATCACATTGGGCATTCTGCCGCCAGGGGGCATCTGTCCATTCATAATTCCACCAATCGGGCCGGCGTAGAGTGTTCCTCCAAGAGGCGACAGGCCCATCAAGCCACCCAATGCCGTTGGGTAGGACCCTCTGAAATAACCGGGGCCTTGCGCGCCACCCAACAGTGCGTCGGCGAAAGTCCCGCCGATGGGCGCATACGTTTGTGTCGTGGGCGCGACCGCCGGAAGCGTTACGGCAGCATTTGTTGGAACGGCGGAATTGCCATTGATGACGGCTGGAGGAGCGGCAATCGCCCCATCGGCCAGCATCCCAAACACACTCATCGCCGTGAATATCTTTTTCAAAAAAGAAGGTTTCATGTATGTGCATAATCCCTTTGCGTCCGTTCCGCAACAAACCGCGTATGGGGTAAACCCCTAACCATGGGTATAAAATGCTTTCCTTGCCCGCAGGGCTCTGTTATGGAACAGGCACAGATGCGAAGGATTGTTGTTACTCTGCTTTGTTGGACGGCCATGACCGCCGCGGTGGCAAGCGCCGGCACGTTTCCGCTGATAGATGGATCGAAAATAGTCGGCACCCCCGAATCCATTAATGAGAATGGCGTCGTGTTTCAACTGGAGAACGGCGATACTGGGCCACGGGTGGGTTGGGACAAATTGACGACGGAGGCATTGAAGGAATTGATCGCGGAAGCCAAGACAGAAAAAGAACGAACGCTGCTCGAACCCTTCCAACCGTTGGTGGAGAATCTGGGGCAGGAAGCCTCCAAAAGGAAGGAAATCGTGATCAAGCCGATCCAGCCCCCGGACCGCCCCAAGCGCGGCGAGGGTATCGTGGCCTTGTTCGGCAGCCCGGTCGGCTGGATGATCATACTGGTGTTGTATGGCGCCAATTTATTTGCCGCCTATGAGGTGTCCGTTTATCGGCGTCAACCCGCGGCCCGCGTCTGCGGGTTGGCGGCGATTCCTTTCTTCGGCGTGTTGAGCCCGATTATTCACGGAGCGATGCCCACACGCATGCCTCCACCAGAAATCCTGGAAGCGGCGCCCGTTGAGGAAGCAGCCGCCACCGGCCCGGAGAGCGCGGTCCGCGAAGGCGCGCCCGCGCCGGAGGCTGGGGCCAGGGCGTATGAGGCCGCGCCGGCAGCCGTGGCACCCGCGCCGGCGCTGCCGGAACCGGTTTTCTTTCGACGGGGCGAGTTTTCCTTCAACCGCCGTTTTTTTGAGACGAAATTCGCGGGATTTTTCCGCGTCATACCCAGCGAGGCGGAGAAGGACCTGGTGCTGGTGATCCAGGCCGCGCGGGGGAATTTTGTGGGGCGCAGAATCAGCCGCATCAGCCCGAATGAGCTGTACCTGGAAACGGTCAAGAATAACGTCACGGCTGAGGAGATGATTCCGCTGGCGGAAATCGCCGAGGTGCAAATCCGGCACAAGGACACCGTCTAAAGCGCGGCCGCGCGCCGACATCATGAAACCCACCAAATTCCGCTCCATCTTGTTATTCGGCGCGCCCGGTTCGGGCAAGGGAACGCAGGGCAAAATACTGGGCAGCATCCCCAATTTTTACCATTTCTCCTGCGGCGAAGTGTTCCGCACCCTCACCCCCGACACCGAGCTGGGGAAGATTTTTCTGGAGTACTCCAGCCGCGGGCAATTGGTGCCCGACGAACCGACCATCCGCCTCTGGCAGCATTGCATCCAGGTGGCCGAGCTGGAAGGATCGTTCAATGGCCAGACGGACACGCTGATTCTGGACGGTATTCCCCGTAATCTCCAGCAGGCCCAGATGCTCAAGGGTCTGTTGCAGGTCCGCGCGGTCATTTATCTTTGGGGCACGGATATGAAAAAACTGGTGGCCCGCCTGCAACGACGGGCTTTGCGCGAAAACCGCCTCGATGACGCCAATATCGAGATCATCCGCCAGCGGCTGGAAACCTATGAGCGCGAGACCCACCCCGTGCTCGATTTCTACGGGTCGAAGTTGGTGCGGAAGGTCGATTCGACCCAATCGCCGATCAATGTTCTGCGCGAGATTCTGAGCGCGCTGACGAAATCCGCCCCTTAGCGCTCCTGGGCCAGGAATGGAGCCCCCATGCCGTCGCGCATCATTTTCATGGGAACCGCGGAGTGGGCCTGCGCGAGCTTGAAGGCGTTGCTGGCGAGCGGGCCCGGCCAGGTGCTGGCGGTGGTGACGCGGCCGGACCGCCCCAAGGGACGGGAACTGAAGGCGCAGGCGCCGCCTGTCAAGACGATGGCCGAGGCGGCCGGATTGCGCGTTTTGCAGCCCGAGAGCGCGCGCGATCCCGCCTTCGCGGCCGAGTTGGCGGCGTTGCGACCGGAAGTGATGGTGGTGGCGGCGTACGGCCAAATTCTGCCGCAGGCGGTGCTGGATTTGCCAAGGTTCGGGTGCGTCAACGTGCATGCCTCCTTGCTGCCCAAGTATCGCGGCGCCGCGCCGATCGCCTGGGCCATCCTGAACAACGAAGCGGAAACCGGCGTCTCCATCATGAAAATGGCGGCGGGCCTGGATACGGGCGATGTGCTGAGCCAGCGCGCCACTCCCATTGGCGCGGACGAAACCGCCGCCATGTTGCACGACCGGCTGGCGGTGATTGGGGCGGAACTGCTGGCCGACACGCTGCCGCGCTATCTCGAGGGCGGCATCACACCGCAGCCGCAGGACCACGCGGCGGCGACCTACGCTCGAAAGATCACCAAAGCCGACGGGCGGCTGGATTGGTCGCAATCGGCGTTGGAGCTGCGAAATCGAATGCGCGCTTTTACTCCGTGGCCGGGCGCATTCGCAAGCTGGATGGAACTGGACCGGCCGAGGTCGTTGAAAATCTGGCGCGCGCAAATTGAGCGCCGCCAGGGGCAGCCGGGCGAAGTCCTGCAAGCCGACAAGGCAGGTTTGGTGGTGGCCTGCGGCGCCGACGCGCTGCGGGTCGAGCAATTGCAATTGGAAGGCGGCCGCAAAATGACGGCGGCGGAATTCCTGGCCGGCCACGACCTCAGAGCCGGGGTCAAATTAACGTAGAACTTAGGGCACCTTGGAAAGGCCCGGCTCCTTGTTCCACAGCGCGATGTAATCGGCCAGGATGTGCTTGGCCTCTTCCAGCGTTGGATCGATGACGGCCTCCGCGGCGGCGGCGTCAGAATCGGGGTCGGCGTCGGGATCCTCACCCAGGACGGGCGGTTCGACGACGGAGTTGGTCTTGACAGGAGGCGGCTGCAACTGGGCCAGACCGACGTTTTGCAGGGTGATCTCAAAGACTTTCTCCTCCGATTTCGGGCGGGAGAGGCGTTCTTTTTTGATCGACTCCCAACGTGCCATTTTTGTCTTCTGCTCGGCTTGGCGTTCGGCCAGGTTCAAGGAGACGCTCTTGTCGGCCTGTTGCTTGAGGAATTCGGTGATGTCTTGTTGGATGTAGGCGAAGTCTTTGCTGGCGGCCACGCGTTGCCGGGAGCGTTGCTGGAGTTCGGCCAAGTAAGGTCTGACCTTGTTGAGGTTGTCGGGGTTGGCGCTGGTCACTTCATCGCAGGGGAGGGCGTTGGGGAGCGCGCTTTCACCCACTTCGTCGGTGTCGTAGTTCCAAATGGACGGCAATTCGATGTCGGAGACCACGCCGTTGAATTGGGTGGAGACACCGCCGGCGCGATAAAACTTCTTGATGGTAATCTTGAGTGTGCCCGGATCGTAATCCGGGTCGGACTGCATGTGCCTGCGCTGGAGGTAACGGACGAGGTTGGGCTTCAACATCTGCATGGTCTGCACGGTGCCCTTGCCGAAGGTGGAGTGATCGCCGACGATGAGGGCGCGATTGTAGTCTTGCAAGGCGCCGGCCAGAATTTCGGAGGCGGACGCGCTGAACCGGCTGGTCAAAATGATCAATGGACCGTCATAAAGAACCGGAGCCGCGCCGCAAGATTCGACGCCCACGACGCCGCTGGGGTCTTTGGTCTGGACGACCGGGCCTGGCGGGACAAAAAGACCGGCCAAATTGATGGCCTCCTCCAAATAGCCGCCGCCGTTGTGGCGCAGATCCAGAATGATGCCGCCGACCTTCTCCTCCTTCAATCGTCTGATCAGGCGCGCGACGTCGGCGGTCATGCTTTTGGGCGGGTTGGCGCCACGGTCATTATCGGCCACATTCGCGCCTTCATTGTCGCCGTAAAACGACTGAATGTTAATCACGCCAAGGCGGGAAGAGGGCGTCGTGGGTTCAGGGTTTTGGTTGTTGGCATGGAATCGTACCGCCGGTTCCGGAGTCAAGCGAGGAGCGGGATCGGGCGTCTCGTAGAAACGGGCCTTGGCGTCCATGTCTTCCAATTTGATCTCATCGCGGATGAGGGTGACGTTCTTGCGCACGGAGGAATCGGGAGCATCGTGCGGAATGACGGTCAAGGTGACTTGAGTGCCCTTGGTGCCGCGGATCATTTCCACGATTTTGTCCAGCGGCATTCCTTCCACATCGACCGGGGGGGAATTGCTTTGAGCGACGGCCACAATGCGGTCCTTTTCATGGAGTTTGCCGCTCTTCTTGGCCGGGCCTTCCTTCAACTCCTCGATGCTGCAGTAATCATCGTCTTTCCCCAACAAAGCGCCGATGCCAATGAGAGAGAGCTTCATCTGAATGTTGAAATTCTCGGCCGAGGTGTGGCCCATGAAATCGGAGTGCGGATCATAAGCGCGCGCCAGCGAATTGACGTAAAGCTCGAAAGCTCTGTCGGTATCCAATTCCTTGTAGTTGCGCAGCATCTGCGCGTAATGATTGGTCAGGGTTTTATGAATCTCCGCCAGGTTCTTTTGGCTCAAACGAATGACGGCCTCCAGGTTGGTCGTGCCGGGCACTCGCGTCGCGGAAGCGGCGGCGTCATTGGTATCCACTTTTTCACGCCGGAAGGTGACATCGCCCAACTCTTCGCTCTTGGCGGAGTAAAGGTGGTTGGTGGTCTTCCTAAGATTCTCGTGCGAAGGCAAATCAAGGCGCAAGGTGGCGTTGGATTGGCTGGCCGCGACCTCCAGCCAACCGATGGGGTGGCCGTCTTGGGCCAAATACTTCTGGGATAAATAATCGAAGCTCAAGGGATGCATCTTGTCGCGCGTCAGCGTCACCACGGTGTTGCCCTTGTCGTCGAAGCTGACCGGCCCCGTGAATTGGATGTCCGGCGAGGTCAGGAGTTGATCCAGATATTCGCAGCGCAAAGCCTGGCGCCAAAACTCCTTGGCTTGCTCCAGGTCTTTGGGATAAGGCAGCGCGTGGCGGTTGAGGACAAACCGTTCGCGCCCGGTGTATTCAAAGGTGGTGGTTTGGAGCAAATTGCTGGCCAAATCGACGCGTTGATGGACGCGATCCATGAAACGGGAGAAGATGACCCAGCAAGGGGTGATGTTGGCTTCCTCCCGGGTGAGCACGTTGAGTTTATTCCGATACTGCTCGAACTCGTTGATGTCGGACTGGAGAAAAAAGATGTGCAGGTAATCCAGGGACTCAAGGAAGCGATCCAGAAACTTGGAGGACATTTCCTCGTCGAAGGGATGCTGCGTGTAATGGGAATGCTCGAGCATGGCCGAAGCAATTTGAGCGACAATCGCGTCGTTCGGGTCCGCCGCCGCGGCCATTTCCGCGGCCGTTCTTGGCTCCGGCGGCGGCGCGCCGTGAGCTTTGGGGAGAAAGGGGAGGAAAACCAGCGCCAAGGCCAGGCGCTGCGCCAGGATCAGAAATCGAAATCTCATTAAATTTATGCTGATTTTAATAGTCAACAGGGACAGCGCGCCTGCCTTTTCGCCGGGCCACACTGTCCCAACACCACATAAAGTAGCAAATATCCGGCGGTTCGCCAGCAGAAAGAAAGGCAAAAGGCTAAAGGCTGAAATGATTTTAGCCTTTAGCCTTCAGCCTTTAGCCTTTAGCCTTTCTTTCTCTGCGCATTATGCGGCTGATCGGTCATTTGAAAAATGAAGCCTCCGCCAAAGCCTTTTCCGGCTATTTGGCTTCCCTGAACGTCCTTAATCTCGTCGAACCCGACGCCGAAGGCTGGGCGGTTTGGATTCATTCCGAAGACCAAATCGAGTCGGGGCAACAGGCGCTGGCGGCCTATCTGCAAAATCCGGCGGACAAAAAATACCAATTGGCCTTGCAGGCTTCGGAGGCGATGGAGCGCCAGCGCCGTAAGGAAGAGGCCAAGGCCGCCAAACGCGTTCATGACCGGGACAGAATCTGGGCCGGCTCTGGCTTGCCGCTCCTGACATTCTCGCTCATCGGCGTCACGGTGGCCGTGTCGCTGGCGATCGGTTTGACTCCCACTGTTGACTCCATACGCTGGCTGGACATCAGCAATGGGGGAATGGAGTTTTTGGCCGAAGTGCGGGCAGGCCAGGTGTGGCGGTTGATCACGCCAATCTTCATTCACTTCGGCCCCTTGCACTTGCTCTTCAACATGCTTTGGCTAAGCGATCTGGGCGCGATGATTGAAAAACGCCAGGGGATGCTTAGGCTGGCCCTGCTGGTGGTGCTCTTGGCCATCACATCCAATCTCGGCCAGTATTGGGTGGACGGACCGATCTTTGGCGGGATGTCGGGAGTCGTTTATGGCCTCTTTGGCTACGTCTGGCTGCGGGGCCAATGCGATCCCGCTTCGGGCCTTACCCTCTCCTCCAGCACCGTCTGGATGATGCTGGCCTGGTACTTTCTGTGCCTCTTCGGTGTCATTCCGCATGTGGCTAACTCCGCGCACACCGTCGGCCTCTTGGTCGGCGTCCTGTGGGGCGCGGCGCCGATCGCAGGAAGGTTTTTCCGCGGGTGACGGAAAGAGAATCCGCCCTCGCCTACCGCGCCGACACCTGCAGGCACCCGGAATTGCCTTCCGAGCGGGGCAGCACCAACTGTTCCAAGGCCGTGAGCCTTTTTTCCAGCGATTCCACCTGGGCGACCTTCTCTTTCAACGCTTGAAGCTCCGCCTGTTGCTGTTCGACTTTGCGATGTTCCTTGAGGAATTCGTTCAAAAGCATGGCATTGACGGCTTCATAACGGACGGTGCAGATCTGGTTCTTGTCGTCGCGCACCACCAGCTCCGGGTTCACCTTGCTCACTTCTTCCGCGATCAGGCCGAATTGCGGCGTTCCTTTGGAGTCCAGTTCGGGTTTGTAGCGGAAGGTTACTGGCCGGAGCGACAGGATCGAAGAGCTGGCCTCACCCATGCTTTGGATGTCTCGCTTGAATCGTTCGGAGGAGGTCAGAATGCCGAGTTGGCCGGCCGAACTGACATAAACGGGCGCGCCGCTGCTGATCGTTTGCCCCGCAATACCGGCGATGAACGTGGTGCTCTGTCCCGAGCCAATGCGAATGGTGCTGCTGTCGCCGGCGGAACCCACGCTGCCGATGTCGATGTTGTAATTGCCGACGGTCAGGTTGGAGCCGGCGCCATAACCCACGGCAATATTGTAGTTGCCGCTCGAATTGGCAATCAGCGCGGCGTAGCCGTCGGCGGTATTGTAGTTGCCGGAATTGTTGGCGGAGAGCGCGGAGACGCCGCTGGCGGTGTTGGCAATGCCGGTGTTGTTCTGGTACAGTGCGTAGGCGCCGTTGGCCGTGTTGCTGCTGCCGGCCAGGTTGTAATAAAGCGCGGAGAAACCGGTGCCCGTGTTGTCGCCTCCGCCTTGGTTGTCGAAAAGCGCAAACGCGCCGTCGGCCACGTTGTTGCTGCCGCTGGTATTGTTGAGCAGCGCCACCCAACCGCTGGCGGTGTTGTCAGCGCCGCCATTGTTGTAGTAAAGGGCGTATCCACCGAAGGCCGTGTTCTGGTCGCTGGTCGTGTTGGAGAAGAGCGCCAGATAGCCCTCGGCCGTGTTCTCGATGCCGGTCGTGTTGGAGTAAAGCGCCTCCCAACCGTTGGCCGTGTTGTTGGAGCCGGTTGTATTGGAGTAAAGCGCCTCCCAACCATTGGCGGTGTTGTCAATGCCGGCCGTGTTACTCCCCAGGGCGCCGGAACCCACGGCGGTATTGGCCGCGGCGTTGATCATGTTCAATGTGCCGGCGAGCGTAATCGTGCCAGCGCTGAAGTTGCCGCTGCCGTCGCGCTTGACGATGGTGTCGGGGGTATCGATGTTGGTGGCGGTGCTGCCCAATATCACTTCGCCAAAGTTGGTGGAACTGGAGACGGTGATGTCCGAATCGCCGATGACCGAGAGCACGCCGGCGTTACTCAGGGTGTTCGTACCGCCCAGCGCCACCAGCCCGCCACCGGACAAGCCGATTCCCGCATTGATGGTGACCGAAGTGTTGGCCAATTGGGTATTGCTGACCACGCCGCTCAACTGCGCCGCGGGCAGTGTCCCCAGCAGATTGCTGGCGCTCAAGGCACTGAGAGCGTAAGGCGCGGGGGTCAAGTTTTGGACCGGATTCAACTCCGCCGGGCCGTTGACACCGTCGTTGAACCAAATTCTCAATACCAGATTCTGCTGCGTGAACAACGAGGCGGGGATGGGCGTCATGTTCGGCAAGGTAGTATCGCCCAACGCGACGGTGAACAGGCCGTTGGTCACCGGCAAGCTCACGAAGGCGGTTGGCTCATGGCCGTTGCTGCTGGTGCCGTCGTTGCTCCACACGCTGGTATAGGTGGTGTTCGCCGGGGGTGGGCTTACGCTGACCGTCGGCGCGCTGATATATCCAGTGCCGGCATTGACAGGGCTGATGCTGGTCACCACCCCGCCGGTAATGGCGGCGGTGGCCGTGGCCCCGGAACCGCCGCCGCCCAAAATCGTCACGGTTGGCGCATAGACATAACCTCTGCCGCCGGAGATGATCGTATAACTGGTCACGAACTGCCCGCTAAGGTTGGCCGTGGCGGTAGCCTCAAGATTCAAGTTGACGCCGGCCAGGAGAGCGAATTGGAACTGGCCCGTGCCGGAGAAATTGGTGCCGTTGTCCATGACCAGGCCTTGATAAGTAATCAGCGCGTCCTGGGCGATGACGTGGTTGATGCCCAAGAACAACCCCAGCCACACCAATGAAATACAGAATTTAATTTTCATAGGGAATATAAAGTTCAGTTCGCACGTTCCTCGAATTTTTCACATCCAGCCTTTCAGAAAACAATTTGTGACCTTATGCCTCTTGCCATTTGGCAGGCCGGCATTATGCGGGTTGTAGGAACTTGAACGCCAGCCACAAATAGTTTCAAGGAAGCGCGCCCCCTCATCCACTCTCTTGCATTGCGCGCTTGCTTTGCGCATCCTCGGAGGCATGAACGAATCGTTTCGCACTGAAACCGACTCCATGGGAGCGATGCAAGTTCCCGCCGCGGCTTACTACGGGGCCCAAACCGCGCGCGCCGTCGAGAATTTTCCCATCAGCGATCTGCGTTTTCCGCGCCGGTTCATCCGCGCGTTGGGACTGATCAAAAAGAATGCCGCCCTGACCAACCAGGAGTTGGGCGGCCTCAAGCCCGATCTGGCCGCCGCCATTGTCAAGGCCGCCCAGGAAGTCATCGACGGCCAATGGGACAGCCAATTTGTCGTGGATATTTTCCAAACCGGTTCCGGCACCTCGACCAATATGAACGCCAACGAGGTCATCGCCCATCGCGCCGGCGAATTGCTCGGCGGGCAGCGCGGCGGCAAATTGGTCCATCCCAACGACCATGTCAACCGCGGCCAATCCAGCAACGATGCCATTCCCACGGCCATTCACCTGGCGGCCTTGGAAGGGATCGAACAGAGCCTCATCCACGCCCTGACCGAATTGAGCCAGGCGCTGGAAAAGAAAGCCGCCGAATTTAACGACGTGCTCAAAATCGGGCGCACCCATCTGCAAGACGCCACACCCATCCGGCTCGGACAGGAATTTGGCGGCTACGCCAGCCAGGTCCAACACGGCATCGAGCGCCTTCGCGCGGCCGAGAAGAACCTCGGCGAGCTGGCCCTCGGCGGCACCGCCGTCGGCACCGGCATCAATACCGACCCGCAATTCGCCCGGCGCACCATTGCGCGCATCGCCGCCGAAACGGGATTGAACATCCGCGAAGCCGGCAATCACTTCGAAGCCCAGGGCGGACGCGACGCCCTCGTCGAAACTTCCGGCGCGTTGAAGACCATCGCGGTGAGTTTGATTAAAATCGCCAATGACATCCGCTTTCTCGGTTCGGGTCCGCGGCTGGGTTTGGGCGAATTGCGCTTGCCGGCCACGCAGCCCGGTTCCTCCATCATGCCCGGCAAGGTCAACCCCGTCATGTGCGAGATGCTGCTGCAAGTGTGCGCGCAAGTGTTGGGCAACGACGCCGCCATTACGTTTGGCGGCAGCTTTGGCAACTTCGAGTTGAACGTCATGATGCCCGTCATGTCCCACAATTTATTGCAAGCCATCGAATTGCTGGCCAAAGGCAGCCAGGTCTTTTCCCGCCGCTGCGTGACCGGCCTGGAAGTGGACCGCGAGAAATGCAAAGCCAATCTCGAATTGAGCCTTTCCAATTGCACCATCCTCGCTCCTGTCATCGGTTACGACAAAGCCGCCAAGATCGCCAAAGTCGCCTACGAAACCAACCGCACCATCCGCCAAGTGGCCCAGGAAATGTCGGGCTTGGACAAAGCGAAATTGGAAGAGCTGCTTGACCCGGCCAGGCAAACTTAGGAGTCGTCCATGGCGTTGAAGCAAGGTTTGCTTTTTCCCGATCCGCATCCGCTGGTCGAGCGGCTGGGGCGGGACTTCTTCCGGCAACTGCCGGAGCGGCCCGGCGTTTACCTGATGCGCGATGCGCGGGACACTGTGCTCTACGTCGGCAAAGCAAAGAATCTGCGCAAGCGTTTGTGCAGCTATCGTGTGGCCAATCCCGACCGGATGCCGCGCCGCCATCTGCGCCTGTTGCGGGCGGTCGCGCGCATCGAAGTGCAAGAGTGCCCGGACGAATCAGCGGCGCTGGCCCGCGAAGCCGAATTGCTGCGCGCGCTCAAGCCCAAATTCAACCGGGCCGGCACCTGGCCGGGCAAGCCGCGCTTTCTGGTCTGGCGCTGCGCCGACGCGCGCTTTGAATTGGCCATCACCGAAACGCCTGGGTCGGATGGCCGCCATCTTGGCCCGTTGGGAAGCGGAGCG
>Ga0302324_100011555_pt1 | contig 18106 bp, 21 predicted proteins | sample Palsa_T0_1_FD_201949 | JGI IMG/M metagenome (GOLD analysis project Ga0302324, IMG submission 201949) | Peat permafrost microbial communities from Stordalen Mire near Abisko, Sweden - Palsa_T0_1 | ecosystem: Environmental > Terrestrial > Soil > Palsa > Peat permafrost | place: Sweden: Abisko... | reverse complement strand
GGTGGTCAATGGTCAGCGCGCCATGCCGCCCTTCGGCGAATCCCTGAGCGATGAGCAGGTGGCCGAGGTCATCAACTACGTGCGCACGCACTTCGGCAATCATTACAAGGACATCGTCACGCCGGCCACGGTCAAGGCCGCGCGCCCCTAGCGAACGATGTGAATGATGAAAGGCCCTCAGATCAGGGCCTTTCAGGGCGCCAAATGCTCAGCGCCAGTCGATCGTCAGGCAGCGGCTGCCAGCAAATGCCAGTTCTTCGGCATGATGACTGCATCGATGGCGTGGAAGACGCCATTGGTTGCAACGATATCGGCCTGTTTGACGTGGGCACCATTGACGTGTACGCCCGAGGACGATACTGACGCGGTCAGCGAACTGCCCTGCAGCGTCATCATTTCTCCGGACTTGATGTCCTTAGCCAACACATGGCCCACGACCACGTGATAACTGAGCACGGCCTTGAGCTTCGCGGAGTCCTTGAGCAGTGCCTCCAGCGCGCCGTGCGGAAGCTTCTTGAATGCTTCGTCGGTTGGCGCAAAGACCGTGAACGGTCCCTTTCCGGACAACTTCTCGGTTAGACCCGCTGTCTTGATGCCGGCGACCAGCGTCGCAAAATTGCCGGCCGTGATCGCGGTATCGATGATATTTCTTGAAGGGGCCGTGTAGTTGGTGCTGCCCTGTTGGCTGGCAGAAACGTTCTGTGACTCATTCATAACATTTAGCCTCAACGTATAGCCAGCAAGGATTCACTGGCCAACTCAGCTCGCATGCGGCTGAGGCGGCGGAGTATGGACCTGATGGCGCTCGCGTGCGGTATTCGCTCAAAAGAAGTCGTTTATTTGACGAATCATTTGTGTTGCGTTGCAATCCACAGACGCGAGGCGAAGCTTTTCAATGGCTTGCGTCGGCATCTCAAAGTGACTCAATTATTCTGAGCAGCTCGCGGCATGCGCCACTGGTTTCTGTGCCTGGCGGAGGTAGTAGAATATGAGCCAGGCGTCCGCCGACGACGCTGTGTGGAGTCAAGCATGCAAGCTGGCAACCGTGAGAGTTCCGCGTCCGCGCAACACGCATCCGTCGTCGAAGCACTCGCTCGCGAGACCGGCGCCGAGCCCTCGCATGTCCAGCAGTTGTATGAGCATGAATTGGCCCAGCTCGAGGCCAACGCCAAGGTGCGTGGCTTTCTGTCCGTGCTCGCCTGTCGACACGTGCGGATGGCCTTACGCGAGACTCACGCGCGCAGCAACTGATCGGTAACCGATCGGCCCGGGCGCCGGTCATCGGGCGTCGGGCAGCGCGTCCTTGATATTGCCGGATTTCTTGAAGACACCGTTGACGAACGTGCCTTGGTCTCCGGGCATGACGCCGGCCGGGCATGGGCCCACCCACTTATGGTCTCCGACCGCACTGCTGGACATATGCGGCGACGTGCTCTGCGATTCCGTATGTATCAGCGTATCGCTCTGCTTCACGATCGTTCCGTGCGTCACCATCGTGCCGTCGCCGCCCATCGGGTCCGGGCACGAGCCCGAAATCGTATAGCTGCCGCCGGAACCCTCGACATTGAGCCCGCATTGGCCAGGGGCGCCGGCCAGAAGCTTCGCCTCGATGGCGTCCGTCGATGCGTCGGTACACATGGCATGGACGCGCGGCGTGTCGTCCGTGTCCGACGCATGGCCAACCATATTGATGTGGATGACCGTGCTCGATACCCATAGTCCGGGCTTCTTGGACGCGAACTCATCGACCGCGAGCGCTGACCCGAAAATCGCTAATAGCGTGATCGTTGCCGGCGCGCGCAACCAATGTCTGCTCGTCGATAACTGCTCGCGCATAACCTCTCCCGGCAAATGAGCCGTTAGCCGCCGGCCAGAGACGTCAGACCGCCGTCATAGACGCCGTCAATGGCCTTCTTTGCGTCCGCATCGCTGGCGGGTGCCTTGGCCGAGTAGTGCCCCTTCCAGCTGATCACCGAACCGGAGCCGGATTTGGCGGCGAAGACGTGGATCGTCGACTCATAGTTCTCGACCGGCAGCGGCGAGCTGACGATCCTGTAGGTGTACGAATGGTGGGCATCGCTCCAGCGCACCAGATGCTCAACGATCGTGCCGCCGCCCTTGAGCGACAGCGTGCGATCCTTCTTGTCGGCAGACAGTACGCAGTTCGCAATCGCAGGATGCCACTGTGCGATGCCACAGAAGTCGCCGACCTTCGCCCAGACCGCATCGACTGATTGCGTCGAGCTCTTCGAGGCCTTTGACTCCACTGCTTGAGCGGCTGAGGCCGCCATGATCAGACCCAGTGCAACGAGCGCATGATACGAGACACGCATAAGACAACTCCTGTTGATGCGGCCGGTATTGAATGGGGGGCGATCATAGCGCCGTGCGTGCGCCTCGGCGAGCGAATCGCATTGCGCCGCCCGAATTCCTGCCCCGGTGTGTCATTTCTGACAATGCAGCCCGCGCAGTGGCGTCAACCTTTGCGCATGCGGATCTGCAGTTCGCGACGGTGGTAATCGATGATGACGGTGTCCAGAAGCCCGATGGCATCCATGCCAATCAACAGTACCGGTTCGTCGGTCATTTTCCAGTGATCAAAAATGCGCATGTCGCCGTAGGTGACGCGCGCGCCCTGGATGCGGACCGACCCGAATTCAATCGGCGGCGTCGAATAGGATTCGCCACTCTGCTCATCGGTGGTGACGCCGACGATCTCTTCGGGTTGCGCACCGGCGTGCTCGTGGCGCATGAGCGCGTTGCGCATGGCCCAGTTGCCGATGGTCGCCTGGCCGCCGGTGTCGAGGATCGCCTTGACCGCAACGCCGCCGACGACCGCTTTGAACATGGGCAATCCGAGCCGTGAGCGCAGCACGGGAATGGTCACGAAATCCTCAGGGGCGCGCTCGTTATGCGAACGCTTGATCGAAATCAGGTCGTGCCGGAAGTCGATGTAGATCCGCTTGTCTTCCAAGCCTTCGGTGCCGAGGATGCCCTCGGCTCCGCCCAGCGCATCGATCACGATGGCCAGGATCGCCGGCCGCAACGTCAGATCACCCACGGTCAGCGATTGCACGCGAATGCTCGGCACCTCGGCGCTGCCGGTGACTCCGCGCAGCATGACCGGCGGTGACTGATCTAGCGGAATGCCCAGTGCCGCGGCCACGCGCGCGGTCACGCCGGAATGACTCGCACCCGTATCGAGCACCAGGCGGAACGGCCCCTGGCCGTTGATCAGTACGGGCGCCCAGATGCGGCCGATCTGATCGCGGCGGGTCGGTGCCACATAGCGCGGCTCGGGCGCGGAGATCGAGACCTGCGGCAAATCGGCCTGCGGCAAATCGGCCTGCGGCGGCAATGGCGACAGCACCGGCTGCTCCGGCTCGTCACCCCAGGCGCCGAAGGCCACGAGCGCAACGCTGAGGCCCCAGCGGGCGTGACGACGGGCGGTGGACGCGTTCAACGTGCGGCAATCATGCGATTTATGTTGCAAAGCGCCAGCCCCCTTCCGGTACCACGCTCCGATCATGCGCTGGACGGTGCGGTGACGCCAGCCGCCGGAATTGGGATACTGCAGCCTCCCGGATCGAGGTACCGCCCATGCCAAGCCGTTTCCCCAGCCGTACGCGCTTCAGCACCACTCTTATTACTGCGGCAGGCATGCTGCTGGCCGGCAGTGCCGTGAGCGGCGCCGCGCCAACCGCCGATCCGGCTCTCGCTGCCGCGATTGCCGATCCGGCGCGAACGGCCGCCTTCGTCGCCAGGGATCCGGCCCGGCACCCACTCGAGGAACTTACATTTTTCGGGCTCAAGCCTTCGATGACCGTGGTCGAGCTCTGGCCTGGCGGCGGCTACTGGACCGAGATTCTGGGCGCCTATCTGACACCGAGCGGACACTACTATGTCGCGCTGCAAGCACCCGGCGACGCCGATGACGATGCGGCCACGGCAAAATGGCGCACGCGCGTCGCAGCGCAGGCAGCGCGGCTCGGCAACATCATGCAGACGACCCTGGGTCCGGGGCAGTTCGACATTGCGCCGGCGGCTTCAGCCGACATCGTGCTGACATTCCGCAATCTGCACAACTGGATGGATGGCGGCTATGCCGAGCAGGTCCTGGCCGCGAGCTTCAAGGCGCTCAAACCCGGCGGCATCTTCGGCATCGAAGAGCATCGCGGTCGTACTGATAAGCCGCAGGATCCCAAGGCCAAGAATGGCTACGTGCGCCAGGACTACACGATCGCGCTGGCCAGGAAGGCCGGGTTCAAACTGATCGGCTCATCCGAAGTCGACGCCAACCCGAAGGACACGAAGGACTGGGTCGACGGCGTCTGGACGCTGCCGCCCACGCTGACCCAGGGCGACAAAGACCGTGACCGGTACCTGGCCGTCGGCGAGGCCGACAATTTCGTACTCAAGTTCCAAAAACCCAAACACTGAAAATTGCTGAGCGGCGCTCAGTAGCTCGTGCCGTCCTTGTGCAGATTGCCGCGCGCCCCGCCCCAGACCAGATCGATGTCGGGATAATCCACCAGATCCTTCTCGGGATCACGTGCGCCGATCTCGAGGATCAGCGCGTCGCGATTCGAGCGGTTCTGCAGGTGGTGCCCATCGGGCACTCCGGCCTTGAAGCCTGCGCAATCACCGGCTCGCAGCGATTCCTCAGCCTGCTGCGTGACCAACATCACCTCGCCCTCGATGACCCAGACGAATTCATCCTCAGCCGTGTGCCAGTGACGCTGGCTCGACCAGGCGCCCGGCCGCAGCCGCAGCAGATTGACGCCAAACTGCGTCAGCCCGGCGGCATCGCCCAACGCATGACGCACGCGCGTCGCGCACTGCCGATCGTAGGGCGGCGGATATTCCGATCCTTCCTTGCGCACCGCCGCCGCGAGATCGATTTTCTTCACGATCTGGCGCCGTAGAACAGGTAGTCCGCCGTGTAGTGCACGCGCGCTTCACTGCCCAGCAGCGCCGAGGCGCAACCGCCCGCCGGGGCTTTACCTCCCACAGTGTTGACTCGCTGGATACTTTGCGTTCGGCTCAGGAGTCCATGACCGGAGGTCGATTTCGCACGCAGCAGCAGCCACGGAATCGCCATGGCATCCGGACCATTGTCTTTAGCCGTCACTTCGCCGATCACGGCGCTGCCATCGGTTGCCTCCCACGTAGGCCCGGCATAGTGATGAATGATCGGCTTGCCCGCGCGATCGAATAACTGCGCCTCGGGTGCCTTGAAGAGCCACTCAAACCGCCCCGGATCATCCTGCGTAGGCTGGCACTGGTAGATCTGCACACCGACGGCGCGCGCCTTCAATATCAGGACTTGCGTCGCCGGTACCTGCAGCGACGCGGGAACCATGGGCGCTGGGGCAACCGTGGGCGCCGCGGGTCCGGTGGTGGTGACGCAGCCTGCTGCCAGCAGCAGCAGCGCGGTGAATCCCAAACGATACGTATGGCGGAAATTCATGACTGCGACCTCACTCGGGCTTGTGGCAAACCGCCTCGATATTGTTGCCGTCCGGATCGAACACGAAGGCCCCATAGTAATGCTCGTGATAGTGCGGGCGCAGCCCGGGCGCGCCATTGTCCCGCCCGCCCACGGCCAATGCGGCCCGGTGGAATTGCTCCACGGCGCTGCGCGAGGGCGCAGTGAAGGCAATGTGCACGCCGGTGGCAGGCTGCCCCTGATCACCGATCCAGAAAAAGGGCTGCCCATCCGCACCGAAGCCGGCGTGAGAGCCGTGGCCGGTCTGTTCCGGCGTCACCTGCATCACCAGCGTAATCGACAGCGGAGCGAGCGCAGTTTGGTAGAAGCGCTTCGAGCGCTCCAGTTCCTTCACGGTAAAACCAACGTGGTCGAGCATGGGTTACTCCGTTATCCTTGCGGTGATCGATAGCAGATGGAATCAGGATGCACAAGGAAATGTTTGCGGCGCTCGGATTGGCGATGGCTGCGGCCGTGGCGATGGCTGATGACGCTCCGGCATATGGACCCGAACTGCAGGGTTTTGACTATCCCTGGCCCGTGCATCATTTCAATTTGAATTCGCAGGGCGCAGCGTTGGACATGGCATACATGGATGTCATACCGGCAAAGCCGAACGGCGAGACGGCGGTGCTGCTGCACGGCAAAAACTTTTGCGCCGCCACCTGGCAGGCCACCATAGTGGTACTGAGCCACGCCGGCTATCGCGTCATCGCCCCCGATCAGGTCGGGTTCTGCAAATCGACCAAGGCCGCGCACTATCAGTTCAGTTTTCAGCAACTCGCGGCGAATACGCATGCACTGCTGGCCGCAATCGGCATAAACCGGGCAATCTTCATCGGTCATTCGACCGGCGGAATGCTCGCCGTGCGTTATGCGCTGATGTATCCGCAAGGCGTGGTGCAACTCGTGCTTGTCGATCCGATCGGACTCGAGGACTGGAAGGCCAAGGGGGTGCCGTGGCAGAGCGTGGATGCGTGGTACCAACAGGAGTTGCACACAAGCGCCGACAGTATCCGCGATTATGAGCGCACGACCTACTACGCCGGAAACTGGCAAGCGAGCTACGAGCCCTGGGTACAGATGCTGGCCGGGATGTATCGCGGTCCCGGACGCGATATCGTCGCCTGGGATTCTGCGCGTCTCTACGACATGATTTATACGCAGCCCATCTATTACGAGCTCGAGCAGCTGACCATGCCGGTGCTGCTGATGATCGGTGACAAGGACACGACCGCTATCGGCAAGAACCTGGCGCCGGCCGATATCCGGCCGACTTTAGGCAACTATCCGGCGCTGGGAAAAGCGGCGGCGGCTCGAATCCCGCACGCGCGTCTGGTCGAATTCCCGGATCTCGGCCATGCGCCGCAGATCCAGGCGCCCGACAGATTCCACCAAGCCCTGCTCGACGGCATACGCACCGTGCGCGCAGACTGATCGACCCGGAAAACGGCAGGGTGATGTATGTGGAAGCCCTTCAATATCGCGATGCGGATTGTCAGCAGCCTGATTGGCGTTGCAATGATCCTGGCCGGTACCGTCTGGGTGCTGCAGGGTCTCAACCTGGCCTTCCGCGTCGGCTTCATGGTCGGCGACTATCATTGGACCATATACGGCGCGATTCTGGCGCTGCTCGGCGTGGGCCAGGTCGTCTGGAGCAATACGCGCCAGCTGCGGACTTGAATGTCTGCAGGGGCGGCAATGGCCGCTCCAGTTGGCCATTTCCCCTTCGCGTAAGCCATACTTCGCTGCTTGGCGCCACGGGCACGGGGCGCAGCGTCAAGCGCCGCGGGCGCACTGCAGAGTAACGGGGATTATGACCATGAACGATCCACAACCGGCAACCAGCCACGCACGGCGTCCCAGCGGGCGCGACGCCAAACGGGCCTCGCGGGCTGCCCGCGCCGCCAGCTCGGTTCCCTATATCACCCGCAGGATTCCCTACTACGAGGTCCTCGATGAGGAAGGCCTGGTGCTCATGGAGCACAACGCCGACACGATCCTCGAGGAGATCGGCATCGATTTTCGGGACGACGCGGAGGCTCTGGCAATCTGGAAGGCAGCGGGCGCCGATGTGCAGGGCGAGCGAGTGCATTTCCCCCGAGGCATGTGCCGCACGATCATCCAGCGCACGGCGCCGCGCGAATTCACGCAGCACGCGCGCAACCCGGCCCGCAGCGTCCTCATCGGCGGCAAGAACACCGTGTTCGCGCCGGCATACGGTTCACCGTTCGTGCGCAACCTGGACGAAGGTCGCCGCTATGCGCGGATCGAGGATTTCCGCAATTTCGTCAAGCTCGCGTATGTATCCAATGCGCTGCACCATTCGGGCGGCACGATCTGCGAGCCGGTCGACCTGCCGGTCAATAAACGCCATCTCGACATGGTGTACAGCCATCTGAAGTACAGCGACAAGCCCTTCATGGGCTCGGTCACGCACCCGGATCGCGCGGCGGATTCGGTTGCCCTGGCGAACATCGTCTTCGGCCCGGAGCTCAACGATCCGCTGACCGGTCGGCCGAAGACCACGATCATCAATCTGATCAACGTCAACTCGCCGATGACCTATGACGCAACCATGCTGGGTGCGGCCAAGGTCTATGCGCGCGCCAACCAGGCCACGATCATTACGCCGTTCATTCTGGCCGGAGCCATGTCGCCGGTCACAGTGGCCGGCACCGTTGCCCAGACGCTGGCCGAAGCCATGGCCGGGCTGGCATTCGTGCAATTGATCAATCCCGGCGCACCAGTCGTGCTCGGCAGCTTTGCCTCATCGATCTCCATGCAATCGGGCGCACCAACCTTCGGCACGCCCGAGCCGGCATTGGTGCTGTACTCGATGGCCGCGCTGGCGCGGCGCCTGGGCATACCGTTTCGCTCGGGCGGGAGCCTGTGCGCGTCCAAGATCCCCGACGCCCAGGCGGCATTCGAGTCCGCCAACACATTGCTGCCGAGCTGCCTGGCGGGCGTGAACTTCATGCTGCACGTGGCCGGCTGGCTCGAGGGCGGACTGGCGATGGGTTACGAGAAGTTCGTCATGGATGTGGATCAGGCGGGCATGATGCACACCTTGCTCGCCGGCGTGGATCTGTCGCCCAACGGCCAGGCGATCGACGCCATGCGCGAGGTCGGGCCCGGCAAGCATTTTCTGGGCTGTGCGCATACGCAGGCCAATTTCGAGAATGCGTTCTATCGCTCCCCGCTCGCGGACAACAACAGCTACGAGCAATGGGAAGCGGAAGGCTCGCCCGATATGACCAAGCGCGCCAACGCGCTCTGGAAGAAGCAGCTCGCCGAATATGTGGAGCCGCCGATGGATCCAGCCATCGACGAGGCGTTGCTCGACTACATCGCCCGCCGCAAGGCTTCGTTCCCGGACTCGATGGTCTGAATGCCAGCCGGGCCCGCGCCGGGCTCAGTCCAGCTTGACTGAATCGGTGCGCCGCGGTCGGCGGCCGCGGGTCTGGCTCTGGCTCGCGGATTCCTTGGGCGCGGGCAGGTCGACGACCTTGCGCAGGTTCACGTAGTCGGCGGTTTTGTGCGGTATCGCCATGGCCTCGACGAAGTGATGCTGGAAGCGCGGCTCGATGGCGGTCTCCATCTTCTCGATGCGCCTTACCAGGGTTTCGATGACCGCGCGGGAAGTCTCATCGAGCAGGGCGATGCGAGCGCCGGTGCCCGCGGCATTGCCGGCCGAGCGCACCTGTCGCAAGTCGCAGTCCGGAATCATGCCGAGGATGGTCGCGTACTTGACGTCGATGTGGCTGCCGAACGCGCCGGCCAGGCGGATGCAATCCACGCGATCGATGCCCAGACGTTCCATGAGCAGGGCAATGCCGGCATACAGGGCCGCCTTCGCGAGTTGAATCGCGCGCACGTCGTTCTGCGTGATCTTGAGCTCCTGGGCGCCCTGATGCAGCAGATAGGCGAAGGTCCTGCCGCTGGCCACGACGCGCGGGGAGCGCGCGGCGAGCGCGCCATCGACCACGCCGTCCTGGTTGATGATGCCGGCCAGATACATCTCGGCGATCACTTCGATGATGCCCGAGCCGCATACGCCGGTGATGCCGGTTGCGGCCGTGGCCTGCTCGAACCCGCGCTCGTCCGACCACAGGTCGCAACCGATGAGCTTGAAGCGCGGCTCGAGCGTCTCGCGATCGATTCGCACACGCTCGATCGCCCCCGGCGCCGCGCGCTGGCCGCAACTGATCTGCGCGCCTTCAAACGCCGGTCCGGTGGGACTGGAACAGGCGACCAGACGCGTGCGATCGCCCAGCACGATCTCGGCGTTGGTGCCGACGTCCACCAGCAAGGTGATCCTGTCGGACAGATCGGGACGCTCGGCCAGCACCATGCCGGCCGCATCCGCGCCGACATGCCCGGCGATGCAGGGCAGTACATAAACCCGAGCGTTGCGATTGAGCTTCAGATCGATCGCATCGGCGCGCAAGGTCAGCGACTGATCGGTGGCCAGTGCGAACGGCGCACCGCCCAATTCGACCGGGTCGATGCCCAGCAGCAGGTGATGCATGATCGGATTGCCGACCAGCGTTGCCTCCAGGATGTTGTCAGGCGAGCTGCCGGCGCTGTGCGCCACCTCGGCCGCGAGCGCGCTCAGCGCCTCGCGCACCGCCGTGGTCATGAGTGCTGCGCCGCCCGGATTCATCATCGAGTAGGAGACGCGGCTCATGAGGTCTTCGCCGAAGCGGATCTGCGGATTCATGACGCCCGCGGAGGCGACGACATCGCCGCTGGCCAGATCACACAGATGAGCCGCAATGGTCGTGGAGCCCACGTCCACCGCGAGGCCGTAGATCTTCTCATGCAGCCCCGGCCAGATACCGATGATCTGCTTGGCTGCGTGCACGGCCACCGTGACCTGCCAGGCCCCGGCACGCAAGGCCGGCTGCAAGCTCTGCAAGACCGCCAGATCGCAGCTCAACCCGGTCAGCTGCCATTCGCGCTCGAGCGCATCGTACAGTCGCCGCAGGTCTCCGGACGGATCGTGCATGTCGGGAGGCTGCACCTGCACGTAGTGCAGGCGTACCACCGGATTGAGTTCTATCGCCCGCACTTCGGCGTCCTTGCGGACCACCTGGCGATGCACCTGACTGCTCGCCGGCACGTCGATGACCACATCGGCCTCGACCAGCGCCGAACAGGATAGACGCCGGCCCTCGAGCATTGGCATGCGCTTGGCGTAGCGCCGTTCCGTGTCGCTGAACGGCGAGAGGCTCGCGACCGAAGACGACAGGCCGTGCTTGGCGAACTCTCCCTCCGCCACCAGGATCTGGCAGCGCCCGCACAGACCGCGGCCGCCGCACACCGAATCGATGTCCACACCGAGCGAGCGCGCGGCGCTCAGCAGCGGCGTACCCACCGGAAAGTGCCCGCGCTTGCCCGAAGGCATGAATACGACCAGCGGATCTTCGGTGAGCGCCATGGCCGCTGGATCCTAGGTTGCGCGCCGGCGATGTCCGCCTTCGCGCCGGCCGCGCTGCGCCTCACCGGTGGCGGTGTTGCCGGCCGGCGGCGGTTCGCGGAAACGGCGGATCCAGCGGGCGCAGTCTGGATCGTGGCCGAGCATGACGTCCGCGCCCATGCAGGCACGCACCGTGTCGACGTGCAGCGGGTTGGTAATCGCCGAGGTCAGCCCGGCGGCCATCGCCATGGTCAGAAAGGCGGCGTTGATGCCGTCGCGGTTGGGCAGGCCAAAACTGATATTTGAGGCTCCGCAGGAGGTGTTGACCTTGAGCTCGGTGCGCAGCCGGTGCAGCAGCCGCATGACCTGCACACCCGCCAGATTGATGGCGCCGATCGGCATGACCAGCGGATCGACGACGATGTCCGAGGCCGGAATGCCGTAGTCACTGGCCCGTTCGACGATCTTCTTGGCGACCGCAAAGCGCACATCCGGGTCCTCGGAGATTCCGGTCTCATCGTTGGAGATGGCGATGACCGCTGCGCCGTGTTTCTTGACCAGGGGCAACACCGCGTGCAGCCGCTCCTCCTCGCCGGTCACCGAATTCACCAGCGCCTTGCCCTGGTAGACCGCGAGCCCGGCCTGCAGGGCCGCCACGATCGAGGAGTCGATCGAAAGCGGCACGTCGGTGATCGACTGCACCAATTGTATGGCGCGGGCGAGAATGGCCGGCTCATCGGCCAGCGGAATGCCGGCGTTGACGTCCAGCATGTGCGCGCCGGCTTCGACCTGGGCGCGGGCGTCGGCCTCGACACGAGTGAAATCGCCGGCGGACATTTCGGCGGCCAGGATCTTGCGTCCCGTCGGATTGATGCGCTCGCCGATGATGACGAAGGGTCGATCGAAGCCGATGACGACTTCCTTGGTGGCGGAACTGATGACGGTGTCGGTCATGATGCGGTCCTTTGCGAAGATTGTGCGAGATCGCGCGCGGGGTACCAGGGGGCTCGGCCCTTGAGAACGCCGGAGCGGTGGATGACTTCCGCCACCGATTCCTCCTGCCGGTACGCCATGACGTGCACGCCGCTGACGCCGCGGATCTCGCGGATCGATTCGATGAGTTCGACGCAGATGTTGCGCCCCTCGCGCGCCTGGTCCTGCGCACCGGCGAGACGGGCGATCAGCGCGTCCGGCACATGCATGCCGGGCACGTGCTGGCGCATCCACTGCGCGGCCTTGGCCGACCGCAACGGGCCGACGCCGACCAGGATATAGACCTTGCCGGCCAGTCCCAGCGCCTCCACCTGCTCCATGAAAGCATGCAACAGCGGCAGCTCATAGCAGTACTGCGTCTGGATGAATTGCGCGCCCGCGGCCACTTTCTTGGCCAGGCGACGCGCGCGCCATTCGTGCGGCAAGGCCGAAGGATTCTCCGCCGCGCCAAAGAATACGCGCGGCGCGGCCGTGATCTTGCGCCCGCTCTGGAATCGATGCTCATCGCGCAGCGTGCGCGCCAGATCGAGCAGCGACACGCAATCCAGATCGAACACGGGTTTGGCCTGCGGGTGGTCGCCGGCCTGCACACCGTCTCCGGTCAGGCACAGAATGTTGCACACGCCCATTGCCGCGGCGCCCAGGATGTCGCCCTGAATGGCGATGCGGTTCTTGTCGCGGCAGGAGATCTGCATGATCGGCGCATAGCCGACACGCGTCAGCAGTGCGCATACCGCCAGACTGGACATGTGGCAGTTCGCGCCGCTGCCGTCGGTCGCATTGATCGCATCGACATAGCCATCGAACACGCGTGCGCGCCGGTAGACATCCTCGGGATCGGCGGAATCCGGCGGCGCCAGCTCGGTCGTGACCGCGAAGCCCCCGGCACGCAGCACGCGCTCGAAGCGGCCCGGGGAAGTATGGCCAGGCAGGATCGGCAAGGGATATCCGGGTACCGGCTCGTCCTCGAAGATCATGTTGCGCTCTTCTCGCGCGCCACGCGCAGCCACGAGGAACGGCCCTGCTGGCGATGATCGACGGCGTGCTGGACCGCGCTCATGGCCTCGATGCCGCCGGGAATGCGTGCGCTGCCGCGATAGGCTTCGACCCAGACGCATTTCATCTCCGGCCTGACCTCGCAACAATCGTCAGGCCGCACGCCTCCGCACGGACCGTTGCGCAGATTCTTCGGGCAGTTCATGGGACAGGACATGCCGGTGGCGCTGAGCACGCACTGGCCGCACATGCGGCAGTCGAACAGCAGGCCCTTGACGCCCTTTTCCAGCACCGCGACCGGGCGTTCGATGCGCTCGTAGCCGATGGCGTCGAACACCCCGTGCAGGCTCACCAGCAGCCGTTCGAAGCCGCGGTAGAACGTGTTCAGGCCGCGCGCGTGGCGCACCGACCACAGCCGCACGGCATACATCAGGACGCCTCGGGCGCGGCGGCGATGCCCTTGGCGCGAATCAGCCGCTCCAGTTCCTCGTCCGTATAGCGCTGCTCGAGCCGTGCTGCCTCGGCGGCCGCCTCGGCCTGCAGATCATCGCCGCAGGCACGCGGCGCGCTGCGCTGCCAGTCGGCCAGATAGGCATCGGAGCTGCCGCGCCCGGCACGCATTGCCGCGCGATCAACCGCTTCCTGAAATCGCGCCGAGAGCTGCACCTTGGCGGACTCGCGACCGCGCTTGACCACGACCTGCGCCGGAATGTCGCGCCAGGAAATGATGCTCAATGCGCCCACGTCGCGCTTCCCTGGTGGCGCCGCATTGCCGCCGCCAGACTTGTGCCCAGCGTGCCGTGTCCGGTCTGAACGAATTCGAACGCCAGCCCCATGCGCGTGGCGATGGCGCGGGCGCACTCGAGCGCGCCGGCATCGGGCATCTGCCCCAGATAGACCAGTTTGCGATAGCTGCCGAAGTAGCTCGGGAACAGCTCGGGATGCCGATCCAGCCCGAGACCGCGAATCACCAGGCGATCGAAGTGACGCAGCAGGAAGTCGGTCAGATAAAACGTGCCGAGCTCGGCCTCGGTCAGACGCTCGAATACCGCCGTCGTGGCGAAGAACTCGTAGCAGTGCGCCCCCGGAACGCGCTCGACACCCTCTTCGTGCAGCACACGATCGAGTTCGCCACCGGTACCGCAGTCGCCGTAGGCGACGAAGATCGTGCGGTAGTGTGGGCGCGAGGCGCGGATCAGTGCGCGCACGGCGCCGGCGATGCGCTCGGGGCGGTTGTGCAGTTCGGGCGGCAGACAGCTCACATCCAGCTGCGTCCAACCGCTGGCGCGGCGCCAGGCCGCTACTTCGCGCGCCAGCGCACCGCAGGCGATGATCAACGTGCCTTGGCCACTGTGCGCCACCGCTGCATCCACTCTCAGCGCGCCAAGGCGACCGCGCGGCGCTTGGCGATCAGTCCTTTGGCCGTCTCGACGGCGATGGCCGCATCGCGGCAGTAAGCGTCGGCACCCACAGCCTTGCCGAACTCCTCATTGAGCGGAGCGCCGCCGACCAGCACGATGTAGTCATCGCGCATGCCGCGCTCCTTGAGTGTATCGATGACGACCTTCATGTAGGGCATGGTCGTGGTCAGCAGCGCCGACATGCCGAGAATGTCCGGCTTGTGCTTTTCAAGCGCATCCAGATATTTGTCGACCGCATTGTTGATGCCCAGATCGATGACCTCGAAGCCAGCGCCTTCGAGCATCATTGAAACCAGATTCTTGCCGATGTCGTGGATGTCGCCCTTGACCGTACCGATGACGATCTTGCCGATCGGTTCCACGCCCGACTCTGCCAGCAAGGGACGCAGGATCTCCATGCCGCCCTTCATGGCATTGGCGGCGAGCAGGACTTCCGGCACGAACAGGATGCCATCGCGGAAATCGATGCCGACGATGCGCATGCCTTCGACCAGCGCGTCGTTGAGCACCCGCTCGGCCGACCAGTCACGCTTCAGAAAGATCCGCGTCGCCTCCTCGACCTCGTTCTTGAGGCCGTTGTAGAGATCGTCATGGACCTGCTCGATGAGTTCCTGATCATTGAGCGAGGCCAGGTCGAAATCATCCGCCGTCTGCTCTGACATGCGCGCTCTCCATTTTTATCAGCCCCCACCGTAACTTACGGCTGCATCGTCAATCATCGATGATAAAGCGCAACCGCGGCCGGGACTTTCCAAATTCCGACGCCATATTGTCCATAAACGACATGCGCGAACCGGCATTCGGCTTAACAATATCCGCACGGGCCAGGGGAGGCTCTACGCCTGTGCCCGTGGGGTACAGTGTGGCGCTTTCGGGGAGATGTCGTGGCAGGCATTCAGGGCCGTTGTCTTTGCGGGGCGGTTGAATTCACCGTCGACGGGCCGCTGCGATCGGTGGTCTATTGCCACTGCAAGATGTGCCGGCGCACGAGCGGGCATTTCGTGGCCGCAACGGCCTGCGCGCTACCGCACCTGTCGATCCGGCCGACGCAGAGCCTGCGGTGGTATCGCTCATCCGCCGAGGCGCAACGTGGCTTCTGTGGCCGCTGCGGCTCGAACCTGTTTTGGAAACCGGACAGTGCGACGCACGTGTCCATCATGGCTGGCACCCTGGACGATCCCACGGGACTCACCGCCGCCGCGCACATTTATGTGGGCGAGAAGGCCGACTACTACCATACCGACGACCAGCTGCCGAAACACCTGGACGGCGTGCACGCTGTGCCGTTGCCACCGATGTGAAGCCGGATCCGCTGCAGCCGGAGCTCTCCGGTCTCAAACAGCTCGAATACTCGCTGCCGAGCAGCTGGTATTTCGATCCGGCTCAGCACGCCCTCGAGCTCGAACGCATCTGGTATCGCAACTGGCTCTACCTGTGCCGCGCCGATTCGATCGCACAGCCCGCATGCTTTCGCACGTTCACCATCGGCACGCAGCCGATACTGATTGTCCGCGACCAGGCCGGCGCGCTGCGTGCCTTCTACAACACCTGCCGCCATCGCGGCGCCATGCTGTGCAGTGAAGCTTCGGGCCAACTGCCGACACAGGCCATCACCTGCCCGTATCACGCCTGGAGCTACCGGTTGACCGGCGAACTCTCGCGCGTGGCCTCGGCCGGCCGAGCGCACCACGTGCCGATCCAGGACACGGCGCTGTACCCGATTGCGCTCAAGGAGTGGCAGGGCTTCGTCTACGTGAATCTCGGCAACCCGAGCGCTGCCTTCAGCGAAAATTACAACGCCAATACCCAGGGCGTCTCGCATTGGCCGCTGGCACAGCTCGTGGTCGGCCATCGACTGACCAGGCGCATCCAGTGCAACTGGAAGATATTCTGGGAGAACTACAATGAGTGCCTGCACTGCCCGGGCATACATCCGGCACTGAGCAGCCTGGTACCCATCTACCGTCGCGGCATCATGGAGCCGCGCGATGATCCGGACTGGCGTGCGCACGCGCATGATACCGACCCCGCGTTCCAGGGCGGTCTGCGCGCGGGCGCGGCGACCTGGTCGGTCGACGGCCGCTCGCTCGGTCACGAATTTCCCTTACTGACTGACCAGGAGCGTCGCGTCGGTTATCACTACGTGACCCACCTGCCCTCGCACTACCTGGTGGCCCACGTCGATCACGTCCGCTCCTCGCGGCTGCTGCCGATCGGACCCGAGCAGACCGAGCTCGAGATCGAGTGGCTGTTCCCGACCGAGACCCTCGAGGATCCGAAGGTCGACATCCGCAAGGTCTGCGACTTCTCCGCGCAGGTCATGGCCGAGGACGGGGCTGCCTGCGAGCTCAATCAGCGCGGACTGCACGCCATGCCACACACGCGGGGCATGCTGATGCCCGAGGAGTACGACGTACTGCGCTTGCACGAGTGGCTGCGCGCACAACTGGGCGAGTCGAGATAACCCACGGCGCAGCGGTGCTGCCCTGTTTGCGCGTCGATGATGCGATTCCAGCCTTACCTGTTTCTGATCCTGATGGCATTCAGCGAACTGGCCGTCGCCGCCACAGCTCCGGATACGCCTGCCAAGGCGGCGGTCGATTCAATATATGTGCAGCGCGTCGTGATCACAGGAAACAGTGCAATCCCGTCGAAACGTCTGCAGGCGCTCGCCGCCCCGTACATCAATCGGGAATTGATCGCCGCGCAGATTGAGGCACTGCGCGAACTCCTGACCCTTCAGTACACCAAACGGGGGTATATCAATTCCAGCGTTATCCTCGATCAGGAACCGGCTCCTCAAGCCGGTGTGCTGCGATTCAAGGTCATCGAGGGACATATCACGAACATTCGGGTGCGCGGCCTGAACCGGCTTCGTCCCGGTTACGTGATCGATCGATTGCAGGCCAGTAGCCAGGAGATTTTCAACGCGGATATCCTCCGTGAACGCTTTCAGCGGCTGCTCGACGATCCGCTGTTTGCACGCCTTAATTCGCGCATTCTGCCCGGCGAGCAGCCCGGAGAGGCCTTGATCGAGGTGGATGCACAGCAATCCAGGCCCTATGCCCTTTCAGTCGCACTCAACAACTATCGGCCGCCGGCGATCGGGGAGAAGGGCTACGACGCGGCCGGTGTGGTACGCGATCTTACTGGCTGGGGGGATGCAGTCGATGCGGATATCAATGGGCCGACGAGCGGCGGCCCCGTCAGCTACAGTGCCGGATGGCAGATCCCGTTGAACCGCTATCTGACCCAGCTGTCCTTGCGATCTTCCTATTCCAATTCGGTCATCAGCGAAGAGCCCCTTGAGCCGATAGACATCAGAAGCCAAATCGAGCGCCAGGAGCTCAAACTGATCCAGCCCCTTTGGGCCGCGCGCGCTCAGCAGTTGAGCTTCTCGGCCGGCGTCGCCTATGAAACAGAGGCGGCCTCTCTGACCGCACCCTCCTTGACGATGCTGCCGGGAGCCGTGCCCGGCGAGACGCGCGCCTTCGTTCTGCGGCTGGCGCCGGATTATAGCTACCGCTGGGAACATCAATACCTCGGACTGAATCTCACGCTCTCGCATGCGGATATGCTCGATGAGCCGGCGAACACAGCAACCTCGCTGCAACCGGATCCGCATTACTGGGTTTCGACCGGACAGCTGCATTACCTCTGGGATCTCGCCAGTGCGCCGTTCGAGTTGGAGACCCGCGCAACGGCACAATGGACCGCAGCGCGCATTTCTGATCTGCATGCCCTGCCTATCGGCGGCGTCGCCTCGGTGCGCGGCTTTCGGGAAGA
>Ga0302324_100011553_pt1 | contig 18107 bp, 10 predicted proteins | sample Palsa_T0_1_FD_201949 | JGI IMG/M metagenome (GOLD analysis project Ga0302324, IMG submission 201949) | Peat permafrost microbial communities from Stordalen Mire near Abisko, Sweden - Palsa_T0_1 | ecosystem: Environmental > Terrestrial > Soil > Palsa > Peat permafrost | place: Sweden: Abisko... | reverse complement strand
GATCGGAGCGCGCCAGCAACACGTCACCCAGATCGTCGAGACAGGAGGCCTGCCCCCCCACGTCTCCAGCCGACGCGCAGGCATGAGCGAGCAATTCGAGCACGCGTGGCGCGCCAAGGCCACTGTAGCAAAGGACCCTCGACATGCCGAACCTGGCCGCGGCCGCGGCCGCGAGTTCTTCGGCCTTGATCGCCGCGTCCATCGCGGCCTCACTATTGGGTAACTCCGGAATCAACCGCTCCAGGGCCTCGGCGCCGCCATCACGGCCAACTCGCGGGCCGAGATCCGTCGTAAGGGTAAGGTAATGCCTGAACCACACCTCGTCGCTGCCCGCGGGAGGATGAACGCGGCGTGCGTGGTCGCGCACAGGGGGCAGCAGATCGAGACGGCCGGCGCGCATGAAAGCCAAACCAACGCCCTGGACCTGTTCTCGGGCGGTGAACGCGTCGCCTCCCAACAGCTCGCGCCGGTCGTCGTCCGCGATACCCGCGGGCAACTGACCCAGAAGGCGGAACAGGCGGCGGCCCGCCTCGGTCAGGTGCGGGGATCGCAATGAGAACTCGATCGATTGCGGCACCGAGGTCAGACGCCCCTCGATGGCGCCCGGCAGCCGCGCCAACGCGGTTCCGGCCGCCTGCCATTCGGTCCACACTTCGCCGAGCCTGTCGTAATGCGCGGCGCGGCGTGCGGTCAGGCAGATTGCCAGGGGCACACCGCCCTGGGCCGCGAGCAGTTTGAGCAGATGCGGGTCGTCGCCGGGGATTTGTTGCGCGATATCGAGGAAAAGCGTCTTGGCATCGTCGGGTGACAACGGATGCACCGTGTGCCGCAGCGACCAGCGCGCGCCGCCAACCGCTTCATCGCCGCGGAACGAGGCAAGCAGCGCCAGGCCCGGCACGGCGGCGAGACGCGCGAGGCGCTGCTCAATCGCGACCGGATCGCCGCTCCAGGGCGTTTCCAAATTGTCCAATATCAGCAACGAGCGCTCCTGGGCCAGCCGGCTGATTGCCGGGTCGAAACCCTGGGTGGCATCCAGGCCAAGTGCCAGAAGGATCGCCGTGTCGAAGGTGTCCCGATCCGTTGCCGTTTCGAGTTCCACGAACCAGCGGCGCGCGCCAAACCGGGCGACGACCGCGTCGTCGTTGGCGGCCTGCTGCGTCAGCGTCGTCTTGCCGATGCCGCCAGGTCCCTGGACGAGAACGGCGATGTGAGGATTTGCGGCGGTCAGGGCAGTGACGAGGGCGTTCGTGTCGTCGTCCCGGCCGAGACAGCGATCGGGCAAGGGGACAGTCGCTACCGCCGCGGCCCGCGGCAGCGCGGGGACTGGGTCGGCAGGTCCTGCGCTCGCCGGTGTGCGTCTCAATCGCTCCGCGACGAGATGCTCCAGATCGTTGGCGAGCTTCTTTTTGAACGCGGCAAACCCTTTGTATCCGGCGAAACCACCCTTCCAGGAACCGTCCGCGTTTTTGAATCGTCCCACGAAAGCGTCCACGCGGTCGAATTGTTCAAGCGCTTCTGCCCGGCCCGAACCGCGGAGATTGATCGGCGGATCATCCAGCCGCTGATAAACCAGGATGTCCGGCCGCGGCGACGCATTGAACGCGTTTTCGTATTCCCATTCCGTGCCGGACAAGAAACGGTTTCCGTCCGGCCGTACCAGCGACGCCGGGTCGAGATGCGTGCCGAGCCGCCCCCACAGGATGACAATCACGATGTCGCAGTCGGCCGGTGCTCGTTTGAAGCGGATCACCGCCTCCTGCGGGGTCAGGTGCGCGGGCATCGGTGTCGAGGACGTGGGATCGTCCCAACTCACAACGTCGAAGGATATTGGGCGGGGTAGAAATTTGGATTTTGGCAACACCGACTCCAGGAAGTGGCGGACAAACGCTCGCTCCTCCCCTACGTCGCCGGGGGAGGCGAGAAAGATGTGCAAGAGGTCCGATGTGTCTGCCATGGCTGGTACCGTTCCCTGGCGACGTTACATCAACGATTGGGCGCGGTCACGCGGCTTTCCGGATTTGAAGAACTCTGGATCTCTGGCTCTCTGGCCCTCCAAGGTGAATCCTTGCTCCCGGTTGAGCACAGTCTGGCTTTGCTGGGTGCACCATCTGAGCCAGGCCACACACCTCGATCAGTGCCGTAAGGATTCAATTTAGAGAGCCAGAGAGCCAGAGAACCAGAGTCGCACCTGGACCGGCGGTGCGATCCCGGGGCGGGCAGGATGGTGTTACAGTACGAAGAAACGTTGGTTGTCGGGGAAGGGCCATGACGATTAAGTGACGCCGGGCCGTGACGAGAAGACGGCGGTGACGAGTGACCCAAAGGAACACCATCGATGCGTTTCGGTCTGTTTGGCGGAGCCCAGTCCTCGCAGGCCGATCCAGCGAGAGGCTACAACGAGTATCTGGACTTCCTGCTGGAGGCCGAAACCCTCGGCTACCACGCCTGTTTCCTGACCGAGCATCACTTCACCGGCTGGGGTCAGGTATCGGCTCCGTTACACATGCTGTCGTGGCTCGCCGGACGCACCACGCGGCTGCGGCTTGGCACGGCCGTCATGGTGCTGGCGTGGCACAATCCGATGCTGCTGGCCGAGCAGGCCGCGACGGTCGATGTGCTGTCCGGCGGGCGGCTCGACCTCGGCATCGGGCGCGGTTATCGGCACAACGAATTCCACGGCTTCGCGATGGACGCGGATGAAGCGGAGGCGCGATTCGCCGAATCGCTCGAGGTCATGACCCGCGCGTGGATTTCCCGGGAACGGTTTTCCCATCACGGCCGGTTCTGGAATTTCAATGACGTGATCCTGGAACCGGCGCCGGTTCAACGGCCGCATCCGCCGCTCTGGCTCAGCGCGGGACGCGACGCCTCGATCCGAGCGGCGGCCGGGCGAGGCCACCGATTGTTACTTGACCAGTTCACACCGGTCGAAACGCTCGCGGCACGGATCGCCACGTATCGCGACGCCACCGGCACAAAATTCGATCCCTCCATGATCGCTGTCGCCCGCGACGTTTTCATCGGCGACTCGCCGGCGGAAATCGAGGACGCGTTCCGCCGGCGCGCCATCGGTCACCAACGCATGATCGACGCGGCCCGAACACCCAACCACCCCTCTGCCTCAACCGGTTCCCACATCCTCGCCTGGACCGATCGCCCGGAGGCGCGGATCGAAGCCGCGCTGTACGGGACACAAGATCAGGTCGCGGCCAAAATCGACGCGCTTCGAGGCGCCGGTGTCACCACCATCCTGTGCAACATTCTCGGTCAGTCCCGGCCCACGCTGCGCCGGCTCATCGCGCTTTCGGCGTGACGAAATTCAGGCGGCGACGCGAAGTTCCTCTCTGACACCGGTGACGGTCTCCAACTGACCGACGGTCTCACGACCGAACGCCCGCGGGATGAAGGCGCCAATCGCCACAACGACAAAAATCGTGCCGAAGAAGATCGTCGCCGAGCCGGTGTAAGGCTCCATCAGAAATGGTGCCAGCACGCCGGCGAACAGCCGCCCGAACGATTCGCCGAAGATGTGCCCTCGCCCGCGCAACGATGTCGGGAACTGCTCGGAGAGATAAACGCGGGTCGCGGTAAACGCGGACAGCACGGTGAAGCCGGTGATCAAAGCGCCGGTGACCATCACGACGGTCGCATACTCGCCCGCGTCGTGCGCCACCAGCATCAGGAAGATGCCGGGAAGCGAACCGGCGAGCGCATAGGCGATGGTCCAGCGGCGCCCAATGATCTCCATCAGAAAGCCGGTGAAGGCCTTGCCCGGGATACTCGCGAAAAACACCAGCGAACTGAGCCCGAAACTCAGACTGACGGCCGAGCCTTGATCGACCAAAGCCTTTGGCAGCAGCACCGAAATCAGGAAATATGCCGTGCCGGCGCAAACTCCCGCGAGAATGCCGACCACGGTCCAACGCAGCTGGCCGGGAGCGAACAGTGCCCAATAGGGCGGTAACTGTCTGCGCGCGGTGTTCAGGCGGCCGCCGAGTTCATCGATGGTCAATGGCGGCAAAGTGTCGCCGCACCGCCTGATGATCCCGTTGACGATGTCGGCCGCCACCTGAGGACGGCCACGACCCAGATGCCAGCGCGGGCTCTCGGGGATCACGAAATATACCATCACCGGAACGACGGTGATCGCCAGCCCGCCGGGGAGTGCCAGCAAGCGAAACGCTTCCGGATTGCCCGCGAGCAGGAACGCGAGGAACGGCACAATTGTGAACGCGGCCGCCAGCGCCATTTCATAGATCGCGCCATACGTGCGGCGGTGCTGTGCCGGCATCAGTTCGGCGGCGATCGGGAACGCCGCGGAGACAGCACCGCCGGCACCAATGCCGGTCACCAGGCGCAGGGCGATCAATTGCTCGGCGCTTTGGACCAGCGGGATCAGGAGTGTGCAAAACGTGGTCGCGACCACTCCGATCAGCATGACGGTCTTGCGGCTCCAGTGGTCCGATACCGCCGAGGCCGCGAATCCGCCGAGGCACAACATGAAGGTGGGACCGACGGCGAGCCAGCGTATGTCTGACTCGGTCAGATGCAGCGGCACCTTGGCCAACACCAGAAGCGAGCCGGTGATCACCAGATCGTAGCCCTCGATGAAACCGACAAGGGCAAGCACGACGATTATCAGAATGTGGTAGCCGCTGAACGGGATGCTATCGAGTTTCCTCCCGAGCAAATGATCCGCGGTATGCGATGGCGCGAGCATGTTGTCCTCCCGTACTGAAGCCAGGCCGGGCGGCGGTGCGAGTCAGCGGGGACGGCGAGGTCGCCGTATCGAGCCGGTCGTGAGCATATTTTATTACGTTATCGTATCTTATTCCTCGCGGTCTTCCGTTGGCCGCACGTAAGAGTGCCGCCGGTGGCGTGTTGGTCCCTGTTGCGTGTGAAGACGGCTTTATCCGCCTTCCTTTTTTCATTCGGCCCATGTTCCCGAGCCTGCGACGACCCTACCGCCGATCCTTGGAGTTGTCAGCAAGGAAGTCACGTCCGCGGGAAAATAATGCGATCCGACAATCCCTCGATCTTATGCCACCGGATTTAAATTCCGACCGGTCATCGCCGTCCACTCAACGTCATAGCCGAGCGCGACCCGGCCATCTTTTCAAGCACTTGCGGCGACAGATGGCCTGGTCAGGCCCCGCCATGACGGGTAACACATGACTCAAGACTTATCGCCGTTGGTATTAAGCCTGGGAATCCCGTCAGTGTTCGCGTCATGGTCATCCCTGACCTGGTCAGGACATCCACCGGCCGCGGTGACCCCAAGAGCACGCCGTTATCAGGCCGCGACCTGAACTACCTCGGTGACGGTCTCCAGTTGACCGACCGTCTCGCGCCCCAGCAGCAGCGGGATGAAGGCGCCGATTCCGACCACGGCCAGCAACGTGCCGAAGAACACAAGGGGCGAGGCCGTGTAGCGTTCCAGGAACAACGGGAACAGCACACCGGCGATCATCCGGGCAGACGATTCCCCGAAGAAGTGGCCGCGGCCGCGAAGCGCGGTGGGGAATTGCTCGGATAGATAGACTCGCGTGCACGGAAACGCCGACAGCACGGTGAAGCCGGTGATCAGCGCACCCGCCACGAAAATGACGGGCGCCAACTCGTCCGCCCAGTGGGCACCGGCCATGAGGGCGATGCCGGGGAGCGAGCCGGCGAGGGAGTAGGTCATTGTCCAGCGCCGGCCGATGATCTCCATCAGATAGCCGGTGAACAATTTGCCGGGAATGCTGGCCATGAACAGAACCGACGCCAGTCCGAAGCTGAGCGCCACGGCGCCACCCTGGTCGACCAATGCCTTCGGCAACAGAATCGCACAAGTATAATAGGCGGTGCTGGCGCTGACGCTGCAGAGTATGCCGATGAACGTCCAACGCATTTGACCGGCGCGGAACAATGCCATGAAAGGCGGAAGTGCCTGGCGCCCCACGGTGAGGTCGGGTCCAAGCCCACCCACGGTCAGCGGCGCCACTCGATTGCCACACCGCCGGATCATCAGGTTCACCGCGTCGACCGCCGCCTGCGCCTGGCCTCGCCGCAGGAACCAGCGGGGGCTTTCCGGAATCGCGTAATGTACCAGTACGGGCACGACGCCCAGAGCCAGACCGCCGGGAAGCGCGATCAAACGAAAACCTTCCGGATTGCCCGCCAGCATGAAGGCCACGAACGGCAGCACGGTAAAGGCGCTGGCCAGCATGACCTCATAAATCGCGCCATAGGTGCGACGGTGCTGCGCCGGCATCAACTCGGCCGCGATCGGGAAGGCCGCGGGAATGGCGAACCCCAAACCGATGCCGGTGATGAGGCGGATGACGATCAGCTGTTCGGCGGTTCGCGCCAGCGGGATCATCAGGGTCAGGGCGGTGCTGACGACGACGCCGATCTGCATGATGAGCTTGCGGCTGAGCCGGTCGGACAGCGCGGAGGCGGTGAAGCCGCCAATCACGACAAGGAACGTCGGCGCCGCGACCAGCCAGCGAATGTCGTCCCCTGTGAGGCCCAGTGGCTCTTTGGCGAGCACGATCAGCGAACCGCCGAGAGCGAGGTCGTAGCCTTCGACGAACCCGACGGTGCCGAGCACCACGATCAAAAGCACGTGATAAGCACTAAACGGAATGCTATCGAGTTTTTTGCCGAGTAGGTAATCGGCGGTCTGCGTCGGCGCGATCATGGTTATTCTCCCGGACTGAAGTCAGGCGGGTAGCGGTGTGACGGCGCGGGATTGGCGAGGATGTTCTTGAACGAAATTTTGTTTCGAATTAGTATTCTGTCTCTCGCGGTTCCGCTATGACCGCACATTACAGTGCCGCCGGTTAACGTGTTGCTCCCAATTACGGTTGAAGGTGGTTTTATCCCCTCCATTTCGTATCCGGCCCATTGTGCGAGCCGTCAGTTACTTAAGCCGAATCCGCGGTGATGTCAGCAAGGAACTTGTAAGGAAATGAGGAAGGGGGGTGGGATGCTTCATAGGTGGTGCCGCGACAGATGCCCGGGTCAAGCCCGGGCATGACGAGAGGCCTGTGTGACGAGAGGCCTGTGTGACGAGAGGCCTGTGTGCCAAGAGGCCTGTGTGACGAGAGGCCTGGGTGGCAAGAGGCCTGTGTGACGAGAGGCCTGTATGGCAAGAGGCCTGTGTGGCGAGTGGCCTGTGTTGTTTCCGATAATCCACAAGGCTACCGTGACGTGCGGACAGCCAGCCCCGGCCCGGGTGCCGGCCGTGTCAGATCGAGAGGTCCAGGATGTCACAAATGTCGCTGCCGGAGGGTACGGTGCTGGATCGTCGTCGCGGGCGGGTTACATTCACGCCGCACCGCCGCGAACCATTCGTTGGGGGTGCGGTCTTCGGCGCCTCGGGTGCGTATGAGCGGATCGAGGGCGTGGCGTCGGGGACACTCGATCCTGAACATCCGGCCAATCGGAACATCTCCCTGTTGAGCCGGGCGCCGCGCGATGCCGACGGCATGGTGGAATACAGAAGCTCGTACATCCTGTTGCGGCCCGCCGATCCAGTACTGGGCAATGGGCGGCTGCTTTACGAGGTCAACAATCGCGGCCGCATCATGATGCTGGCCAATCTCTGCGCCGGCACGCCGGGCAACGATCCGAAAACCCGGGCTGATCTGGGCAATGCCCTGCCCTTCCGGCTTGGCTGTTCGCTGTTGTGGACCGGCTGGGATCCCGCCGCGCCGAAATCGACCGGGTTGTGGCTGGAGGTTCCCTCGATCGAAGGCCTGACCCAGCCGATCCGCGAGGAGTTCATATCCGGAACCCGGCTTGGCGTACACGAAACATTCCGGCTGTCGCACGAGGCGGTTCGTGTCTTCTCAGTCACGGTTCGCCGCACCCAGACGGCGGAGCGAACGCCTGTGCCTTTCGTTCTCGCCGATCCCAGAACGGTCAGGCTGGCGCCGGAGGGAACCATACCCGTCATCGGTTCCATCTACGAAATTCGTTACGAGGCGACCAATCCGCGCGTGCAAGGGATCGGCTTCGCGGCGACCAGGGACATCGTCAGCCACATCCGGTCGCACGGCACGGATTTCACCGGCCGGGCGATCACTCACACGCTCGCGTTTGGCATTTCTCAGGCTGGCCGTTACCTGCGGGATCATATCGTTCAGGGATTCAATGCGGATTGCGATGGGAGCCGGGTGTTCGACGGGGTGTTGACGCATGTCGCCGGGATTGGGCGCCTGTTCCTCAACACGCCGTTCGCGCAACCATTTCGTACTCGCACCTGGCATGAGGACCACGATTTCCCGGAGATCGAGTTCCCGTTCTCGTCGGCCGTCATGACCGATCCCGTTACCGGATGCACAGGCGGATTGATGCGCCGCGACGCGAGCGATCCAAAATTGATCGAAACGAACACCTCGACCGAATATTGGCAGAAGGGCGCTTCACTTTTACACACCGACCCATTGGGTTCGCGGGACGTAACATTGCCGGCCAACGTGCGTGGCTATCTGATCGCCGGCACCCAACACGGCGGCAAGGCGGGAATGCCCAGGGATAACGGACCGTGCGTAAATCCGAGGAATTGGCACGACCCGATGGCGGCGATTCGCGCGCTGCTGGTGGCGCTCGACGAGTGGGTCGTTTCGGGGCGCGAACCACCGGAGAGTTGCCTGCCGAAGATCGCGGATGGTTCGCTGGTCGCCGTTGAAAAGGTCGCCTGCCCGGCTGTACCGGGCCTCACGCGTCCTGCCGCGGCGAATGACGTTTATCCTTTGGCCGACTGGACGGATCCAAAACCCGCGTCGCGCGCCTGGCGTCCGCTGGTGCCCCAGGTCGATGCGGACGGGAACGAGATCGCGGGAATTCGCCTGCCGGATATCGCCGTCCCCGTAGGCACATTCACGGGCTGGAATCTGTATCGCGAACCTTGGCCGGAGGGGGAACTCGCCGACCGGGACGGCACATTCCTCGCGTTCGCGGAGACCAGGACGGAAGGTGATCCTCGGCCGTCGCTCGAGGAACGCTACGGCTCCGACACGGTGCGCGCGGCGAAGGCCAGGCAGGCCGCGGAAGAATTGCTGGCACGGCGATTGTTGCTTGCGGAGGATGCGGAACGATTCGGGTGAGCGCTCCGAGGCGCGCCGCGACAGCGCGCGGTTGAATGTTCCGGCGACGAAAGCGCCGAGCATGTCACCCGTGTTTCCATCCCCCGTTGCGGCCTCGCGCGGGCCAGTGACGGAGAGAGATTACCGCTTGCCCTCACAGTCCGCGAGGGCAAGCCGACGGATCAGGCTGCCCGCGACCGCGCCAGACGCTGTGGTACGCCCCGAAACGCGGCGGCGGTCGCGTGATCCAGCGCGAACGCCAGATGCAACAAGCCTCGGTCATTGCCCTTGACCACGAAGGGGAGCGAAGCCCCGAAACCGTCGATGTTGAGCGAGCCCAGACCTCCAGCAGACAGCGCGGGACCACCGGACACACTCGCTCCCCCTTCGGACAGGTCTACCACTCGCGCGGGACTGGTTTGCCCGCCGGCCGTCAGCCGGCACGACACGTCCATCGCGACCCGCTCGCTGGTCCGCCGGTCCACTTCCCGCGTAGAGGTCCGCACCACGCGCACCACCGACATCCGGAGGTCGTCAACGGCTGTGTTGAGAGCTTTGATGTCGCCCAATACCGCGCCCGCCCGCTGCCCGGTTTGCTCGGCCTCCGCGGATACCTCGCTGGTCCGCTCACTCATTTCGCTCGCTGCCGCGGCGGTCTGCGTGACGGTGCGAGCGATGTCGGCGGTCGCCGCACCCTGCTCCTCCACCGCGGCGGCGATCGAGCTGACGATCGCGTTCATTTCGCCGATAGTTCGTTCGATGCGCGCGACAGCGTCGACCGAGGCGCCGGTGGCGGTGCGTACCTCACCGATGTGGCGCGTGATGTCGGCGGTCGAGCGGGCGGTCTGGTTGGCCAGAGCCTTTACCTCGCTCGCCACGATCGCGAAGCCTTTGCCGGCGTCCCCGGCGCGCGCGGCCTCGATCGTCGCGTTCAGTGCCAACAGGTTGGTCCGCGCGGCGATTTCTCCGATCATGTCGGCGACAACGCCAATTTGCGCGACCTGATCGTTAAGGACGTCAATCGTTTTGCGCGTCTCGGTGCCTGCCTCCACGGCGCGTCCAACCACCGATGAGGATTGACTGACCTGGAGGCTGATCTCCCGGATCGACGATGCCAGTTGTTCCGCCGCCCCCGCCACCGTCTGAGCCGTCGCCTGGGCCTGAGAGGACGCCTGCGCCGCGCTGCGCGCCGAGGCACCGGTGCGTGTCGCCGACGCGCTCATGTCCGTTGCCGCGGCCTGCATCGTCTTGGTACGTTCGCCGATCTGACTGACCGCGCCGCGCGTCTCGCTCTCGATTGTATCGGCCATCCTGACCAAAGCGGCGGTCTTGTCGGTTTCCGCCTGCCGGCGGTCGGCTTCCTGCTCGCCGGCCAGTTGCTCCACCTTCAGCAAACCCTGTTTGAACACCAGAACCGCGGCGGCCATATCGCCGACCTCATCGCGCCGTCCTGTCCCCGGGATTTCGATCGTCAGGTCGCCGGTCGCCAGCTTCGCCATCGCCGCCTTCAGCGCGCCTAACGATTTGGTGATGTCACGATTGACCAGCCAGGCGACCAAAAGAGTCACCGCCAGGATACCGCCGCCAATGGCGCCGAGCCGATACAACGCCGCGCGATAGTCGGCATCCAGATCGTCGACGTAGTTGCTGCAGTTGAAAACCGCGTTCCAAGGAGCGAACCGGCCGACAAGGCCAATTTTGGGTATCGGCAGCGTGTCGCCGGCGCGGGGAAACGAATATCTGATCACGCCGGATGGGGCATTCGCCAGTGCGATGCGCGCCAGATCCATGACCGTTTTGCCGTTCGAATCTTTCGCCGTGCCCGGCTTGCCCTCCATCGCCGGCTGCGTGCCATGCGCCAGGACGATGCCATCCCAGTTGTACACGGTGACCCAGGCATCGCCATCGTAACGAATCTGATGGATGTCCTCACGCATTCGTTCCAACGCCTGGTCACGGGTCATATGCTGCGCGACCACCTGAGCCTCCAACCCCTTGGCGAGGCTCATCGTCGTATCCAGCACGGCTTGCAGCTTGGCGATCCGGTCATCGACCATCCGCCGATACATCGCGGATGCTCCAGCGCCAACGGAGGCGAGCAGTGCCAGCACCGACAGGCCAAGGACAAGTGTGAGCTTGGTGCGCAGTCTGAGCCGGCTGAGAATTGTCAACATGAAGGGGCTCCGCGAGAAGGCGATGCGATGTGACAGGAGGCTGATCTGTTTGGCATCCCTCAGGCTGCCCGTCGCTGCGCCAGACGCTCCGGCATGCCGCGAAGCGCGGCCGCGGCGGTCGCATCCAGCCTGAACGCGAGGTGCAACGAGTCGCCATCGCTGCCCTTGACGAGGAACAGGAGCGAAACCCCAACCCCATCCACGCTGAGTGTGCCCTGCGATCCAACCGGTAATGCCGGGCCGCCGGCGACCTGTGCACCACCTTCGGATAAATCGACCAGCCGCGCGGCGTGAGTTTGCCCGCCGGCAGTCACCCGGCACAGCACATCCGTATCGTAACGCTGATCGGCCCGGCGATCGACCTCGGCGGTGGATGTTCGCACCACTCGTGTCACCGACTGTTGCAGATCGTTCACCGCACCCGCGAGACCACTGGTGTTCGCCAGCACCTCCGCCGCGCGTTGCCCGGTTTCCTTCGCCTCCACCGAAACCTCGTCGGCGCGGCCGGTCATGTCCCGCGCGGCGGTCGCGGTTTCGTTGACGTTGCGAGCGATCTCCAAGGTCGCGGCACCCTGTTCCTCCACCGCCGCCGCGATGGAACTGGAGATGGCGTTCACCTCGGTGATCGTCTGCTCGATACGGGCGACGGCCGCGACCGATGCCCCGGTCGCCGTGCGCACTTCGCCGATGTGTTCGGTGATTTCCTGGGTCGAGCGCGCCGTCTGGTTCGCCAGAGCCTTCACCTCGGAGGCGACGACGGCGAAGCCCTTGCCGGCGTCACCGGCGCGAGCCGCCTCGATCGTGGCATTCAGCGCCAATAGATTCGTTTTGGCGGCGATCTCGCCAATCATATCGGCGACGGCACCAATGCGGGCGACCTGGACGTTCAGTGCCTCGATCGTTTTGCGGGTCTCGACCCCAGCCTCGACAGCGCGGCCCACCACCACTGTGGACCGACCCACCTGAGCGCCGATTTCCTTGATCGACGCGGCCAGCTGTTCGGCGGCGCACGCGACGGTTTGCACGGTCGTCAACGCATGCGACGAAGCTGTCGCCGCGCTCCGTGCCGAATCCCCGGTGCGGGTCGCCGAGGCGCTCATGCCCTTCGCCGCGACGGCCAACGCCGCGGTGCGGGCACTAATGGTATCGACTGCCGCTTTTGTCCCGGTCTCGATCGCTTCAGCCATTAGGGACAGCGCGGCGCGCTTCTCCGCGGCCGATCGCGTTTCCGCTTCGACACGTTCCGCGGTCAGTCTTTCCGCCGTTCGCATGCCTTCCTGGAACACCAACACCGCCTGGGCCATGGCGCCCACCTCATCGCGCCGGGCCGCTCCGGGCACCGCGACCGCGAGCTCGCCGTGCGACAGACGATGCATCGCGTCTCGCAACCGCCCGAGCGAACCCGCGATGTCATGGTTGACCGCCCAGGCCACGAGCAAGGCCGCCAGCAAAATCAGGCCGCCAACGACGCTCAGACGCAGCAGGACGGTATGGTAATCGGCCTCCACGTCATCGACCCAGGCACCGGAGAACACGATGATTTTCCAGGGAGCGAAGCGGGCCACGATCGAGAATTTTTCTTTTTCCTGTGTCTCACCGGGCTTGGGATACCCGTAAGAAATGATGGCCTGGTCGACGTCGTGCAACGCGGCCCGGATCTGATCGCCGCTGGTTCGGCCGTTCGCATCCTTGGCGGTGCCGATCTGCCCCTCGCGTTTGGGGTCCATGCCATGCGCCAGGATGACATCATCCTCACGTTGCACGATTATGTAACCAGCGTCGCGATCGTAACGCAGAACGTGGATGTCGGCGACAAACTGGTCCAACGCCTGTTGTTGGGTGAGCTTTCGCGCCTCGACGTCAGCCTCCAGCCCCCGGGCGAGGCTCAGGGTCATGTCGACCGCGATGCGCAGCTTGTCGATCCGGTCATCCAGCATACGACGGTGCATCATCGTGGCGCCGGTGCCAACCGAACCGACGACGCCAAGCGCTGCCAGGATGAACAACAGAGCCAACTTGCTCCGAAGCTTCAGGCGGCTGAGCAGCATCATGAGAAGGTTGATTTCACGTAAGGGACCCGGAGATTATCTCGGGGCCAGCATCGGCGATCACCGTTAACTCCAGGTAAAGAGCCGTCGCATTTTCCAGCGCGCGCAGGTCTTGAAGGCAGCGTGCCGGCTGAGGATTCGTCAGACCTGGTCGTAATCCACGACCACCTGTCGCGTCAGCGGGCGTGCCTGACAGGTCAGCACGTATCCCGCTTCGGTCTCCCATGGCTCCAGCGAGTAGTTCGCCGCCATCTCCACGCGTCCCTGCAACAGCCGGGCACGGCAGGTGCAGCACATGCCCGCGCGGCAGGAGAATGGCGGATCGCGGCCCGCCCGCAGCGCGGCGTCGACGATCGTTTCACCTTCGGACATCGGAACGGCGAACCGCGCGCCGTCGATGATCAACGTCGCGATCGCGGTTGGCGGCGTGCCTTCCGGCACCACGGGCGGGGGCAGCGCGGCATCCGACGACGGCGTGAACCGTTCGACATGGATGCGGTCCGGAGGGACGCCGGCGGCCGTGAGCGCCGGTTCCAAACCCTCGATCATCGCCTGAGGCCCACAGATCAGCGCGTGGTCCGGTGTGGGCATGAGCCGCGTCAACGCCGGGACCTTTTCAGGATCGAGATGACCATTCAGGATATCAAGCTCCTGGCGTTCCCTCGACAGCACGTGGAACACCGAAAGCCGCGTCATGTAGCGGTCCTTCAGGTCCTCGATTTCGTCGCGGAACATGATGTCGCGGGTGGAGCGATTGCCGTAGAACAAGAAAAACCGGCTGCCCGCCCCGCGCGTCAGCACGGTCTTTATGATCGACAGGATCGGGGTGATGCCGGAGCCCGCCGCGAAGGCCGCGACCACGGGCGATGCGAGCGGATCGATCGCCTCGCCGAAGCGTCCCTCGGGGCCCATGACCTGAAGCGTGTCGCCCTCGCGCAACACGGTATTGGCCCAGGTGGAGAAGAGGCCTCCGGGAAGGTGCTTAATGGCGACCTGAACCGTTCCGTCGTCGAGACCGGAGCAGATCGAGTAGCAGCGCCGGACATCCTGGCCATCGATCGTGGCGCGTAACGTCAGATACTGGCCCGGGGTGAAAGCGCGGAATGCCGCCGGTGTGTCGATTGTCACGATGACTGCGTCCGAGGTCGTGCGGCGCAAGGCGGCGACAAGCAGGCGCTGGAACCGCGGGACCACTCAGGGGGTTTTCGCGGCGCGGCCCAGACCGCCGTACTGATCCAGCATGCCGCCGAACCATGCGGTGACCGGATCGTCCTCGGCAAGTAACGGATACCGGCTGCCGCAACGCGGCCACATCAGCGTGCCGGCGACGATATGGTCCGCGTAGGAAGGCGCTGGGCCGCCCAACCATTGCTGCTTGCGCAAAACCAGTCGTATCGGCAGCAGCGAATCCCGGAACGCGGCCAGCCGGTCGTCGCGGCCTGCCTGGACCTGTTCCAGCGTGGTGCCGAACCTTGCCTCCCGGCTGGTGCGAAAGTAGGCGCGATCCTTGGGATCGATCACGTCCAACAGGTCGCGCACGATGAATCGTGCGATGCCGCCGACCAGGACAGCGTCAGCCCAGGCGTTGATGTACAAAGTGTGCGACCGGCCGATGGGGCCGCCGAAAATCGCCGGCGCGGGACAGCTGTCCTCGAGGTATTCGGCGATCGACCAACTGTCGAAAACCACCTTGTCGCCGTCGCGGATCACCGGAACGCGCGCCTGGCCGGAGAAGGCGATCGCGTCGGTATCGGTGAACCGCCAGGGGATTGTTTCGACCGGCAACCCTTTGTGCGCCAGGGCGAAACGGGTCCGCCAGCAATACGGGCTGAACCGCAGATCGGGGTCAGCACCGGCGAGATCGTGCATGATGATCGACATGGTGTCAGCCTGCGCCATTCGTGGCCTCGGGTCCAGGTTCGCCCCGGCGGTGGCGGCCTCCGCGGGCGGGCCGGTCTTTCGTTGCGTCGCCAGACTGCTCATTGTAGCCGTGCGCATCGTTTTCGAGAGGACCTGAGGCTGACCGATTCACCGCCGTTCGCCGACGCCGACGCCGACCTGTTCGATGAAGCGGGGTATTTGCGCCTGTATCCGGGAATCGCCGAGGCTATCATGCAAGGCATGGTCGACACCGCCCGGAACCATTACCTGCTGCACGGCCGCGATGAAGGGCGCCAACCGAACGACGTGGATCCCGACTTCTATCTCGCGGCCTATCCGGAGATCGAACGAGACCTTGGCCGTCCCGCCGCCGCCGCCGACGCCGCGCCGCATTTCTTCACGTTGGGCCGGGCTCGTGGATATTTGCCCAACGCCGCGGCGCCTCGGACGGGGAACGGCGCGGCAATGGGGTCGCCATTTGGCGGGTTTTGGATCGATCAGGCGAACGCGCTCGATCTTATTCAGAGCCGGTTCGAACTGGAGTGGATCGATCGGCGGGACGCGGCGATGCTGCGGACGTTCGCGCTCGATGGGATCGTGGAGCTCAACCGGAATTTCGACCGGGAGAAGGTGCGGGATGCCGCGCTGATCGTGGACCACATGTTCACCGGCATGTTTCCCGATCTGCTGTTCGCGCCGACAGGTTCAGGCGGCGAAGCGGAGCGATGGCGGCCGGAACTGACCGAGCGGCACATGGCGGCGCTGGATCCGCACATGGTGTCGCGCGGAATTCGCGATCTGCTGCTGGACAAGACGGTCACCGATTTCTTGTCGCTGATTTTCGACGCCCGGCCCAGATTGACCGCCAGCCAGGCGTGCCTGCGCGAGGCGGCGACGCCCGAGCGGGATGTGGCGTGGCGCGCGCACACTCTGCCACTTCAATTCGCCGCCGTGACGTTCTCGCTGGACGACACTGAAGCAGCGCCGGTTTCAGTTTGGCCCGGCAGCCATCGCATGCCCGATCTGCTCTGGGCCGGGGAGTACGTTACGCTGCCGGAAGCTCGCCGCGGCAATGCCGGCGGCCTCGATGAGGAGATCGGGCGGCGGGAGGCGTTGGTCCGTGCATTGGTTCAGGGGCGAGACGCGAGGCGGCTTCACCCAACAGCCGGAACGCGGATGATCCGGCACGCGAAACTGATTCACGCTGTCGACGCTCCGCGAGCGCCGTTCCAGCGGCGTTCGCTCACCGCCTGGTATTGCCCGTCCCATGTCGCACCCTGCACCGCCGAGGCCACGCGGACCCGGACGCATGCGCGGGATGGGCTCGGGTTTTCATCCGGTGTTTATCCAACGATGGATCCGCTCGACTGAATGAAACGGGTGATTTTCTCCGCCGACGATTTCGGCCTCACCGAGGGTGTGAATGAGGCCGTGGAGCGGGCCCACCGCGACGGCATCCTGGATCAGGCAAGCCTGATGGTCGCCGGACCGGCCGTCGAAGACGCGGTGCGGCGGGCGCGGGCGTTGCCGTCGTTGCGCGTCGGCCTGCATCTGGTGGTGATCGAGGGGCCCGCGGTGTCGCCGCCGGCGGACATACCGGACCTCGTTGACGGCTCCGGGCTGTTTCCTTCGGATCAGGGGCGGCTCGGGTTGCGCTATTTTTTCCGGCGCGAGGCGCGGCGGCAATTGGCGCGTGAGATCCGCGCGCAGTTTTCAGCGTTCGCGGCGACCGGCCTGACGCTCGACCATGCCAACGCGCACAAGCACATGCACCTTCACCCGACGGTCGGGCGGTTGATAATCGAGATCGGCCGCGAATTCGGTCTGCGCAAGATACGAATCCCGGCCGAACCGCCCGCGACATTGGCCCGCGTTGGGACGCGAGCCGGCCTGGGTGATCGCGCGCTTTACGCCTGGACCCGGCTGCTGCGGCACCAGGCGCGCGCGGGAGGCATGGCCACGAACGATCACTGCTTCGGCCTCGCCTGGAGCGGCCATATGACGCATGAGCGCGTGCGCCGCCTGCTGGATCATTTGCCCGACGGGTTGTCCGAGATCTATTTCCATCCGGCGACGGAACGAGATGCGGCGCTGACGCGGCTCATGCCGGATTACGAACATGAGGCCGAGTTATTGACTTTGTTGGACCGCGGATTGCTGGATCAGCTCCGCGCAGCCTGATCCAACAGCCAATCCGTTACCATCGCGGCATAATCGACCGGCTTCACCACGCCGTAAGGCTCGAGCCAGGTGGCGGCACCGCTCAACGCATCGAGCATCGCACGGCTGAGGGCGCGTGCGGCCTCCGGTTTGCCGGCGAGGTGTGGGGCGTGCCCGGTCAACCGGTTTTCCACCATCTCCCGCAGCGATTCATGGCGGACAATGAACGAATTCCCATCGGTTGGGCCGGCGAGACCCGCATACTCCACCATCAGACGGTGAAAATCCTGCTCGGCGAGGCCAACCAGCAAGTACTCGCGGGCGAAGGCATGGAGTTCGGTGGCCGGACCTTCATCCTCGGTCTCGTCCATCGCGAGAGTGGTGCGCGCGCGCAATGTTTCGACGTGACGCAGGACGATGTCGGTGATCAGTTCCTCGCGTTTCTTGTAATAGTAACAAAGCGTCGGAAGCAGACAGTTCAGGTGCTTGGCGAGCGACAGCATGCTGAAGTGCCACAGCCCGTGCTCCGCGATATAGCGAGCGGCGATTTCCCGGATTTCGCGGGACCGCTCCACCGTCGAGGGACGCGGGCGATAGCCGTTGCGCAATTCGCCGCTGAGCCGCACCGGCGCGGCCTCGGTGTCAGCGCCGGGCGGTTGTTCCAAACAGTCGGTCGAAATCGATCTCATGGCATAATTCCCTAAGCAACTCCCCGTGTAACTAGGACTAAAAATCGCGTCAAAGGAATAACAGCTGAGACAGGCCGG
>Ga0302324_100011551_pt1 | contig 18107 bp, 10 predicted proteins | sample Palsa_T0_1_FD_201949 | JGI IMG/M metagenome (GOLD analysis project Ga0302324, IMG submission 201949) | Peat permafrost microbial communities from Stordalen Mire near Abisko, Sweden - Palsa_T0_1 | ecosystem: Environmental > Terrestrial > Soil > Palsa > Peat permafrost | place: Sweden: Abisko... | reverse complement strand
AGTCTAGATGAGCGTCAACCAGTAGCATGGGATCACCCGTGGCGAGACCGCTGGACCTTGCAGTCGCCCTTCTCCGCCAGGTATCGCATGGCTAAACCGCGCACATCGTAGTTGAATTTCATAAAAAGCGTCTCCCATAGTTTTTGCAATGATAGACTTCGTCCACTCTCAAAAATCCGGGTAACCGAAAGGCGCGTCGAACGGAATCCACGCGCTGACATCAGTGCCCATGATAGACATCCTCAACGATAGCACCGCCGGAATCGACCAATAGAGCCGTCCTCCCGGACATGGCGTCCGAAACACGCAAACGCATCTCGACCTGCTCCTTGAGTTTCGCATCCATTATCCAAATGAGGCCATCAAGGACCCCCAGGCAACGTTGGCGCCTGAGTCATGGTCCTCGCACGCCGAGGAACTGCTCGTGCATATCGTCTTTAGACCAAAGATTAAGTGCAGGCGCGTGCCCGGCTGCGGCACCTATTGTCCGTGGATACTCGGAACTACACGGCGTACCATGAGCTGCGTGTCTTGGCGGCGATGGCCACAGGCCACATACTTTGCGAAGCATCGACCTGCAGCGTGGCCCGCTCGAAACGCGCACCAGGAGATCGAAAGGCGCTCCGTTGCAGCCGGAATTTCGCGCCGCTCTGAAAGCCGACCCGCAATTCCCAGTGGCACGCACGAAACTGAATCGAGTGGAGGGAGAATCGGGTTGCGCAGAAGATCGAGCCGATCGAGTAAGCGAGAATCTGCTCGTTGAGAGACGAGAAACGGTCCTCGACGTGCCGATCCACGCTGATAGTTCCAAATGCTGCAAGCTGCCTGATGAACTCTATGGATACCCTTCGGGTCGTCTGGCCCGGCATTTCTCCGCTTCAGATCCGGCTGGAATCAGGTGCAGCATGTGCATGCCTCCCCAACCTTCGAGCACTCCGACTTCTCCGTTCGTTGCTCCCAGGATTGCAGTTACTTTCGACGACAGCATTGGCTCTTCAAGCTTGATCCATCGAAATGAGGATGAGCCCCATGTAACTCGGCGACGAAATGAGCGCTCACGGTGGGACCCAATGGATTTACGTCCTGAATCAGCACTGGAATGTCAATCGAAGAAAAGGGCCGGTCGAGTAGCGGTACAAATCGGGCTCGCCAAACGCCAGCCTCCGCGGGACTGCGACGGCGATTGCCGATGCGCCTCTCTCCCCGGCCTCACGCACGGTCTCAACGGCTTGCGTCAGGGAAACAAAATCAACCTGTGCACAACACCGGAATGCGGCCGCGGTGCTGCACGGCCTCCGTAATCAAGCACAGTCTGTCTCGCTCGGAGAGTTTATAGAAATCGCTGGCATATGCCGGCAAACACATGGCGCACGCGCCTGCGGCACAGGCGAAATCCACCAGCCTCCGAACCGAAGGCCAATCGACCTCTTCTTCGAACGTGAACGGCGTCGGAATAATCGGAACAATTCCATTTATATGCAACTCGTTCGACTGCTATATGCCTGCTCTTACATCCGTGAAGCCGCCTCGCGCATTCGCTTTCGCTCCTCGTACACTGTGACCAGAAACGTCCCGGCAAATACCAGGAGACCGCCGAACACAAGCGGCGCCGTGATCGTTTCCCTGACAACTACGGTCGAGAGCAAGACTCCGAACACGGGTAACAAATAAATCGACAAGGACGCTTGTGTCACATCAATCTTCTCGATCACCCAGAAATACAGAAGAGTGGAGACGCTCAAGCTCAGAATCGCGATGGTAAGCAAGCTGGCCCACACACTAGCACCCAGGGATGTAAACGACGCAATCTGGGGGCGCTCTAATACGAGCATCAACAATAGAAGCTCGAGGTCCGTCAGCAGAAAGCTGTAGACAAGCAGTTCGACCGGGTTAAACGTCTCCAGCAGTTTCTTGGTGTAAGTGTTGAAGAACGCGCTGCCAAGGCAACTGGCAAGGATCAGAAGATTTCCGAGCAGATAGCTGCCCCGGAAGATCAAAACGGATTTCCAATCGATGTGTGAAACCAGGATCACGCCGGATATCGCGAGCGCGAACGAAAGCCAGCGCACAGCCGTCATCCGTTCGCCGAGCAGCAGTACGGCCATCATTGCGGTCAGGATCGGAATGGTTAAGGTGAGCACTGCTGCATTGCTTGCCAGTGAATGCTCCACGCCCCAGGTGAGGCCGAGCTGCGCGGGAATAATGCCAAGCGTCGAAGCTAGCAAAAGATCCCGCCAAACCGCCGGCGTCCACCGTGGTCCCGGCTTCTTGCCCCGGCTTATGCGCACGAGCGGCGCAAACAGCACAGTCGAGAGTGCCAGCGGAATTAAGGCGACGGCTATCGGGCCGAGGCGCTCGGTCGCAATCTTCGCGCCCGAGAATTGAAACGCCCACATCAGGTTCACGAGCACGAGAACCAGAAAGTACTGGACTGGGGGCCGCTTGGGTACCTTCTGAGGCATACTGACAGTGTCGGTCATTTTTGATTCTGGCCCTCGTAGCCGCCCACCGATGGCGACCGGAACGTCAGCAGGGCTGGGATGGACGCGCGGGGTAACGGAAAGACACCAGCACCGTCGAACGCCTATCGTACGATAGCGGCGAAATACTCGACAATCGAGATATGCTGGGATTGCGAGGCGCTATCCAATAGGCTGAACACTTTTCCCGCGGTCGCCGTTTCCGAGCGCCAGTTTCTGATAGAATCGGCCAAAACAACGCGACGAAGGGAGTCAGCGATGAGCGGTGGCGGAACACCATCTGCTCCCGCCGTGGAGCGAACGTTATCAATTCTCGAACTGCTGTCGGTTACCAAAAGCGGTCTGACGCTATCGGAACTAAGCCGACGGCTCGGGCTGCCCAAGAGTTCTACCTACTGTCTCTTGGTCACTTTGGAACGGCGGGGCTATCTGCTTCGCAATAATAGAACCCATCGGTATATGTTTGGCCTCAAGCTGTTCTCGGTTGCCAACATGGCGCTTAGCGGAGTAGAACTGCGGGCGAATGCCGCAGGTTTTTTACAGTCGCTCATGCTGCGGTCGCGGTTGACCGTACACATGGCGATCATGGAGGACGATGAAGCGGTTCTGATCGAAAAGGTTAAGCCGCCTGGACTTGTCAAATTAGCCACCTGGGTCGGAAAACGGCTTGAACTGCACTCCTCGGCGGTCGGTAAGTGTCTTCTGGCCTATTTGCCGGAACAAGAGTTTCTGCGTGTGGCCCGAGATCGTGGTCTGACCCGAAACAACGAAAACACAATCACATCGATCCGCAAACTGAAACAGGAAGTGACGCGGATCAGGTGTGCCGGCTACTCGATCGAAGACGAGGAGGGGGAGATCGGTTGTCGATGCGTAGGAGCGCCGATTTTCGACCACTCCGGCAATGCTATTGCGGCCATCAGCCTGGCGGGCACGACAGCTCAGATCAGAAGTGACGAGTTCACTGGCTTCGGCCAACTGGTTCGACAAACCGCTTTCGATATTTCCGAGTCCCTGGGTTTCATTCCGGTCAGGGTCGACTCTTCAGGGCAGTAACCCTTAGCCGCGAAGGGTCATAGAATGTTGTTCGGCCTATTAGACAGGATCGCTAACCTTACGCGATCACAAGCACGTCGAGAGGCTTCGTGGGAGCAGATCGCGCCCTTACGCTTTCGGACAGGATCAGTTTCATTATGCTTCATGAATGGGTTGTGAACGTTGGCTTATTTCTGGCGGTTGCTGGAGGGTCGCCGCCCGTGTGCATCGGCGCCGATTGGAGTCCGAAGAATCTGGCGCTGGCAGCTTTGGGTGCAAGCGCGCGCTCCTGGGAGCCTGGAGTTACAGTCGTCCCCGAACACGAGCCTTCCAAGGTCAACGATGGCAGCGTTCTCAGCTACTGGGCCGTGCGCGATGCCGATCTCCCTGCCGACATCGGCGTCGAATGGCGTGATGCTCATCAGATTTCGAGCATTGTAGTGCGCTATTTTGACGGCCGAATGGTCCGTGGTCCAGTGATGGCCAGGACTCAAGAATGGGCACGCCTTCAGTACTGGGACCAAAACGAGTGGCACGATATCCGCGCTCAGGTGGTTGGGCAGGAGACATCCTCCGTGCGCTATGCGTTCGATCCCGTAAAGACCACCCGCGTACGCCTTCTCTTCTCCGAGCCGCCCGACCCGGAGTCGCGGCGGTTACCGGAGCGATTGGGTATTTACGTTTGCGAGCTGGAGGCTTACGCCGAAGCCTCCTACACGATAGTGAACCCCGCACCGCGGCTCGTTAGTGTGAGAGAAAGACACGATAATACGCATTACAACGAATGGTCGAGCGACAACCCGTACGATCGCGCCGGACCGCTGGTAATCGAAGCGAAACCAACCCGCATTGTGACTGACATTCTCTCATCGAATCTGATCGTCGCCGAGAGCCAATGGTCGAAAACAGCTTGTACCATCGCGAAGCCGCGAAAGGGAATCACTGTTATAGCGAACGGATTCATGCAACTCGAAGTGTCGACGGCCAGCGGCGTTAAAGAGTCGCTATTGAGAAACCTGCTGACCGGCGAAAGCTCCACGACAGCGGATTCGCGACCGTTCTTGATTCAAACTTCGAAAGGCGAATTGTCTTCAGCTAACGTCACGGTAGTGGGCGAAGATATGGCAGGCTCGGGGCCCGAAGTCAGTCACCTGCGCGTGGATTTGAGGGCGGGCTCTGTAGACCTGTCTGTTAACTATGAACTGCGGCGGCAGGACCATTTCTATCACAAGTGGCTCACCATCAGAAACAAAGGAGACTCGGACCTTCGGGTTTTGGATGTAACGGTTTCTTCACTTGGGCTACGCCGCCTGTTGGATCTATTTGCGGGACCTGAGCTGACTTATCCGGTTTCTCGCCTGGCAAAGGGCGGCTTCTTTGAGTGCCTGGAGACAGTCTATTGGGATCATAAGGGCGACGCGATGACCTATTATCCGGGCATCAATCTCAAGGTTGGGGAAATGATCGCCAGCGACAAAGCCGTGGTAGGTGTTTACCGCAACCGCGGCGAGTGGCTGGAGGGGTTCGACCGAGGCGTTCGTGACTGGGTGATCGAGTACCACACGCAAGTGACTCCCCTGCAGAAAGACTTTCCGGATATTTATCTGGAGGGCTGGTCCGCCAAGATTGGCATCGAAGAGCTTCAGAAGAATCCCGAGTGGACGGAACGATTCTTTTCCACCGCGCACAAGCTGGGCATCCGTTATATGGACACCTACGAACCCACAACTGTCGCGCTGTCGATGCCGTCCGATCTCGCCAAACGCTGGGTCGACCTTGCTAATAAATACAGTATTGCGACCGGCTGGTGGGTTGATTTTGGTTCGAGATTTGGCTGGGGTTTCATGCCCCCTTACTGGCAGTCCTACTTGTGCAAGCTTTCGCCCGAGTCAGAAGCCTATTTTCAACAGACGGTCGCATTGGTTCGTAAGTACGATCTTCGGGGGTTTCACTGGGCCGATTTTTGGACGGTTTGGCCGTGCGATACCACCGAGCAAGGACACTTGCCGGGTAAGTACTCAATCTACGCCCAGGGCCGACGGATGATCCAGTTCGCCCAGCAAATGCATGAAGCGGCGCCGGGGCTGATGCTCGGCGCAGACAGTGGACTCGACAATCCCCAGTACGGCCGATACGCCGATAGCCGCCATCATGGCGGCGGCCACGACGCGGAAGCTGCCGTGGAGCCCGACATTCATCTCGATAGGCTCTACGCCGACCTGAACCGTGCGCATCTATACGGCTTGGCACACGAAAATCTTTTGAGGCCCTGGTATCACGTGCTCAATTGCGTCAATCACTATGGCATGGAAACTCACCTGCATGACCGCGCCGGGTATCGGTACGCCCTCCTGAGCGCCCTGGCTCTGGCGGGTCAGTTGACCTTCAACGATGCTCCGGACTACGTTCCCGAAAGCGAGATTCAGTTTACACGACATTGGGAGAACTGGGCAAAGACGAACAAAGACTATTTGACACAGAATGACAAACTGTTCGAGCGCTCGGTACACTTTGATGACATGGTGCAGGGTGACTCAGAGTCTCTGACGGGTTATTCGCACATGCGAGGCGACCGGGGCTTTGTGTTTTTGATCAATCCCGGGGTGGTAGAGCAAATTGGCGAATTGACGCTGTCCTTGGATGCGCCGAACAATACACGTTTCGTCGTGGATGAAGTTTACCCGGGTGGAATAAGTCTCGGCGGACCCTCGGATGGCATGTATACGCAAGGCGGCACGCTGCGGGTGACGGTTCCAGGCAAACAGGTGCGGATTCTCTGGATTGCCCCAGACTCAGCCGGTGGCATCCGAAATAGCTTCCAGTCTGAGGACGCCCGCGTGACGGAGTCGCGCCGCTATATCAGCAACTGGGCGGTCTCAAATTCCGGTCCCGATACAGCCACCCTCGGCGCGAGTTTTGAGTTTCCGAAAAAGGACGGTGAGTACCTCGCTAATTCGACATCCGAGTCAGCCTGGTCTTTGGATCCGTGGGCGTACGACAAAGCATATCTCGTGCTGTTACTCAAGGATGAGACAGTTGAACAAAATAACCAGTGGGTGTCGGATCACCTTATAACAAGAAAAGAAACGCCGCCTGCGGGGGAACTCGACGCATCACCGTTGCAGTCTTTGACAGCAATCGTCAACGGTGTCCCGAAGATTCTGTATCCTTTTAAGACTAGGCGCAACCAGCGGCGCGACAAAACTCGATGCTACTTCGCGAGTCTCGACAATGAAACGAAGAGCGGCTCATCAAATCAGGTGAGTATTACGCTGCCCATAGAAAGAGGTTTAGTTTTTTCAGGCGCTTATCTGGACTTGCCGGATCAGATGCCGAACGGTCAATAGTGATGCAGTGGTGCAGATCAGCTTGGAATCTTCCATGTGGCGTGCAACAGAATCCCAGGCAGGCGCCTCTGCCCACATGGGTTGTCCACTTGCGTCCAGGCGGGAAGCGTTCTATCTGGCGGAAGCCGGTTATGCAACTCCCCCAGATGTACACCGCTGGCTGCTTAATGACCTGGGGTACTGGACCACTTTTGCAGGCCGTTTTCGGATGATGGACCCAATGAGTATCTCCGCTTCTTGCGACCGTCATGCTTGATCTGATCGCGGACCTGAATTGCGCCAGCAAAGCTCCGCGATTGGTCGGGAAGCTCGTGAAATCGGAAGCCGGCCGCAGCATTAATCAAGATGGCGTTGTCGGTATACTAAGACGCAGTCGAAGCGCCGGGAACGCCTTCTCCTGAAATGTGTTATGCGATCCGATCTCTGACTCAGAAGTATCCGGAGTGCTCGGGAGATCGGACTGACTCGTAATTCGACAACAGTATCGCACGTGGTGTACGAAGACACATGAAGATCACGAAAATCGAGGCGGTCCGCGTTAGCGTGCCGGCGCGTCCGGGCTCTGTGCACAGCCCCGAATTTGAAGATAGTTGCCACCCGTTCGACTGGCGCGGGTGCCTCTTCTCCGAGATGCCGAAGTTCATCTACCGGGTTCACACGGACGAAGGCATTACCGGAATTGGTGAAAGCTACCGCGATGTATCCGACCAGGCGGTGCGGGACAATATCCGGATCTTGCGCGGTCTGGACGTGATGAAGCTAAATCTGCGCGCCCTGCCTCTCCCTTTCGGCAGAGAATATGACGGATTTGAGGTCGCGATCTACGACCTCGTAGGCAAAAAACTAGATGTGCCCGTCTACCAATTGCTCGGGGGCGCGTATCGCGACCAGGTTCTGATGAGCTACTGGACGGGCCGGCGTACGCCTCAAGACGCAGCCCGTATAGCGCGTGAAGCGAAGGACGCAGGATTCAAGAGTCTGAAGATGAAGTGCGCACTGGAAGATCCGCATCTCGCGCGCGTAGAAGGGATTCGGAGCGCTTGTGGCCCGGGCTTTGGCATTGTTCTAGATCCGAATCAACGGTTCGAGCATCCCAGTTTTGCCACGCGGCTGGCAAAATCGCTGGAGCCGTATCAGATCGACTGCTTCGAAGACCCGGTCCCTCGCTGGAATCTCGACTGGTATCGGTTCTTGCGGGAAAAGACTTCGATTCCCATCGCGCTCCATGTCCACACTCCCTATGGCCAGCGGATTGAGGAGATGATACAGGCAATCAAAATCGAAGCGGTCGATTACTTCAATTTGGGCGGCGGGCTGGCTCAATTCGTCCGTATGGCCGAGGTTGCCGACGCCGCGGGGATTCCTGTGTGGCATGGTAGCGAGGTGGACCTGGGTATCCTGGATGCCGCATCCCTTCATGCTTGCGCGGCGGCCCGGAACTGCACGCTGCCCAGCGATATTATCGGCACGCTGGTGCGGGAAGATGACCTTATCGTGGAACGGCTGGAATTCTGTAACGGATTCGCTTTCGTCCCGCAAGGGCCGGGTCTCGGCGTAACTTTGGACGAGCTGGCTTTGGAGCGGTATACCATCGAACAGTGGGCTTGAGAGCCGGGAGAACAACTTGTTCCTCGCCGAGATGACGTGGGAAGAGGTGGATAGTTATGACCGCGCTGCTATTGTGATGGCCGCTTTCGGAGCTATGGAGCAGCACAATCCTGAACTCGCACGGACGAAACGCAGCCATTCTTGGTCGTCCTTGCCGAATTTCAGTCAAAACATCCGACCGTGCAGAGCGTTCTCGTCACTTACTGGAATGTGGCCGCCGATGAGCTCCAGAAAATTCGAGAGAGTCCGATCGGCGGAATGAGCTACGCTTGCGAATTGGAGACGTAGCTGGTATTAGCCGCCAAACCGGGTCTCGACCGCCATTAACCGGCAGTCAGAACTTTACCTTTAAACCAAATTGAATGTCGCGCGGAGTGGCGGCGCTGGTAATCTGGCCGGCCGTGCTACTACCAATGGTCGCGCCCGGCGTGCCGAAATTCGGATGATTGAATAGGTCGAAAAACTCAGCCCGGAATTCGAGATTCACCTTCTCCGTAAGTGCGTTTCGCTTGATAAACGCAACATCCCATTCCTGAATACCTGGCCCGAACAAAATATTCTTGCCGGAATTTCCGAAGCGCGGTGTTCCATCCGCCAAAGCCTGTGAGAGCGCGTCAGTAGTAAAGCAACTGGTATTGAACCACTCTGCCACTGTTTCAGATCCGGCGCCGTTGCATATCCGGTCTGGCCTCGGAGAGGTCGAGCCGGTGTTCGAGTAATCCTCATCCGACTGAACGGTAAACGGGAAGCCGCTCTGGAATGTGAGGATGCCGGACGCTTCCCATCCTCCCGCCAGGGCGTTCGCAAGACCGCCGCTGTTCAAAAAACGTTGTCCCTTTCCAAAGGGTAACTGCCAGATTGGCGTAAGCACCAGCCGCTGTTTAATGCTGATGTCCGCATTACCGTAGTCTGCCCTGGCATTATTGTCGTTCTGCACGAGGGAAACTGAATCCGAGTCGCCTCCGTTCCAGTCGAGCACCTTGCCGTACGTATAAGAAATCAGAGCCTGAAAGCCATGCGAGAATCTCTTGGTGACCTTAGCCGTAAGAGCATCGTAATTCGAAATACCAGTGAACGAATCATATAACATGATGTTGAAGTCAGGCCAGGGCCGACGCGCTTGCAGGGGACCAACGCCAGGATACGCTTGATTGCCCCACAAGTTGATGTAGTCCAGGTGATCGCCCCGATTGCCGACGTATCCAACCTCCAGCGCCCAGTTCTGCGCCAACTGCGACTGGATGCTGGCGCTCCATTCATAGACGGTGGGCGTGGCATAAAATGGGCTGGGCATTAGCTCTGAAGTGATTTGTGACAGAGGAACCGCGGCGGAATTTGCAAACATCGTCGCCGTCGTGGTCGGAGCGCCATTCGTTAGCGGCGGTGGCGATCCGAACGCAGTGTTGTAAGTAGGCGTTTGAGTGAAGACCGGGTTGTTATTGACATATGAACCTTGAATGTTGCTGTGAGGCAAATCATTGAATACTCCCGCCCCCGCGTGAACAATGAATTTGTCGGTGTTAAGCGGGCGCCACGAAAATCCGAGCCGGGGATCGAAGTTTCCATGACCGGGACCCAAACTAAGTTCCCGGACTTTATTCCCGGTAAACCCCAGTTGCGTTCGCATCGCTGAACTCATGACCAGGCACTGTCCTTCGGCGTTAAGGAAGTAAGAATTGGAACAGAGCGCATCGTTAGCGGCATTGGGCAACGCGGTCAGCAGGAGGGCATCTCCGGGGGTCTCGTTATTCGCTAGTGGATACAGCGTGGCAATCTCGTTGTTCTCATCATAGGGCTGCTTGCGATACTCCCACCGAAGGCCGATCTCCACACTCAATCGAGAGTTGACGCGAAAGTGATCCTGGGCAAACAGGCTGAACCAGCCTCCGCCTGTCAGTTTGTTGATAATTGGGCTTCGTGTGTAGAGCCCGCCCGCAGGCGAGCCCAGCTCCAGATCGGCCAGATCGGAGATGGTACTAACGCCGGGAATTTCTCCGGCCAGAGATGAAAATTGCCCGTTGAAGTTGATGCTTCCATTTACCTGCTTGGGGTCCTCTACTCCGGGAGTCTGCCAGAAGTTAATATCGGCGCCGAAAACCATGGTGTGCCGGCCAAAAACCTTGGTGAGAGTGTCTTTGAACTTCTGAACCCTATCGGGTAGAATATCCGGGAAATAGCCGCCGTCTCCCACGCCGGAAAAATTGGTGAAGCCGAAGTAGGGGTACTCTTCCAACTGCTTCGTAGACGCTTGCAGTTGCTGAATACCGAAGCTGGCCAAAAGGCCTGGCTGTCGCGGGCACCCCTGGCAGTCCAGATCGAGATAATCCCGCTGGTAGCCTACCCGCAAATCGTTAATCAGAGTCGGACTGAAAACGTGGGTCCAGGCGCCCACGAGGTTCTGGCCTCTGAAGTGTTGGTAATCGTTGAAAGGATCGAAGTCTCCGGGAAGCAACTGATTAGTATTGCCGTACAGGTAACGGGCAAACAAGCGATCTTTATCGGACAGGACGTCGTCAACACGCGTATCAAATTGATCGTCCTGGCGCCGCAAGGGTGTTTCGTTAACGTAATTCGGGATGCCGGCGCGATTGGGCGCAGGAAAGAGAGCCAGAACCTTCTGCGCCACCGGATCCAGATTAGTGATTATGTTTCCAGGGACCGGTGTGCCCACCAGAATGGTGGACGTCCCGGCGCCTGGGTTCGCCGGATTGGCGGGACAAGTGAAAAGGCGCTCGGAAGCCGGGTTGAACAATTGACCCGTATCAAAGTTGAGGTCGGACGGCGCCGCGGAACCACTGGACGCGCATAGATTGGCGGTTTGCCCCGTAAGAAATGAGCTGAAGTTTCCGGCCTTCTCAGCGGCTGTGGGTACTACACTCGTGGCGCTCTGCCCTTGAATTAGTCTGAGCCCTTCATAGCTCCCGAAGAAGAATACCTTATTCTTTCGAATCGGGCCCCCCAGGGCCCCGCCATATTGATTGCGAATAAATTCCGGCTTTTCTGTGGCGAAGAAGTTGCGCGCATCCAAGTCCCGGTTTCGAATGTACTCCCAGCCCGAGCCGTGAAAGCCATTGGTGCCCGATTCCGTAATCAGGTTCATGGTGGTTCCCGAGGCCAGGCCAGCAGAGGCGTCGTAAGTGTTGTTTTCGATTTTGAACTCTTGGACCATTTCGGGAACTGGCTGTAGCGCAAACCCGCCGTTATTAAGCGCCCTGGAGACCATCCCATCGATCAGGATCAAGTTGCCCGTAGAACGCCCGCCCGAACCGCTGTAGCTATTGTCGTTGAACCCGGATCCGTTTCCATTCGCGGAGGTGAGCGATCGTCCGGTAGTGTCCACGGTTCCTGGTACGATCAAGGCCAACGCGCCGGTGCGCCGCAGGTTGAGCGGCAAATCAAGTATGGGCTGTTCGCTGACGACCGTCCCCAGGCTCGCGCTGGCACTATCGACCAGCGGGGCTGCCGCTTCCACCTGGACCGACTGCGTGACTCGCCCCACTTGCAACACTACATCTACGGTGGCGTTTTGATCCACGTTCAAAGAAATGCCCGAAATGACAGTGGTGGTGAAACCTGCTTTTTCGACCGACAGTGTGTAAGCGCCCGGAGCAAGCTGCGGGAAAACATAGTCTCCAGCGGCGTTCGAAGTAGCCCTCGTAACCACACCCGTACCCACGTTGGTAGCACTGAGCGCTGCCTCAGGCACCAAGGCGCCGGCCGGGTCCTTGATTATACCGGCCAGTCTGGCCGTCACTTCCTGAGCCATACCGGGCAAGGCCGACAGAAAAACCACCAACGCCAGCGCATAACAGCCGTGCTGAAACCTGCGATTCTCGAATGTCATTGAAGTGATCTCCTCCCACGAAGGTTCTCGATCGGCGCCCCTAATTGTTCGGGATTAGCGATTATGCTACGGCAGCCGACACGCATTGTCAATCAAATTCGAGCATCTGCTCGACAGTTGTCTAATAGGCCGAACAGCATTCCGATCTGGCGGATGCCATTTCCGCCGAAACGAATCATCTCGCTCCGCGCACTCAGATATTTTGCCCATTGGGGAAACCCGCGCCCGCGTTCACTTCGATAATACGGGCCGGAGTTCCATCGTCTTGAAATATACCTCCGCGCCCTCGGATTGAAACAGTATCCGTCCCTTTGTCAGAGAAGACCCTTTGCCTTCGTTCACCAGCTTGTGATTCACGTAATAGCGAACCGTGTCGCCAACGGCAAACAGCTCCAGGCAATTCCATTGCCCGTGAGGCTTCTCCACTTCGTTCTGCGGATTGCGATAGCCGACCTCATCTTTAAAGGGACCTTTGCCGAACCGGTCGAAGCGTCCCTTACTCTTGGTTTCCCCCTTTACCGTCAAGGTGGTATCGCCGACAAGAATGATATCGCCCGTGCCGCCTTCGATCATCTGGAACTCGATGGAGTGTGGCCAAACCTTGTCTTCACCATTTACATGGAACAGCACGCCGCTGTCGCGGGCCTTGCCTTCGCGCGGCGCGTGAGTTTGCTCGCCCCACTTGAATATCACGTGCAGGTAGTAGTCTCCGTATTCCTTCTCCGTTATGAAGTAACCGAACTCGCCGCCGGACACGTGTACCACCCCATTCTCGACACGGAAAACGTGATCCGGATCATTGTTCTTTCCGTGCTTGTCGAGATAGGTGTAGAAACCGTCCAGGTTCTTTCCGTTGAACAGCTTGATCTTCGGACCCAGTTTGGGCCCGTCCGCAAATGCAAACGGTGCGCAGAGTAACAAGAGAATAGCGAGTAGCATCGTTAGTAAACCTCCATCCAGGGCGGGTCGTTCACGCGAGATAGGACGTCGCCCGCGCCGGCTCGCGAACTTACTTCAGTCCTCCGGCTTCTCAGCGTACTTGAGGGCCAGCGCGCGGATGTCATAACTGAATTCGAGAAATCGCTTCTCCCAGCGTTTGGCCTGAGCCGGTGTGTATGAATAGAATCCTTTGGCATTCGAAACACCGCGAGCGCCGCTCCCCGTCAGCTCTTGCATCAGCATCGGTACCTGCGTATCGCGGCACAGATCCGGCAGCAGGTCGCGCATCACGGCTGCATATGCCGGTATTCCCGTCAGGTCCATAAAGCGGAACGGACCTGCCATCGTGATCCAGTAACCCATGTCGTTCCGCACAGACCGGTCCACATCGGCTGGCGTGGCGTAGCCGTTCTCGACCAGATAAAACGCCTCGCGCATCATGGCGTACATAATACGATTGGTGATGAAGCCGCGAATATCGCGCCGCACCAGGGTAGGTTCTTTGTTCCACCGGCGCGCAAACCGGAGTACTCTTTCGGCGTTGCTCACATCGGTCTGGTTTCCGCAAATCACCTCCATGAAACGTGTAATGTGAGCCGGTTCGGCCCAGTGAATGCCTAGGATTCGCTCAGGGTGGCGCGCGCCGCGCTGCAGTTCGGTGACCGGCAACGCCGAGGTATTGCTCCCTATGAGCACCTCAGGCCCAACGGCCTCCTCTATCTTGCGTAGGATGTCACGTTTCGCATCGAGGTCCTCGAAAATGCATTCGATAACCAAGACGGTTTCGCCAAACGCTCCGAGGTCGTCCGCCACTGTCAGCTTCTTCGTAAGCGCCGCCGGTTCCTTGGACACTAGCTTCTCCAGCCGCATTTCGCGCAGCAGCGCGTACACGCGGCGCCTCAACATCCGCCTTCTGGAAATGTCTTTATCGAAGGCAATAACCGGGTGCCCTGCCGCAAGAAGACACGTCGTGATGCTGGTGCCCATGAGACCTAGTCCGACGACACCGACAGGAACAGGCTTCGGGCTTCTTGATGGCGACTTACGATCCGCGGTTCCAGCGGAACTTCGGGACTGCTTGATGTGTTTCTTTATCATCCCTTTTTGCTGACTCCCGGTTAGTCACGCCGGCCGCCCTGAGTTCGGCTCAAGCGTTACGGAATTCTGGCTTGCGCAATCTCCCGCGATTTCTGCGACTGCAGAAACGACAGCAGGTCTATGAACTCGGAGCGCGTCAGGCTCTCGTCCAGGCCTTCAGGCATCAGGGAAACATTCGAGGGCTTGATCGAAACGATTTGCTTTCTCGGGATGCGAACCTCGGCATGAGGGCCAGTCACAAGGCTGATGGCATCCGGCGTGTCTTGGCCCCTCACACCCGAGTAGGTTTCGGTTCTGGTCTCGACGTTATATATCTCAAATCCAGGAACAAAGCTGGCGCTGGGAAAAACGATGGCTTCGAGAATGTCGTGGCCGGAGCGAATGGCGCCGACTCCGGTGAGATCCGGACCAACGTGGCCGCCCTGGCGCCCAATCGTGTGGCAATTGTAGCAGCCGACCTTTTCGCCGAAAAAGATGCGGCGTCCTCGGCCCACGTCTCCGCCAGCGCTCAAAAGAGGCACAAGCTGTCTCAACCGAACGATGCGGGCTTTTTGCAGTTCCTGCAGGTGGGCGAGTAGCGGGCGTGCGGCAGTGCGGACATTATCGGGATAGTTTTCGAGAATGTCCTGGAGCCGTTTGGCGTCGGGTTCCCCGATCGAGACCGAGGACTTGAGCAGCGCCGCAACCATCGCTGCTCCGATCTCTTCGTTCTTGGAATCACGGAACGCATCAAGCAGCCTGGGTAGAATCAGCGCGTCCGCATGCTGCAGGTATTGGTGGGCCACGATCAGCAGTTGCGCGTCGTTCAGCCTGGCTTTACCGATCACTTGGGCGGCTGAGAGACGCTGGGCCGCCTCACGGTCCCGGCTGAGCTGACTCAGCAAGAACTTCAGTGCAGCATCGTTAATGGTCGGCCGGCGGCTTACGAGTACTGCTAGCGCTGTGGTACGCAGCTCTGCCGGCGAAGCTTCGTTTGAAGCGATCTTTTCGATACTTGTATCGAGTCCTGTGATCTGCAAGGCCCGGATGAGGTTTAAAGTTCGCAAGCGCACTTCCGGCGTAGAATGATCGAGCAAGCCTCCGATCCGCTCGGTCCACAACGCGGGAAACTCCTTCAATTCGCAACGGTCGATGGTATCCAGCAGGAACAACTCGCGTTTCGCGCCGCCCGCGGCATCACCCAGAAGGTCGCCTACGGTCTTCTGAACGCCGGCAACGGAACAGAACGAGAGCAAAGCATCGCGAACCGGCTCCGCCTCGGCCCCGGGAAACCCCGGAGAGCGCAGACGGGCATCCAAAAAGCTCAGGACCGAATCGGACCAGTCCGGATGATGCGATGCCACCCACAGTGCGGCCGTCCGCAGCTCTTTATTCTTGTCACTGAGCGCCGCTGTAAGCTGCTCCGCGGTGAGGGGTGAGCCATCCATCTGATCGAGCGCGATAAATGCGGCCTTGCGGATTTTCGGATTGGGACTCTGGAGGCCTTCGAGCGTAGGCGCCGGCGTCTTTAACTCGATCAGCGCGTAAATTATCGAGTGGTCGATGAAACGGTCGTCGGCGCGCGCCGCGGCCGCGAGCAGGTCCGGGACGGCTCGCGTGTCGCCAATCTGCCCCAACGCGGTAGCTGCCTGCCTCCGGGCGGCTGGCTGATCTCGCTTCACCATCTGCAACAGGCGGTCCACCGCGTCTCGATCTCTCGCCATGCCGGCGGCGGTCGCCGCAGCCACGCGTACCCGAAAGCTAGGATCGTCAAGCGCCGCGCGGACACCCTCCTGCGCGCGCGGGCCGCCGACGCGAAATAGAGCCCACACGGCCGCGCTGCGCGCGTCGGAGGACTGTAGGCGCTCGCGCGCATGTGTCAGTGCTTCGACGGCGGGGTCTCCTGCCTCGACTAGCAGTTCCTGCGCGCGATCGCGCACGGCGGGACGTGGGTCGTCGAGATAGCGGGTGAGATCGGCGGGCGCCTTTTCCGAGAGCTTCAGGCTATCCCCGCGGGCGTCGTGAACCGGCGGCGCGCCGAGCTTGCGGATGCGGTAAATGCTGCCCTTGATCTCAGGCTTAGCCACCCGCGATATCGGGCATCCGTGAATAAACCAGGCGCCCGTGTCCACTACCAGCAGGCTGCCGTCGGCGTCTTCCATGACATCGGTGGGGTGAAAGTCCGGGTCCACTGAAGTAAGGAAATCTTGATCTTCGGTACGGAAGGTCGCGCCGTCGCGATAAAGAATGTGGCGCTGCACCCTGTGCGGATTGAATTGCGCGCTAAAGAGATTGTCTCTATACTGCGGGCCGAAGCTGACGCCTTGATAGCGTACCAAGCCGGCGGGTGCGATGCGGGCAAACTTGGTCATTACCGGCATCAGGTCACCGGTACGTTTGAATTCACTGACCACGGAGAACCATTTCGGATATACGCCACCCCAAACCCAGTGCATCAGCGCGTCGCGCTGGCCATCGCGCGGATCCTGAAAGTAAGTCATCGTGCCGAAGGTTTCGCCCGTCGGCAGGAAGGTCAGCTCGACTGGGTTATCGAAGCCGCCGCCCGACACCCATTCGAGGCCGGTACCATCGGGGCGCACGCGCCAGATACGCGATGCTTCGCCTTTGAATTCCCGGCCATCTTTAGTCTTGATCTCATACCCGTGCCGGCCGTCGGTAAGATAAAGCCAGCCATCGGGGCCCAAGAAAGGCCCGTGCAGGCTCGCGGCATTGGACGAGAGGTGCCAGCCGTGGACGATCACCTCGCGCTTATCGGCCACACCATCCCCATCGGTGTCTTCGAGCCGGATCAGGTCAGGCGGAGCCGCGACGTAGAGGCTGCCGCGATACCAGACCGCGCCCGCTGGAAGTGTAAGCTTATCTGCGAAGACCGTGCTACGGTCATAGACACCATCGCCCTTGGTGTCCTCGAGCATGCGGATAACATAATCCGGTTTGGCGGCCATCTGATCCGTTGTGAGGGTGTTCCCCGAAGATTCGCATAGAAACAGGCGGCCGCGATCGTCAATGGTTCCCATCATGGGATAGTTGACGAGACCCGCTCCGGCGACCTTTTCTACCTTGAAACCAGGTGGTACGTGAAGCGCCGCGAGGCCCGTGAGTTGGGCGTGTGCCGGATCGTTGTCGCCACCCGCGGCGAAGATGGCCGCAACACCCAGCCCAAGCACAACTGTCAGAACCGCCAGGAGCCACTGGATGCGAGATGCCGGGAGACGTTTCGAAATCATGCGTGCCATATTAACACCGAAGCACGACAGCCGGCGGAACGCGGCGTTCATAGACAATGAGAGTTTGGCGGTCTGGCCCTTGTTGCCGGATATCGGCTGGCAGGAATACAACAGAATAGGGTCCGCTGTAAACGCGCTCAGTTATCGAGACTTAGTCGCCCTTGGTGAGCGACGTGGTGCTTAGCCTAAAGGACACCTTATCCCTCTTGGTGGAAACGATGTGAGCCGCCGGGAACGACGTGAAGCGCTTGCACTCGCGGCCACCGCACGGATCCCGATTCGGGTAGGCTCGCACCACGTCATTCATTGAAGCGGAGGAAATTCACCGAGGTGGGCCGCCCGCCGGTTCTAAGGGATCAGCGCATGTGCCGCCACCACAATCCCAAACCCCACCAGCGAAATAATCACCTTCATCAGGCTCCACGTCCGCAGCGTAGTCGCCACGCTCATCCCGAAATACTGATTCACCAGCCAGAAGCCCGCGTCGTTCACGTGCGAAATTATGGTCCCGCCGCAGCACACCGAAAGC
>Ga0302324_100011549_pt1 | contig 18109 bp, 17 predicted proteins | sample Palsa_T0_1_FD_201949 | JGI IMG/M metagenome (GOLD analysis project Ga0302324, IMG submission 201949) | Peat permafrost microbial communities from Stordalen Mire near Abisko, Sweden - Palsa_T0_1 | ecosystem: Environmental > Terrestrial > Soil > Palsa > Peat permafrost | place: Sweden: Abisko... | reverse complement strand
TGAGAGCAATCGCGCGGCCCGTGGTGTCTGCTTCTGCACTCCGACTTCTGATTTCTTGCCTTCCCCTTGCTGTTAACTCTTCCCTCAATTGCCACTCGGCGTCATCCGAGCTATCCTGCAAATTCCGAGTTACTGCGAGCCCATGGCTAATCTCTTCGAACTGCCCCGCTACATCGCGGTGGAAGGTCCCATCCGGGTGGGCAAGAGCACGCTGGCCCGCATTCTCGCCGAACGCCTGAATGCCCAGCGCGTGATGGAGCCCGAGTCCAATCCATTTCTCGGCGCGTTTTACGAGGGCGAGCGGGGCGCGGCGTTTCAGGCGCAGTTCGCCTTTCTGGTGCATCGGTTCGAGCAGTTGCAGGCGCTTGATCTCGGCCCGCTCTCGCAGAAGACGGTGGTCGCCGACTACATCATCGAGAAAGACAAGCTCTTTGCCTGCCTCAATCTTACCGACCAGGAACTCGATACCTACAACCGCTACTACAACCACTTCCGCGCCCAGTTGCCTGCGCCGGACCTTGTCATCTACCTGCAGGCCACGCCCGAGGTGCTGAAGAAGCGTCTGAGAAAGAAGAATGCGCCGGGCGAGCGCGCCGTCAGCGACGAATATCTGGAGGAAGTGGTCAAGGCGTATGAGCACTTCTTTTTTCACTACACGTCGTCCGACCTGCTGATCGTCAACACCTCAGACATCGATTTTGTCGACCGCAACGAAGACTTGCAGGAATTGCTGCGCAAGGTGAGCGAGCCGATCAAAGGCACGCAATACTTCCTGCCACTGGGTGGGCAGGAAGCGGTCGGGGCGTAGAAAGGCGATTGAAGCCTACGACTTTTCCCGGCCTCGCTCGCGCTCTGTTTCCGCAAACAATTCGTCAAATGCGGACGGCTGGCCGGGTTTGGGCGTGAGGAATCCTCCTGATTTCGTTCCTGCGCCGCAAAGTCATCGGAGCCATCACAAATCGGCCTGGCTCTTCCCTCCAGTTGACGCGAGTGCCCCGGCTTGATCTCAAGTCGCTTCCGCAACTCGAACCCAATCGTCACCTGACCCTTGGGATTGACTACGGTGCGGCGCATCCTCGATTCTCCTTCAGTGCTTCCGCCGATCAGAACTGAAGAGTTCGTAACATATTTAATTTACATGGACTTATGGGCTAGCTGGCGGCTCCTAAATAGCCTAGCCGTGGCTGATAATTGAGAGTAGAATCGTCTCGGCATCCACGAAGATGCCGAACAGGCTCTATCCGGCCGAGCCGGAGGGGCACTGGAGGGCTCGATGAGCGTCACCCCGATTGGCGGGCGTCCCGGCTTTTCTAGTCATGACGAGAACCGCCAGAAGGTCACCACCGCTTCTCTGCGGGAACTGAAACTCCACCACCAACCCATCACCTGCCTCACCGCTTACGATTACGCGACGGCGCGCCTCGTGGACGAAGCCGGCATCGAGATGATCCTGGTCGGCGATTCGCTGGCCCAAACTATTTTGGGCTACGACAACACGCTCTCGGTCACCATGGACGAGATGCTGCACCATGTAAAGGCAGTCCGCCGCGGCGTGAAGCGCGCGCTACTGCTGGCCGACATGCCTTACGGGTCTTATCAGGTTGACGCCCGCGAGGCACTGCATAATGCCATGCGCTTTGTGAAAGAAGGTGGCGCCGAAGTGGTGAAAATCGAAGGCGGTGAAAAGCGTGCCGACCTGATTCGCCGCATCATCGACGCCGAGATTCCCGTGGCGGGCCACATCGGGCTGACTCCGCAGTCGGTCAACGTTATGGGCGGATACAAGGTACAGGGGAAAAATCTCAGCGGCATCGAGCAGTTGATGCGCGATGCGGTGGCGCTGGACCGCACGGGCGTGGCCTGCATTGTGCTGGAAGGCATTCCCCGCGAGGTGGCAGCGATGATTACGGAGGAGGTTGGTACGCCGACAATCGGTATTGGCGCTGGTCCGGAGTGCGATGGCCAGGTGTTGGTATTCCATGACCTTCTCAACCTCTCGTTTGGACCGCCGGCGAAGTTTGTGCGCCGCTACGGTGATGCGGCCGCGCTGATTACGCAGGCGGTGCAGTCGTTTCGCACCGATGTAAGATCGCTGCAGTATCCGGCGGATGGGGAGTCGTATCATCTGCCGAAAGAGACCAAAGCCGGGCTGGATACTGTTCTCGCGCGGAAGCGGGCGATGCGGCAGTAAGAGATTAAAAGATAATGCTCCACAGATTTACCCGGATCAAATACATAAGCCAGCCCGATGGAGCCCGGGCTTCAAACTCAACCGGCTATAGTGCTAGTCTATGGTTGTTGAGGAGGTTGTTATGGCGCACCTCTTGCCCGGGTTTTTCCTGCCGTTCTTCGGATTCGGGTTCGTGATGTATTTTCTGCCGTCGATCGTCGCCTTTGCCCGCAGGAAACGGGACACTGCCGCCATTGTGCTGCTCAACTTTTTCTTGGGATGGACCTTGATCGGATGGGTGGTTGCGCTGGTTTGGGCGGTGAAGACGGACGTTCCAATGGTAGTGCGGTGAGTTCGTCGGGCGCCCGAGGTTGTCCGCAGGCTGGCCTCGTGTCCGTGCTCGGACTTATCTGGATGATGAACTTCTCTCTTGCGGCTTGCTCGCGCGAGAACGCGCCACCGCCGCCCAATGCGGCCACTCTCCTTGAGGCCATCACCGCGGCCGATCCAGCGAAGTACCCTTCCCCGCAAGCGTCCAGGCGCTGGAGTAATCCATATCTTGTCATCCGTCCCGACGCCGTTGGTCTGGTCACCGGCGTCACCGCCAACGAAGAACAGATCCTGCAGCCCGGGGAGGTTTTGAACGCGTTGGCTCGGCTGCCCGCATCCGCCTGGCCTTACGGGCGCGCAGTGGCGATCCTCGTAGAGGGGAAGCCCGCGGCCTCCGAATCGGACAAGGTGGCGATTCGAAGAAGCCGGGGTATTGTCGAGGGTGACCTGGAGAGCGCACACGTCGCGATCAACTGGATCCCCACATCCTGAAGTTAACCTTCCCGACGCAATGAGAATCTGCAACACCGTCGAAGACATGCGGGCTGCATGCCGCGCCGCGCGGCGCGGCGGCAAGCGATTGGGATTCGTGCCCACCATGGGAGCGCTGCATGAGGGACACCTATCGCTGGTGCAGGCGGCCCGAGCTTCGTGCGATGCCGTCGCAGCGTCGATCTTTGTAAACCCTGCGCAGTTCGGGCCTAACGAAGATCTGGCGAAATATCCGCGGAGCTTCGACCGTGACCGGGAACTTCTCGAAAGCGAAGGCGTGGCGCTGCTGTTTGCTCCGTCGGTCGAGGAAATGTATCCGGCTGGCGCTGCGAGCTGGGTCACGGTGGAGGGACTGAGCAGCAAGCTGGACGGGCGTTCGCGGCCCGGGCATTTTCGCGGTGTCACCACGGTGGTGGCCAAGCTGTTTCACATCGTCGAGCCGGATGTGGCCTTCTTCGGACAGAAGGACGCAGCGCAGGTGGCGATCGTTCGCCGCATGGTGCGCGACCTGAACCTTCCTATGGAAATTGTCGCCTGCCCCATTGTGCGCGAGGCCGACGGGCTGGCCATGAGTTCGCGCAACGCTTATCTCGATTCGCAACAGAGAAGACAGGCGATTTTGTTGCATCGTTCCCTGACGCGGGTGAAGAAATCTTGGGAAGCCGGCGAACGCGACGCGGCAAAGCTGCTTGCCACGGGTCGCGAAGAATTTGCAGGAGAAAAGTCAGTCCGTCTCGACTACCTCGAAATCGTAGATCCCGACAGCTTGGATCCAGTCGAAAGCGTTGCCGGCGGTGCCCTGGTCGCGGTCGCTGCATTCGTCGGCCCGACCCGGCTTATCGATAACATCCTTCTTCCTGGGTCTCCAGGATAGGATTTGCCGGCATAAGCTGCCGGCTAAGGTTGCGGATTGACCGCCGCAGCGGTGGTTGGAGACACCAGTCGCTGCCGCACCAGGTTTTCGATCTGTGACCAGACGTGGGGATCGCACTCACTCTGCATGTGGCCGGGAGTAAAGACGCGGTTCCACCAGGGAAAGTTCTCGCAGACAACGGGATGCTGCTTGTAATCCACGCGGTAATTTCCGAGGATCTCAGTCTTCGCCGGATCAGCGGCCGTGATTCGAGCCCGGCCATGGACGATGCCGTGCGGCTGATAAAAATTCACGGCCTCGGCGACGTTGTCGGGGATGACGGAATCGTTCTGCCACACTTTGGCAACGCTATCTACCTGCACCGTCAGCAAAACCGGCACGCCTTCCCGCCGCAAGTCGCGCGCCAGCAACACCGCCGCGGATGCTCCCCAACTGTGGCCGAAGAGAATAATGCGAGCCCGCGCTTTTTCCTCGGGGGAAAGAACGCCGTCGTGATCCGTGTCCAGCAGGTGGACGACAGTATCGTAGGCCTGTTTCCTGTGCCGATTTTCAAAAACCCGAACGTAGGTGGTTTTTGGAACAGTTCGCCGGATTTGCTGCGCGAGTTCGACCGGGCCATGGTGCGGATCGTCATGGCCTACGAAACCACCTACGAAACCGATTACGATGTTGGAAGGAGCCGCAGTCGTTTCGGGCGCAAGCGGCGCGGCCTTGACGGCTCGAGAGAGCCCAGGAATACTCGCACCCAGAATCGCAAAACTGACAAGCGAAGCGCGAACTAAAGCTGACCAGCGCACGCGGGCTCCCAAATCGTGAGATGATTCGCTTCGTTTTCAGGATGCAGCAAAACGGACGATTTATTCGCCGCGGGTTGGCCGACCCATTCGCCGATTATGCATGCGCCCATCATTCAGAACATCCCGGCAGTTCGGTCAAATGCCTTGATTGGAGCGGATTTTTCGCGCATTTAACCCGAGGGACAGTCTACACCCATTTGTCAAAATCCCGGACCCCACCTTAGTGGTCTTGACTGGCGTTTTCCTGCCGGAAACGAACGGGTTTCCTGCCACGATGTACCGCAGCGGCCGGTCCGCGGCCTTGCTGATGCCAATGCGCGGAGTGATTTGGATCTTTCTTGCGCGAAAGCCGTCATCTCCAATCCACAACCCGGAACTGGAGGAAGCAAGATCACATCCGTTATCGCGCGCGCGTGTGATGCCGAAGGCTTCGGCCAGGCGTCCTGGGCCCGCGGTGAGTCGAGGAAGATCGCGGGAACCTTCGAGCGCGACTTTTCGAGCCCGCGCCATCTCTTCGATGCCCAGGAGCGGTTCGAGCGCGCGGAAAAGCACTGCCCCTGCCTTCCCCTCGCGCTGGCACGAGACGTTAAGGCAATAGTGATTGCCGTAGATGAAATAAACGTAGGCGTAGCCGGGGGGTCCGAACAGGACTGAGGTGCGGGCAGTGTTGCCGGCGGCGGCATGGGCCGCGGGATCGTTTTCGCCGAGATAAGCCTCGACCTCGACAATGCGGCCCGCCAGGCGCAGCGTTCCGCAGTCACGCACCAGCACCTTGCCGAGAAGTTCGCGAGCCACGCGCCGCGGACTCCGGCCAAAGAATGCGCGGTCCAGCGGGCGAATCGACCACGTGGCGCCGCCATCTTGCCGGCTGTCCTCGCCGCCGGCTCGGGGCTTGCCGAAGGGGCGTCTCGGCGCGGCGGAGGTGGACGCCCGACCGACCGCCGCTGGCACGGCCGCGCTACGCCGCACCTTTGGCCGATCCTTTCAGGTAAGCCAGCACCTCCCCGGCGTGGCCTTCCGCCTTCACCTTGGGAAAAATGTGCTGGATTTTGCCGTCTGGCCCGATGATGAAGGTGGTCCGGACGATGCCCATGACCTTCTTGCCGTACATGTTCTTCATTTGCAGAACGCCGAAAGCGTCGGCTACCTTTTTGTCGGCATCCGCCAGCAGGGAGAAAGGCAGCTTGAACTTGTCCTGAAACTTCTTCTGCGCCTGGGGCGTGTCGGGCGAAATGCCAAGTAACACGGCGCCGGTTTTCTGCATCTGTCTGTAGGTATCACGAAACTCGCAGGCCTCGATCGTGCATCCCGGAGTATCCGCGCGAGGATAGAAATACAGCACCACCACTTTGCCCTTCAGACTTTTCAGCGAGATTTCTTTTCCGTTCTCGTCCTGCAAAGTAAACTCGGGAGCCTTATCATTGACATTGATACTCATGAACGCCTCATTTCCAGCGAAGTTAGGGTCGGATACGGCGTCCGCCATCTCAACCTCGGCAACGCCAAGGCGGGAACGACGTATGTCCAGAGAGTTCTTATACCGCAGATTGGGGTCCGCCGTCATCGTCATTCTGGGGTTTCTCGCCGGGATGGCTCCGCCCAGTGCGGCGCAGGACAAACCGGAGCTTAAACGCCCGCAGCAGACTCCTCAAGAAAAGCTTCCCGAAGAGAAGAAGCCGAAAAAGAATGTGAAAGGGCCGCGGGCCGTGGGTGTTTTGCAGCTCACGAACAGCGGCAAGGCGACGTTAATTCCCATCGCAATTCTGATCGACGGCAAGTTCTACGATGCCAGCGTTTATAAGGCGGACCCAGTGCCAATGGCGCTCGAATCCGGCACCGTCTATGAGGCCGAGCAGGCGGGCGATTCGCTGGGACTGTTCACGATCAATGGAGCGCTGCACAGCAAGACTGCGGGCAGCCCGCATCCCTGGGTGGGCGCGGGTTCTTATTTGCCGCGTGGAACGGAAGCTGCGAAGTCCACGCGCAAAGCAGAAGACGTACCTGTCGGGCTGGAGAACAGCGGCAGCGATGCACCGCCGCGGTTGAGCCGAGGGGCCAAATCGAAGCCAGTGGCGACGCCCAGTCCGACTCCCGCATCCAGTTCCAGCACTCCCTCCGGGTCAGGGTCCTCGGAGAAGCCCGCCCCGAGCGGGTCCCCGGCTTCTTCACCACCGGCAAACGGTTCATCTACCGGTGCGTCCTCCGGCCAGCAGCAAGCGCCGGCGTCGACGGCAGGGCAGCAATCGCCTTCCGGGCAAACATCACAAGGTCAGGCTTCGCAAGGGCAAGAGGCGGGAAACTACTATCGCCCTACGCTTCGCCGAGGCAAGCCTACGCAGTCCGCGCCGCAAGAGGACGAACCCGCCCTGACCGACAAAACGAAGACGGGCAAACCTGAGTCTCCGGCAGCCGCCGCTCTCAGCACTGAACCGATGCAGCTTGTTGCCGCAATTTCCGATGCGGGTGGACCCGATCCGCGGCCCTACAAGTTTTTCTGGAAGACGGGCGAAGAGGAAGATCGGCGCAATGAAATCATTGCCCTCGCCGCAAGTGAAGTGCAGGCTTACGCGAATGCACTGGCGAAGAACCGCATTCCGGCCCGGCCGCCTGCCGCTAAGCCGGCCGCCACAGGCCACAAGTCGCCGGCCAAGCCTGTGCAGCCGGTGTTTGAGAACATTCAGTTTCGGACCTTCGATGTGTGGGTGAATAACCAGCCGGTGATGATCTGGAGCGCCGAAGCGCACTTTCCTCCTGCGCCAGGAGCAACCGCAGCGCCGGAACAGTACTTGATCACGCTGGTGGCTCGAACCGACATCTACGGCAACCTGCGCAAGCTATATTCGGGAGTGACCGACAAGTTCCACCTCGACGTAACCCCGCGGCTGGAGTTGATTGACGCGGTGGATGCCGACGGTGACGGGCGCGGGGAGTTGCTGTTTCGCGAAACCACGGAAGCCGGCAGCGGGTTTGTAATCTATCGCCCCACCGGCGACAAGTTGTGGAAGATGTTCGACAGTCTGGGTCAGGAGTAGGGGGCTGTCTTTAGGTTTCGATTCCCACGTGGCAGACCCGGCCGACCAGGTAATCGGAGGCAGACTTGCCATCTTCCATGGTCATCACTTCGATGGGATAAGCCTGGTTGTGGGGCCGCAGAATCAGGTGACTGCCGGCCGTTTCCACATACTTCACCGTGCAGCCTTCGTTCTTAAGTACGGCGTACATATTGAATTCGCCCTTGCGATAGGGCTTGAGTGAGTTGTAGTGACGGTCGATGAGGAGCGTGGCTCCGGGCAGCAGGCGCGGGTACATGCTCATGCCTTCGCGGCCGTCCACTTTGATGAGTACGAAGCGCTCCCACTGCTCACGATCGCCTTCGGTCTCGGCTTTCAGCTTTTTAAGAAAGCTTTTCTTGAATTTCACGATTTCCTTGACGTTCATGCTGGTGATGAGTGGATGGGTGGCGGCGACGGTTCCGTCGGTCAAGAGGATGTTCTGGAACTCGTCGTTGCTGGGCGGCAGGATGGAAGCGCGTTTGTTAACCTCAGCCGGGTCGAGCAGATCCAATACCGAAAGATGCTGGACGGCCAGCACCCGGTCCATGCCCTCGAGGCTCAAGCCGCGCTTACGATTCAAGAAATTGGAGATATGGGCCTGCTTAAAACCAGTTTGCTGTGCCAGGCGGAGGCCCGTCAGATCGCCTTCCTCGATGCGTTCCCAGAGAGTTTCGCGCAAATTGTCTTGCAGCACTCGGAATTTCATAGCCGGGAGTATAGCACGGGATTTATAGCAATACGCTAATCAAAACATGTCCGAATCCCCTCTGCAGAATGCTATTCTGAATGTTCTGTCATATCGAGTAAAGAAAAAAGAAATACTCTGTCGGGCGCGCTGAAAGCGCGCCCTTTGTATTTCGGGTCGAGTTTCTGTTGCATCGTAGCTTCCCGCACTGGCGCCAATCTCATGAACAACAGCGAATTCTTGGAGCTATTCTTTTTCGCGGATTTCTTCGCCTTTTCCCTTTGCTGTCTTCAGGCTCACGGCTCGCCCTCCACAAAGCTCGGCGTCGGCCACAACGCCGAGGGTTGCGAACGAACCCGAGGCAGAACGCGAGGACGAACAGGGGTCGGTTTCTTGACGGTAAACACGAATGCCGTTGGAGTTTGGCCGCTTGTGGGAGATCAAAAAGTCCAAGGCAGAGATCCCTTCGGCTGTCGCCGGGAAAGGGCCGCGGAGTTTTGCCGGGAGAATACCGTAGAATGTATTTCCGGCAGCTGGAATTCCGGCAGTCGAGTCTCCCCGGGACATTCAGGCGGACCGCAGGGTCCGCGTCACAGGACGCAAGGCAGGGATGGATATAACGTGGCTGGACGACCGGATCGCGGTCGGAGGCGGAATCTGGAACGCGGACAACATGGCGGCGGTATCGCGCGCGGGAATCACCCACATCATCGATATGCAGATCGAGTTCGATGACACGCCGCTGGCGGAGCCGCATGGGATTGTCGTTTGCTGGAATCCGGTGGACGATGATTTTAAGCCGAAGCCTCCCGAGGTATTTGAGCGCGGCGTGGAATTTGCGCTGGCGGCGCTGAAAAAGAACGGGGCGAAGTTGTTGGTGCACTGTGCGGCTGGCGTCCATCGGGCGCCGATGATGGCGCTGGCATTGCTGGGGGTGCTGGGATGGGCGGTGGAGGATGCTATGGATTTGATCGAGGCCAAACGGCCGGCCGCCGATTTCGCCGATGTTTATGTGCGGAGCGTGGAAGGGTTTTTGAACAGACGGGGTTGAGGGCTTCGGTTTTCGGGCTCCGGGCCCTTCGAGCCAGTTCGGGGAGGCATGAAATTAGAAGCACGGGTGGGTGGCAGAAATGCCAGGCAAGGTCAACGGTGACACAGGCGAACCGCACTCAATTGCTGCGAGGGATTGCATTCGTTCCCGGGCTGGTCACCGGAATCGAGGGGCAGTTCGCGAGCAAATCCGGCGAAGAGAACAAGGATGCGGCGATGTCGTTTCCGCAGAATGTACCGGCATTTCAAAAGCGATGGACGGAAACAGTGGAATGCGTGAATGCCTCAACGTGGTACACAAGCCCCAGCCTTCGGTTTGATGAAGGCTAACCGATCTCTTCGCTCCAGCCCTCCAGAGTCTTTTTTACCAGCGCCATGAACTGATCCGCGACGGCGCCGTCGATGAGGCGGTGGTCGTAGCCGAGCGTGAGGTGAACGACCGAGCGGATGGCAATGGAATCGTTGCCTTCCTTGTCGGTAACAACCAACGGCTGCTTGGTGATGCCGCCGACGCCCATGATGGCGGCGTTTGGTTGATTGATGATGGGCAGACCGAAGACGGCTCCGAACTGGCCGGGGTTGGTGACGGTGAAAGTCGAGCCTTCGACGTCTTCAGGCTTGAGCTTCTTGCTGCGGGCGCGCTCGCCGAGGTCGGTGATGCCGCGTTGCAGGCCGAGAAAGTTGAGGTCTCCCGCATTCTTGAGGACGGGGACGATGAGTCCCCAGTCGAGGGCGACGGCGATTCCCACGTTGACGTAGCGATGGTAGCGGATGTTGTCGCCCTCCATCGAAGCGTTGACGATGGGAAACTGTTGCACCGCGATGATGGCGGCGCGCACGAAGAACGGCATGAAGGTGAGGCGCACGCCGTGGCGCTGTTCGAAAGCGTTCTTGTGTTTGGCACGCAGGGTGACGATGCGGGTGAAATCCACTTCGTACATGCAGTGGACGTGAGCGCTGGTGCGGCGCGACTCGATCATGCGCTGCGCGATGATCTTGCGCATGTTGGTCAAGGGGACGAGATCGCCGGGATAGGCAGCGGGAGTGGCGGGGCGGGAAGTGGCGGATGCGGGTGCCGGTTGCGGGGCGGGGGCCGACGGGGCGGCTGGCGTCGAGGACTGGCGATCGATGAAGGCCATGATGTCCTGCTTGGTGATGCGGCCGCCGAGTCCGGTGCCGGAGATCTGCGAGAGACTGACGCCGTGCTCGCGGGCGATCTTGCGAACGAGAGGCGAGGAGCGGGTTTCTTCGTCCTCGGCTGACTCCTGCGCGGGTAAAGCGCTGACAGTTGGTGCGGGTGTGGGCCTCTTCTCTTCCTTAACTTCCGGCTTCCTTTCTGCAGCCGGCTTTTCCGGGGCTGACTTTTCCGGTATGGAAGCAGCCGGCGCCGGTTTCGCTGCTGCGGCGGCCTCGCCATCCACAGCGATGGTGCCCACGACCGTATTCACGCCCACCGTTGTACCCTCAGAGACTTTGATCTCCTGCAGAACTCCGGAGGCGGGCGCGGGAATTTCTGCATCGACCTTGTCGGTGGAGATTTCGAACAGGGGTTCGTCGCGCTGGACCTTGTCGCCCGGCTTCTTCAGCCACTTGGTAATAGTGCCCTCGACGATGGATTCGCCCATCTGGGGCATGATGATGTCAGTTGGCATGATTTCCTTCCACGCGGCCCACGATTCAGAACATGGGGCCGGACGCAAACGAACATTATAGCGGGTCACAAAGACGGCGGTGAAGCGTGAGCCCCGCAGCGTTGGCATCTAGCGTTGGATTTTCGATCGTGGTGGTGCTTCTCTCCGGTTACTTCTTCTCCTCTTCGCCGCTCGGGGTGGCTACGCCGAAGTTAGTCTTCCAGTAGTCCTGAACGGCGGGTGGGAGCTTTTCCATGTGGGAGAGGAAGCTCGTGACTTTCCAAATATCTTGCTCACTCAGAGTCTTTTCCCATGCAGGCATGCCGGTGTAGCGGACGCCCGTGCGGATGGTGTAGAAGACGTGCCACTCGGGATCGTCGGGCGGATCGGAGATGAGATTGGGAGCGGGCGGGTAGAAGGAGTTAGAGAGAGAAGCGGGCTTGCGGTCGAGCCCGCCGTGGCAGACGGCGCAGTGCATGGTGTAAAGCTTCATGCCATCCTCAAAGTTCTGGTCGTTGGGGGGCAAGGGGTTGGTGATGTGGGGAGCGTGGCGTTCCATCGACGCATCGATGGCACCGTCGGCCAGGTGATGCTCCCAGCGAGGTGGTGCGACGTTGGCGCGGGTGGGGAAGAAGCCGAGCATGGCAAAGCCAAGCGCGCCGAGTATGAGTGCGAGAACAGTAACGATTACACCGAGAATGAACTTGCCCATGGATCTCCTCCGGAACGGACTATTGTGGCAGAAGGCGCGCGTGGGGCGCTAGTTTGGGGAGCGTGAATGCAAACCGGGTCGGTGCAGATCGCCAATGCCTGGCTGCGCTCGGGGAACGGACGAGGCGCCCATTCCCACACCTTTCCCTTTCTCCCCCAAGAATTCAATATGCCTTCAGTCGGCGGGCCTCGCGGACCACGTCGCTCACCTTGGGCAGGTAGTGCTCCTCCTGCGGTGGAGAAAATGGGATCGCCGAATCCAGGCCTGCAATGCGGACGATGGGGCCGTCGAGGTCGTCGAAAGCTTCTTCGTTGATGATGGCAGCGATTTCGCCGGCGAGGCCTCCGGTGCGGGAGTGCTCGTGCAAAATGATGACCTTGTTCGTTTTCTTCACCGTCCGCGCGATAGCTTCGCGGTCGAGCGGCGAGACCGTGCGCAGGTCGAGGATTTCGAGATCGATTCCTTCTTTGCTCAGGATGTCGGCGGCTTCGAGCGCGGTATGAACCATTGCGGCGTAAGTGATGATCGACAGGTCCCGGCCTTCGCGGGCGACGCGAGCTTTGCCGATGGGGACGACGTAATCTTCAGAAGGAACTTCCCCCTTGATGCGGCGATAGAGATATTTGTGCTCGAAGAAGATGCAGGGATTGTTGTCGCGGATGGCGGCTTTGATGAGTCCCTTGGCGTCGTAGGGTGTGGCCGGGCAAATGACTTTTAGGCCGGGATTGTGGACGAACCACATCTCGGGATTCTGCGAGTGAAACGGGCCGCCATGAACGTATCCGCCGCTGGGCCCGCGCAGGACGAGCGGAGCGGGCGCGCCCCAGAGGTAGTGGGTCTTCGCGACCATGTTGCTAATCTGGTTGAAGGCGCAGCCGATGAAGTCCATGAACTGGAACTCGGCGACGGGGCGCATGCCGGTGAGCGACGCTCCGAAAGCCGCGCCGACGATGGCCGACTCGGCGATGGGCGTGTCGATGACGCGCTCGGGACCGAAGCGGTCGATGAAACCGTCGGTGACTTTGAAGGCGCCGCCGTAGATGCCGATGTCCTCGCCGAGGCAGAAGACGGTGGGATCGCGGTCCATTTCTTCCCAGATTCCCTGGCGTACGGCTTCGAGGTAGGTGATTTGCATAGGATCAAGTTTCAAAGTTTCAAGGTTTCGCGGGCCACGCCGTAATAAGGAGGCATCGCCAGTTTGCGGTCAGCGGAGATGCACAGCGGCTTCGGTCTGCTTGGGTCCGGCGCCCGCACCCTTCTTCACTTTCGGCATCGCGTATTTCGGTTTGATGTCATGGCAGCCATCTTCGCAGAAGACGCCGCCTTCGGCGGACTCGGGAGTTGGCATGGGAGAGTTCACCGCGATCTCGCGTTCGGCTTCGATCACCCGGTCAACCTCTGAAATCAAGTCCGCATTCTCTTTCGCTGTGAGCCACTTTTTTTCTTTCACCAGATAATCCTCAAACCGCGCAATCGGATCGCGTTTCTTCCAGAAATCGAACATCGGCTTGGGCACGTACGCCGCCGCATCATGGATGGCGTGGCCTTTCATGCGCATCATCTTGGCCTCGATCAGTGTAGGGCCTTCTCCGCGGTGGGCGCGCTCGACGGCGTCACGAGCGGCGTCGTAGACCTGGCAGGCGTCGGTGCCGTCAACGATGACGCCGGGGCTGCCGTATCCAATGGCCCGCTCGGCAATATCTTTGCAGCGGTACTGCATTTCTGAGGGTGTGGAGTAGGCCCAGAGATTGCTTTCGACAACGAGCACCAGGCCGAGGTTCTGCACAGCGGCGAAGTTGATGCCTTCATAGGTGACGCCGGTGGATTGGCCGCCGTCGCCGATGTAGGTCATGACGGCGATGTCGCGTCCCTGAAGGCGCGCGCCCAGCGCGACGCCGGCCATCACAGGGATGAGATCGCCGAGCATGGAGATGGGTGAAACCATGTTGCGCTTTTCGATGTCGCCGAAGTGCGAAGTGCCGTCGCGGCCGCGGGTGGGTGAGTCGGCTTTGGCCATGTACTGCATCATGGTGTCGGCGGCGCGGAAGCCGCGGACCAGCAACGAGCCTTGGTTGCGAATCATGGGCGCGAACCAGTCATCTTTATCGAGCGCGTAGGCGGAGGCGCAGGAGCAGGCCTCCTGTCCGAGTCCAAAGTAAACTCCCCCGACCACCTTGCCCTGCTTGTAGAGGTTTTCCAGGGCGACCTCCATTTTGCGGTTGAGCAGCATGTAGCGGTAGATCTCGATGCATTGCTGCTGGCTTAGATATTTCGAGTCGCGAATCGGTGGAACTGGGGCGTTGAGGTTGCCGGTGACTTCGTAGCGGACGTGCTCGGAGCCGTCTTTGTCTTTCTCTATCGCCTGGCGAACGGTGAGGTTGGGATGCTCCAGGCGGTGGTCGGGGATGGAGTAGGTGCGGAGGTCGGCGTGATTGACCTTTGACTGAGATCCACCGTTGTGCCGGCGGTTGCCGTTGGAACTGGGCTTGGAGTTGGACTTTGTCTTCTTGATTGCCATGAAGGTAGCCTGCGTTGGACGCGTAAAAGTTAATGCTATCGCAGAGCGGGGGATTGGGCTAGCGAGTATCGACCGGGCCGGACTCGGTTGGGCGACCGAGGAGGCAGTCCTTCCGTGATTCTTGTCAGGCCCAGGTGGTGTCGTCTTCTTGGTGAAGTTGGCGGAGTTCGGCGGGTCGCTGCAGAGGGAGGCCGACTGTAGCGCCAAGCAACGCGTCAAGGGTTTCTACCCAAAGTATCTGGCTAGAGAATACCGTCCCGAAGTTGCGAGAGATGGATTCGGCGACTGTGTTCAGGTCGAGCGGCCTGCCGAGTGCTTGCCGCATCGATGTGACCGGCTTTGCGCTGATGCCACAGGGGATGATCAGGTTGAAAAAGCTGAGGTCGGTGTTCACGTTGAGGGCAAAGCCGTGCGAGGTGACGAAGCGCGAGATATGGACGCCGATGGCGGCGATTTTGGCCTCTGATGCTTCCGTCGGCGCAGGCTTCGCTTCGCTCAGCCGGACAGGCGAGGGCCTGACCTGAGCCGGCCGAAGGGCGGCTGTCCCCACACAGGCATCGTTGCTTGCGGCATCCGTCCAGACCCCGGTTAGACTCGGCACTCGCCTTGTCGGGATGGCGAAGTCGGCGCAGGTCCGGATCAGGACTTCTTCCAGGCGGCGGACGAATTCGACGGCACCGAGCGTCTTGCGTTTGCCGTCGGGCGTGGCGAAGCCGCGCAGATCGAAGATGGGATAGCCGACGATCTGTCCGGGGCCATGGAAAGTGACGTCACCGCCGCGGTCGCATTCGAAAAGCTCGACCCCGCGCTGGCCGAGCAGTTCGGGCGAGGCGACGACGTTGGAAGCTTTTGCGTTGCGGCCTAGAGTGATGACGGGAAAGTGTTCGAGCAGAAGCAGGACGTCGCCGATCTTGTCCGCTTTGCGCAAGTCGACCAGCTGTTGCTGCAGCCGCAGACCTGCAGCGTAGTCAACGACGCCGAGTTGGACTAGTGAGATCAAATGGATCCGAGTAAACTCGGGGATTCTTTGAGTCTGGGTTCGGCATAAGCCAACTCCGGACTGCCAGTATAGGGCGTCACCAACAGAGCCCCACCAAGGCTCAACGGGCCCTTGGCGAATCCCACCCGTATGCCCAAACCTCGCTGGGCGATGTTGAAGGCAGCTTCGGCGTCCCAATGGTCTTCTGTGGCTACCCTGCTCCCAGACACAGCCTTATCACTCTGGAGTGTTTCTCTGACCGCGGCCTCAACCGGTGGAGTGACGATCGACGTCCTTCGACGGTATGTAGAAAACCAAGGGAGGATTGCGTCCTAGTCCGCTTCACCAACCCAGACTACAGCCTGGGATCGCGTTCGCTCTCCTTCTTATTTTACCCCCGGTGGCAAACTGTCATGCGTTAATCGCGACGCCGTACACGCTGTTTGCAGCGTCCAGCATGGCTTCGGCCAAGGTCGGATGCGCGTGGATGGTCCACATCAAATCTTCGACCGTGGCTTCAAGTTCCATGGCAGCGACCGCTTCGGCGATCAGTTCTGTGGCCTGGGGACCGATGATGTGCACGCCGAGAATTTCGCCGTAATCGGCGTCGGAGACAATCTTGATGAAGCCCTCGTGCTGACCGACGATCGATGCACGCGAGTTCGCGGTGAAAGGGAACTTGCCGACCTTCACGTTATATCCGGCCTCGCGCGCCCTGGTCTCGGTAAGGCCCACGCTGCCGATCTCAGGATGGCAATAGGTTGCGCCGGGGATGTGCTCAGGGTTGATTGGCTTGCCCGGCTTGCCGGCGATCTTGGCGACTGCGACAATCGCCTCCATGGCGCCGACATGAGCAAGTTGCGGCGTGCCCAGCACAATGTCGCCAACGGCGTAAACGCCGGGCTCCGCAGTTTGCATCCAGGAATCGGTTTTGATGAAACCGCGGTCAGGCTTGATTTTCGTTTTCTCCAGACCGATGTTTTCCGTACGCGGTTTGCGGCCTACAGCGATCAGAATCTTCTCGGCGTCGAGTTTCTGCTGCCTGCCCTCGACCGTGATGGTGACGGCGATTCCAGCCTTTGTCTTCTCAACTTTGTCGATCTTAGCGCTGGTATGGAAGTTGATGCCACGCTTGCGGAAGACACGGGCCAGTTCCTTCGAAACTTCTTCGTCTTCAATGGGAACAAGGCGCGGCAGCATCTCGACGATGGTGACTTCGCTACCGAAAGAGCGATAGATCGATGCGAACTCCACACCCACAGCACCCGCGCCCACAATGACGAGCGACTTCGGAATTTCTTTCAAGCTGAGAATCTCGATGTTGGTGAGAACGCGGTCGTCAGGCTCGAGGCCGGGCAACATACGGGCTTCCGAGCCAGTGGCGAGAATCACGTTCTTCGCCGTGAGGTGGCTCGACTTGTTATCGTTTACGACCTCGACCGACAACAAACCATTCTGCGCGGGGCCAGCCAGCTTTCCGTAGCCCTTCACGGTCTCAACCTTATTTTTCTTCATCAGGAACTCCAGGCCCTTGGTGTGCTTGGCCACGATCTTCGACTTGCGATCCTGGACTGCGCCCCAGTTCAGCTTGCGCGCGTCCACACCTTCGATGCCAAATTCCCTGGCGTCTTTGAGATGGTCCCAGAGTTCAGCGTTGAACAGCAAAGCCTTGGTCGGAATGCAGCCCACGTGCAGGCAGGTGCCGCCGAGGAAGCCGTCTTTTTCGATGAGGGCGGTTTTCAGGCCCCACTGGCCCGCGCGAATGGCCGCGGTGTAGCCGGCGGGCCCGCTCCCGATGATGGCGACGTCGTAAATGGTTTCAGGCAATCAAGCGCTCCTTACCACCTAGTGAAGAGATGTTCGAGAGCAAACAAATGATTCTAGAACAGCGCAGGGGAAGCACCAAGCCAGAGGCCTGTGGCTTCTGCGGCTGCCCCACAGCGAAAAGGGCCGCCTTCGGGCGGCCCAGATCAGCGATCTCAAGCAATTCAGTTGTTCTCGTTGCTAGCGCGCTTCCACGAGATCAGCTCACCGATGGTTGAACTCGTACTGGAGACGGGCTGCTTGTAAGCCTCGACCTCGGTGCGCGAAGCTTCTTCGCCGACAGCCCGGATGCTGAGTCCAACCTTCTTCTCTTCCGCGCTCATCTTGATGATCTTGAAGTCGTGCTCCACGCCAGGTTCAAGATGCAGCGGCTGGCCGTTTCCGTCCACCGCTTCCGACTTGTGGCACAAACCCTCCACGCCTTCCGCGATCTCGACAAAGGCGCCGAAGGCGGCCACGCGCAGGACCTTGCCATGAATCACATCGCCGATGTGATGCGCCGCGAAGAAAGTTTCCCAGACATCGGGCTGAAGCTGCTTCACCCCAAGCGACAGGCGCCGCTTGTCAGGCTCAATGGCCAGCACCACTGCTTTCACCCGATCACCCTTCTTTAACACTTCGGAAGGATGCTTAACCCGCTTGGTCCAGCTCAGGTTGCTGACGTGCACGAGACCGTCGATGCCATCCTCGATTTCGATAAACGCTCCGAAATCGGTCAGATTGCGCACCCGGCCCTCCACGGTCATGCCCACAGGATATTTGTCGTGCAGAGCATCCCAGGGATTCGTCGCCAGTTGCCGCATGCCAAGAGAGATGCGGCGCTCGGCGGGATTTACATTCAGCACCACACACTCCACCTGATCGCCCACATTGACCAGCTTCGAAGGATGCTTCATGCGCTTCGACCATGTCATCTCACTGACATGCACCAGGCCTTCAATGCCCTGCTCCAGTTCGACGAACGCACCGTAGTCGGTCACGCTGATCACGCGCC
>Ga0302324_100011547_pt1 | contig 18110 bp, 8 predicted proteins | sample Palsa_T0_1_FD_201949 | JGI IMG/M metagenome (GOLD analysis project Ga0302324, IMG submission 201949) | Peat permafrost microbial communities from Stordalen Mire near Abisko, Sweden - Palsa_T0_1 | ecosystem: Environmental > Terrestrial > Soil > Palsa > Peat permafrost | place: Sweden: Abisko... | reverse complement strand
GTTACCGTCTGGCCGACCAGCGCGTTCTGATTGTAGCCGGCATTGGCGTTGGGCGGAAGACTCCCGGTTGCAGCGGTAATCTGAACCGTCTCAGGCGTGCTGGAAAGTGTTCCGTTGTTGACGATGAGCTGCAGCTTGTACACGCCGTTAACGTCGGGCGTGAAGAACGGTTTCGGTGTGGTTGCGTTGAGCAGGCTGGCCGCCGTCAGCGCGCTGCCGCTCGGTAGCGCGGCGAGCTTCCAGGCGAAGGTGATCGGCAGGCTGTTGGGATCATACGAATCCTTCCCGTTCAGGAAGACGAACGTTCCAGTTTCAGCGTTCTGCGGTTTGCCTGGCACCGCCACCGGCGGGAAGATCTGCGCAGTGTAATTCACGTTCGCGCTGGCGTTACCCGCCGTTGTCGTGACGGTGAGCTTGAACGTGTAGCTGCCTAGAACGTCCGGTACAAAAACTGCCTCGGGCGAAGTTGGAAAGCGGATGGAGGCCGTGGTGACGGCGCTGCCCGTGGGAACCGACACCACGGTCCAGGCATAGCTGAGTGGAAGCGGCGGCGTATTGGTGTCGACACTGGCAGATCCGTTCAGGATCGCGATGCGATGCAGGGGGATGTTTCCGCCGGTCCCCGCATTTGCGGAAGGAAACGTCTGCGCCGCGGGGCCGTTAATCGTCACGGTTGACTTGGATGTCACCGAGGGCGAGGTGAGCGAAGTGACCGCCACAGTCACGGTGCCCTTTCCTGAGCCGGTGACGTTCGCGTTCAACGGGATCTGCGCGGTCCCGAGCGCGGTTACATAGAAGGGCGAAACGGACTCAGCGGATTGGCCACTGGTATTGACCAACGAAGCCGTAACCGGACCGGTGGTCCCGGTGATCTGCGCCGAATATGAATCGGTCACATTCCCCGTGTTGGTGGCCTCGAAAAGCAGGTTCGCCACGGACGGTGCCGAGCTGACGCTGGTGGGCGAAGGCACTATCGCCGACTTGACGCTCTTCGTGGATGGCACGGTAACCGTAGCGGAGAACACGCCGAACACGTTAGGATCGTGCGTCGATACGGCTCTCACTTGAAGTTGCGTGCTGGATGGGATGACGTAGTTAACAGGGCTCAAAGTGATGGGGATGTTCTGCTGCGACGCGCCTGCTGCCAGTTTCACGGATGCTGGCACAGACGCCGCCTCCACCAGTGGGCCGACTACCGAAAGATTGAAGGTGTCCGTTGCATTGCCGGTATTTGTCAAATTCAGAACGAAAGTATTGTTAGTTGTGCCGGAACCCGGCGAGATGTAGCCTGTGACGCCAGCGCTGGACACTTTCACCGACAGTGTCACATTCTGATGTGTCGTGCCGTTGGTAACTGGAATCGTTAGCGGATAAATCCCTGGCGTGGTGCCGGCGGGGACCGACAGGGTGCCTACGACGGTGGAAGTGGCGTTCGGCTGCGGCTCGACCGGTTCGGCCGGATAGTAGCTGGAGGCCGACCAACCTGCCGGCAGATTACTTGGACTATTTATATAAATAAAGCCAACTCCGTTACCGGTGTTGGTGACGGAAATCGAAAACGGTTGTGAGGGACTGCCACCCTCTGGCACCGTGATCTGACTGGGCGAGACGCTGGCGACGAATGACAACAAAGTGGTGGAGTTATTGTTACTACCCAGGTTGGAACCGCCTTCGTAGACATAAACCTGCGCGGGCGCCGAGTCGGAAATGCCGCTGGCGGTGTTCGCGGCTACGTTGAAAGTGACCGTAATTTCTTCCGGCACATTGGGCGGCGGCGCGACCGCGACATTGAAATTCTGGCTGGCGCCGGGCGCCACAACGATGCTCGCCGGAACTGTGAAAGTCCAGGTGGGCGGCACAAGCACGGACAGGCTGAAGGTCTGTGAAGTGCTGGTGGGATTCGTAATGGTGGCGGTGTAATTGGCGACGGTCCCGCCGTAGCTGATGGTTTGAGTCGCTGGCGTAATGCTCAGGATGTGCTGGGTCAGGACGCTGAGCGCGCCCAAATCCAACGTTCCCGCGCCCAACGTGGGTACGGTGTAATTTACCTGGCCGCTATTGACTAGCGTGGTCACGGTACCCGGGTTAACGTCGGTCAGATTCATGTTGAACGTAATGGTGTTGGAACTCGGCTGATTCCAGACATACGTGGTAAAGCCGGTGCCGGGTGTCGAACTGGTAGGCGTCAAACTGAACGAACTCGGGACCAGGGCGGCGTTACCGGTGGTGGGAATCTGCAGCGATACCGAGAGCCGCGGTCCGGTGATGGTTCCGAGTTGGAAGATCGATAGCTCGTTCGTGGTGGAGCTGGGCGTGCCGCTCAGGGTGTAGAAGTAAGGCGGATTAGCGATTTTCGGGCTGGCGACGAACAGCTCGTTGTAAGGAATGTAGCGCAGCGCGCTGGGATTGGAGGCGTCCACCAGCGTCAAGGTCGCGGTGCCTTGGTTGGTGGTTCCTCCGACCACGAACGTGTTGTTGCCGAGCGGGACAACCGTGGGTCCGGCTTTGTCGCCAAGGGTTGTCACCACGGAATCCAAAAGCACTGGACTCTGCGGATTCGTGATATTGAAGGAAGCCAGCACCAGCGTGCCCTGAAAGCCCGAGTACGCATAAGCCTGGCCCAGCGTGTCGCCCACCGCTAACGCGGTGTTCCCTTGAACCGCGACGCTGGTCAAATATGCCGACTGCGGCACGTTCACCTTAGTCAGAATGCTCAGGGAGCTCGGATTCGAATCGTCGACGACCACTAGTTGCCCGTTAAAAGCTGGATTGCCGGGTTCTTCCACATTGCCGCCGCTGGAACTGCTGGAGGCCAAGTAGAAGGTAGTGCTGTTGACTTCCGTACCTCCTTCGATCGGATACGGACCGCCGCTGTACTGAGCGTTCGGAACGGAGGTGCCGTTGACGGTGACACTGTTATTGCAATTACCGGTTGTCGAATTGATGCCGCCGCAGGGATACAGATCGCTCACGAGCGATACAACACCCGTAGCGGGCGCATCGGCCAGGCTTACAGCGTCCACGTCCCCGTTTTGCTGTTCAATTACGTTGAGGAAGCCGAAAATAGAATCGTTCTGCAGGAACAGAGCGTCGTTTCCTAAGACGTAAACACCCGCGCCATCGGAGCGGGAGATGCTGGACACGCTTCCAACCTGGGTGGGAGTCAACGGATTGGCCAGACTGAAGACCGCGAAATAGGTTGGCGTGAGACCAGTCGACGTATCGCCGTGCGGGCGGCTGTAGCTCACTATCAAGTCGCTGTTATAGATTCCGCAACCGACTTGTTGGAACCCCGTTACCGCTCCGCCTTGCGTCAGCAAGCTACCGCCAAAAGTGCTCAGCAGAGTAGGGCTCGCCGGATTGGTCACATCGACGATATTCAACACCGAGTCCGAGCACACGTAGGCGAGCTGCTGTTTTCCATTGGGATAGAGAACCATGTTTTGCGGGATACCGTTCACTTGAACGGTTCCAAGCAGGGTTGAAACCGGATTCGTGACGCGATTGCGATTGAGCGTTAGCTCCACTTGCACGCTGCTTGATCCTGGCGTCACCGCCGATGGATTGGCTGTCAATACCGCCGACAAAGGCGATCCGATTAGCAAAGATGCAATCGCTGTATTGCTAGAGACCGCGTGGCCGGGGTTATCAGTCTGCACGGAAAGCGTGTAGACGCCATTGATGAATGAGGTGGTGTTAATGGCCGGGAACGTGATAGTCTGCACCGCCGTGGATGGCGTGAGAGTCAGCGCGGTCGACTGATATCCCGGATAGAGCACGTTTCCGTTGGGGTCAGTGAGGGTGAGCTGGCCGTAGGTCTGGAATTCTTCATTGACGACGGCGAACACGCGCGCCGTAACGGTAACCGATGTTCCCGGATTCGCGAATTGCGGAGTCGCCGTGACTTCATCGATATAGATGCTTTCGGGCCGGACCAGCAGCGTGCCGGGCGTGGAGACTGCGAAATTCGTCGCTCCCACCGGCGTGGCGACCACGTTAAAAGAGAATGGTTGATTGAAGGTGGCGCCGGGCGTAAGGGTGAGCGTGACGCCGCCATACTCGCTGCCGCCGGGTCCCAAAGTGATGGTCGGCTGGCTGAACTGCACCGTCACTCCGCTGGGTACGCCCGTGACGCTCAGATCGTAGACCTGCAAGGTGGGCGCGCCGTTGGTTAAGGTGATGGTCCAGACGGCCGGCAGACCCGGACCAGTGGCGCCACCCATTTGCGAGAGAGCGTCGCTGGGAGCGATAGTGATGGTGCTGTTGGTGAGATTCGCCTGGCTGAGGAGCGTGCCCAGAGGGCAAAGCGCGGTGTTCAGATTGCCCAAAGCCGTGAGAAGCGTCGCTGAAGTTGCCGATGCCACCGCATTGGTCGCCGCCGTCAGGCTCGGCACGATGCTTTGAAAATACGCCGCGGTCAGTTCGTTGATGAGGATGAGGTGCATGTCGCTCACCACGCGGCTTTGCAGAGCGCTGTTCGTGGGAGTGCCGGCGGCGGCATTTATGTCCGTCACGAGTGCGCCCAGATCCGTGGCGAGCACAGTTTTGCCAACCTGCGAAGCCACCGCAGCGGCACTGACGGCGCAGGTTCCAAAACCGGTGACCACAAGCGGGACGTCAAATGGAACCTGCTGTGCCGTTCCTCCCGAGGCTGTATACGAAGCGGTCAGAGTAACCGTGTACGTGTTGTTCGCGAGGTTCGCTGCCGCCGTAAAGGACAAGGCTTCGGTGATGAGTCCATTAAGCGGCACCGTGGCGGGCGAGGTCAGCCCATTGACCGTAATGCCGGTGGGCGCCGTGGCTGTCAAAGTGACCGGGCCTGGCGCGACATTGCCGATCGAGGAGAGGTCCAGAGTCGCATTGACTGTCCCACCCGGCGCGACTGTCAGCGTGGACGGATCCAGGGATGCTCCGAGGGAGGGCAGCGCGGGTGCGCTAAAAGTGGGTTGCGCCGAAGCGGTTACGCTGGGGTTGGTGGCACTCGTCACCGTCACGGTGTAATTCTGCGCTGCGCCCGGCGTAGGAAGTTCGGTGCCCGACGTAGGAGGAACGACGCAGACGTTGACCATCCCGGTCTGGCCACCCAGCAGCGTGAGAGAACTGACGCTGGAATAGACCTGGAAGTACGCAGGCCAACTGCCAACCGGGATGTTGATATTGAACGTGTCGGTGCTGGGGCCTGTGTTCGTGATCGGAAGATCGAACACCGGGAGCTGATTGCCGTTAACCGGCATCGTATACAGAGGGTCTACCGTGGGGGCACCGACCTTGACGCCGGGCGTGGTTCCGGGAGTCGTTAGAACCGGCGTAAGACCGAGGGGAGTTCCGATGAACGGCAGGACTGGGGGGTCGCTCGCTACATTGGGCGCCGCTTGGAGGGCGTGACTGCGTACTGCATGCCCCGTTAACTTAAGTCCCAAATATCCCAGCATGAATCCAATTAAGAAAGCAGGCCACGTCCCTGTAGATAAAACAAATACAGCTACTACAACTAGTCCAACCGCCCCAGGCGGATTACTAGGAGGATGTCCGGATTTGAGCGCTGCGGCCGTGGAGCCGAGTAGAGGGCCGATTTGCTTGATAAAGAAGCCAATGCCAAGCCCAGCAAGGAGCGCCAGGAAGGAAGTGAACACATTGAACTCTGTCGCGCTCTGATGCCCGCCGTTCACGAAATGACTAATAGTGTGACCGGTAATTGGGTCAGTTTCCAACCATCCCACGGTGGTCATTCCATTCACGGTCACCATCTGGGTTGGTGTGGTCACCATGTTGCCGTTGGCCACGTCATCAAGAATCAGCGTTTGCGCATCGGGGGTTAGGTTAGTGGAGGAGAGCGCGTCCGCGTTCTCGGGCTGGGAGTACGATCCCGGGCTAATCACGGTCAGCAGATTCGGGTTGCCCCCGAGCGCGCCGAAAACCTCTGCAATCCCGACTGCGGAAGATTGTCCGGTGGATTGGTTCAGGACGGTGCTCTCCATTGCCGATTCCACCAAACCTCGGCTGACTTCCTCATCGTAGGCGCCTGTGCTGCTTTGACCGAGACCCCCGATGACGAGCATGTCGTTCTTCAGCACATCCAGGGCGACCGTGCCGCTACTAGGGGAAAGCTGCGTGATCGTAATGCGCGGAGAGTTCGGATAGACCTGAGCGTAAAACTGTGTATCTAGCTGGGACGCCAGGGCGTCGGCTGCGCCATCGTAGTTAATCGTGATCAGCTCGTCCTCGGCGATTGCAAGGTATTCGGCCAGCGTCGCGGCCTGCTGCACGATTTCCTGCTGGCTGTCGGTGAGCGTGCCCGAGGTAGGAATGGACGCGAGTTCGGGCTGGATGGCCTCGTAGTCGTTGTAGGCATTGGTCATCCGCGTCTGCTGCGCTTGATAGGAAGTCAGATTTTCCCGGCCAGTGAGAATATTGACCGTGGTGAGATCCAAGTCTGTAAGAGCGGGCGCCGGGGGCGATGGCAGATTCAATTGCACAGAGGCGTTCCCTTGCCGCGCGGCAGGCCCGATACGATCGAAAATCGTATGGCTGTAGGCCTTCTGGCTTCCCGTTGGGTTGGTAGCAGTGCTGGCATTGATTACCAGAAACAAACCGGTGAGCACTTGGCTGCTAAACGCGAGGTTTGAATACAGCTCCTGATAAGGCGTTCCAGTAACGGTGGTGTCCTGGCTGGCTTCGGGTCCGCCAGAACCGATCAAAATGTACGGCGTGTAAGTGAAGGTGCTGGCCGTGAAGTCCAGCGCGCCGCCGCCGGAGGCGGTGACGAAATTTCCCGCCGTGATGATATTGCCCACCAGGGCGGACGCCTTGAACGTCTGTGTAAGCACGGTCGTGGTGCTCGGCCCGAACCCATAGAGTCCGCCCGCCTGGCTATATAGCTCGGCGTTGATGCTGATGGTGACCTGTTGCTGCAGACTTTCGGGAACGGTGCTGAAACTCGAATCGGCGGTTTGGAAGGTCTGGCCAGGTAGCGCGCCCGGCACGTTAGGGTCGAGAGGGATGTTGCTGGGCCCGTATTCGACCCAGTAATAATCGCTGCTGCCATTCTGCGCGGCGCTGTTGTTGGCCGGATCGGTTGTGCCGGTGCCCAGTGGAATGCAACCCACCAACACGCCCGTTTGCGGGAACATGCTGTAGATGAGAGTGCGTTGAGACGCGCCGCCGCCAATGCTGGCATGTTCGTACCGCGCGCTGAAGCCCGCCGCGCCGAGCAGCGCCACCAGCAGGCTGGCCTTGTCCAGCGTATTGCCGGCCTGGGCCCAAAGCGTGCCACGGGCTCCGCGCACCGATCCGTAATATGCCTCGAAGCCGATCTGATCCCGAACGAAAGCGAAGATCTGGCCCGGATTGTTGCCAAGGGCCGAAGCTTGGGCGGCGATATAAGGGTCCGCTGGGTCTTCTGGGCCTACTGGTACATAGTGCGGCTTGAAAATAGGAGGTTTCGTCAAGATACTGCTAACGCCGCCCGGTTTGTTTGCGGGCGCGGACCTTGCCGCGAGTAGGGGTCCAGCGGTCAGCGCACTATTTATGGCCGGCACTGCGAGCGAAGGCTGCCCAAGGGGCGCTGCGACAGCGATCGGCTTCGACACAGAGGCCGTGTCCTGGCCATGAACCGCCCCCGGTGACTGCAGCCCGACCACGATAACCAGAAACTTCGCTACAAACTCCTTGAACAAAGACCCGTCCAAATTTACCTCCGACCCACACACGTCTCAAGCTTTCGCTCTAACTTCCAATGATAAAGTTCTCCCGAACATCACGACGATTTGGTACTTTTTCTGCTCATTTGCCGATACCCAGGAGATGCAGAGCGTAGCGTCCATATTTTCCCGACACATCGGTGCCTGCCTTCCAGGTTGACGTGACCCAGCAAGATCTGAATGGTGCGCAGATTGACACCCGCTTCCAGCAGGTGCGTGGCGAAGGCGTGCCACAGCGAGTGGGGATGAACCGGTTTGGAAATGCCGGCCGATTGAGCGGCATGCCGGCACGCCAGGAAGACCGCTTTGGGCGAGATGGGCCGAGTAGGATTGGCACCTGGGAACAACCGGTCGCCGGGACGTTCGGCTCGCCAGGAGGTGCGCAGCAGATCGAGAAGTTTGGCCGATAGCAGTGTTTGCAGGTCCCTGCGACCTTTCCCTTGACGCACCCACACCACATGGCGGCGGGCGTCGATATCGGTCACCTTGAGGTGGGTGACTTCGGCGACCCGCACTCCGCAGCCGTACAGCACGGCCAGCAGCGCACGGTGGCGAAGAGTGCGTGGCGCTTCCAGCAGGGCTTTCACTTCTTGGCGACTTAGAATTATTGGCAGTTTTCGTTCGCGTCGCGGAAACGGGATGCGCTCGATGACGATTTTTTGGCTGAGCGTGTGGGTATAAAAGAAACGGAGCGTGCAGACCATCTGGATGTAGCTCTGCTTCTCCTTCATGAGGAAAACCTGGAACTGGCGAATGTCTTCAGGACCAAGTTGGTCGGGCGGTTTGCTGAAGTGCTGCGCAAACTCAGCTACGGAGTGCAAGAAAATGCGAATGGTTGTTGGCGAGTAGTGGCGGATCTGCAGATCCTCAAGCATGCGTTGCCGCCCTACGCTCGAATGTTCGTGCGGGCGTATTGTCAGACACTCGTACAAAGAAATGAGACATAGGTATCCAGGAAGTCGCTGTCGGAGCTACCGATATGTGATAACATTCGGCGATGGCTCAGGCGCACGCGGTTTTAATGGATCTGGGTCGCGTTGAGACGGCGGTGCAACTCTGGTTTCACCAGAATCCCATCCTTCCTCCGAGTGGGTTGACGGCAGGCAGGATCCAAATCGAGCACAACGGAAGCTTTGAACGGTTGCTTCAAATTATCATCGACTCCCCTTTTCAAAACTTCATTCTTGTCATTCACGGGTACTCCGATGGCTACGGGCTGCTGCTTCCCATCACTCGACGGCAGTCGGGCCGCCACACGACCTATCTCGACCTTGCGTCATTGATGGAGCAGGACCGCAATGCGCGGCAGACGGGCCGACTGGGTATCGGGAAGCCCGATGCGGAAAATCTCGTGAACCTCATGCACAAGGTTTGGGACAAGAACATACAATGCATCGAGTTTCGGTCCTGCAATCTGGGCCGTAACAGGACATCGCTCGACCGGTTCAGGCAATTCTTTGACGCCAACCTGGTCGGGGCGCCCGACCTCCACTCCCTGTTCGGTTTCGTGGATGTCGCGACGGGAGCGGAGCAGCTGGCGAATCACGCGCGTCAGCATCCCCCGCGAACGGAAACATACCAGTTCCCAAGCGCCCTAAAGTCGCCGGATCTCGTGTGTTGCCTTACGCTGAACAACGAGAGCAAGCCAGAATCATGGGGCCACGTTGTCGCCGATTCCGCGCCTACGATCAGCAGCTGGCTCAACCAGTACTTCTCCCCCCAGGGTCGCCCTGTCCAGGGGGCTCTGCCGTTGCACGCCCTCTGGATCGCCGACGAACCTGTCCTGAACCGGTCAGGCCAGCCTGACCGTTACGTACCCGTCGTAATGGAAACGTCGGAGGCGGCAAGAAGCAATCCCCTCGCCGACGAGTGGGGAGTGCCTGACTTTGGCTTAAGGCGCCTGATTCCTCCCCTGACGGACGGTTACGCCAAACACGTCATCTATTCGCGCTGACTTCTTACCTCATTGCCCGCAATTCCCTGCGCCTATGGAAGGTCGTAAACCGCGTCGTCTGTCATAAAGGACGGTCATGAAACATTGTCACTGAACCGGCGAAGCCTCGATGATCGACACTGGCGATTTCATTTGCATGCATTCCATTACAAGTCCTAAGGTACCGAGTGCCGGTGTCGATCTGCTTGGAGGCTTTGTCCAGAATTTCCCGCGCCGTAACGCTGTTCCCCCTGATCCCTCTTTGGAAACCATTGTATCGAGCACGTCCGTCTTTCCCACAGGGCCTTGACATGCGCGCCGCACTTTGATGAAATACTAACGATCTGTTACTAATTTTAAGAGGCCACTATTTTAGACGTCGACCAATCGAACCCGCTGACCAGGCTGGTGGGATTCAATCTTGGGACCGCTTATCTGCGGGCCAGGCGGCTCTTTAAGAAGCACATGGCCGCGCTGGAATTGAGCCCCCTGGAGTATTTCATCCTGGCGCTGCTGGGCGCCAAGAGCATGCATCAGGCGCGTATCAGTGGGACGCTGGACATCCCAATGCAGAACCTCACGGTGCTGATGGAGCGAATGGAGGCGCGCGATCTGGTGGTGAGGGTGCGCAGCCAGCGCGACCGGCGCGCACAGGTGGTCCGGCTGAACAACCCCGGCGTCCGCTTGCTGCGGCGCGGGCGGAAAATCATGCTCGCTCTGGAGCGGGAACTTCTGGAACCATTGAGCGCCGGCGAGAGGAAAATATTCCGGCAGTTGCTGGACAAACTCGCAGGCGCGGCAAATAAGCCGAAGAAGGCGGCTTTATAGCATGCCTCTGGACGCCCAGGTTTTGGTAGTGGGCGCCGGGCCGGTGGGGCTATCGGCGGCACTGGCGTTGCGGAGCCTCGGCCTGGATGTCCTGGTGCTGGAGTCCGAGCCGCCCGATCGCACACGCCCCGGGAGCCGCGCTATCTTCGTTCATCATGAGCCGCTGGCGGTATTGGATTCCTTTCATCCCGGGCTTGCGAGGCGCATTTTGGATGCGGGCATTCTGTGGACCCGGCGCCGCTACACCTATCGCGGCCGGCAGATTTACCTGCGCGAATATACGCATCCGCCGCAGGCCAGTCTGACTTACGGAACCAGCCAGTCGCAGCGGGAAACTGAGCGCATCCTGATGGAGGCGGCGGTCAGCGTGGGCGTGCGGTTTCAATGGGGAAATCCAGTGCTGGGCGTGGAGGCGTCGCCCGACGGAGTTGCAGTAAACACCGCGTCCGGAGAAACCCTGTGCGCCGCTTACGTCGTCGGCGCCGATGGAGGACGTTCCGCGGTGCGCAAGTCTTTGGGAATTGCGATGGAGGGAAGCTCTTCCGACGTTCCCTTCGTGGTTGCCGATTTCGCCGAGTTGCCGGGCCATCCTCTTACACCGGAACTGGCCTTTCATTACGAACATCCCGCGCTGGGCGGGCGCAATCTGCTCATGGTGCCTATGAAAGGCGCATGGCGCATCGATGTTCAATGTCTACCGGGCGACGATGTCGGAGAGTGGAGCAGTGAAGCGGGAATCCAGAAGTGGCTTTCGAAAGTAGTCGACCCTCGTTGCATCGGCGAAATCCAGTGGGTCTCCACATATCGCTTCCACCAACTTGTCGCGTCCCGGATGGCGGATGAAACACGGCGGGTATTGCTCATCGGCGAAGCGGCTCACCTGTTTGCGCCGTGGGGCGGACGCGGATTGAACTCCGGAATCATGGATGCAGCCAGCGCTGCGAGAGCCGTTCATGCGGCGTTCCAAGCCAACACCGAGGCGGAAGCCCGGCAGGCTATCGACGAGTTCTCCGAAGACCGGCGCGACGCGGCGCTTTTCAACAAAGGCGCGGCGGCTTACGGATTGGAACTGCTGGCTCCGGCAAGTTTGCGGGCGAAAATGAAGAGGCGCATCGCTGGAATGGTGGCGCCTTATTACCAACCCGCCGGCCATTGGCTATCCACTGGCCCCAACGGCGGCACTGGGCGCGGCCGCCCGGGCAAAGCGACATATTAAAATGAGCGCTCTGCTGGCAGCACCGGGAGTGTCGACGCTGTTTGAAGCTTTCCAAGTGGCCGCCCAGCGATCGCCTGAAGCGGAGGCTATCGTTGCGGGTGATCTCCTGATCACATATGCTGAACTGGCCGCGCTGGTGGAGAGCTGCGCGGACGCTCTGGAGCAGCAAGGCGTCCGTCCGGGCGATCGTGTCGGCATCCTTTCCCCGCCCCGGCCTGAAGTTCTGATCACCTTGCTCGCGTGCGCCCGCCTGGGTGCGATCTATCTCGGGCTGGGACCGCGATTGTCGCCCAGCGAGCTGGAATACGTCTTGGCGGACGCTACTCCAGCGGTCGTCTTTGTAGTCCGCGAATTCCAAGGGCGCAACTACGAGCAAGACGTGAGCGAACTGTGCCGGAACGCCGGTATCTTCGTTTGTCCGATGACGTGGCCAGACGGCAAACTTTCGCCGGAGTTCCAAGCCTTCCTGCATGCTGAGGGACTGCGCGCTGCCAGGCCCGAGGTGAAGCCCGACGATGGCGTTGCGATCATCTATACTTCGGGGACCACTGGCCCGCCCAAGGGAGCGCTGATCAGCCATCGCGGCGTGATCACTGCCGTGACCGGCGTGCTGGCCCGCCTCAGACTGTCGCGATTTCACGCGCTGGTCACCCTGCCCATCGATCACGTGGCTTTCCTCACCAGCGAAGCCGTCATGGCAATTCTGACCGGCGGATCGGTTGTTCAACTGCCGAAGTTCGATCCGGTCGCGGTTTTGGATGCGATCCAGCGGCACCGCACAACGGTGTGGTTCGCGATTCCCACCATGCTGCAGCGCTTGGTTGCGTCGCACAGCATCGACTCGTATGATCTGTCGAGCTTGGAGTTGATCTGGTGGGCCGGCCCTGTGCCGAAGCATGTGGTGGACGTGCTGCGCACCAAGTGCCGTCACCTGGGCGTCAGCTATGGCATGACGGAGGCTTCGGGCGGCATCACGGTTTCCGATCCCGATATCGACGAAGAGCGGCTGCTCGGCACCGTCGGCCGGCCGCACGAAAACATCGAAGTCCGGCTGCTCGGTGATGAATCGGCCCAGGGGGGCAGGCCCGGCGAGATTTTGATTCGCGGCCCGCAGGTCATGTCCGGCTATTGGAACAAGCCGCGGGAAACAGCCGAGGCATTCGTGGATGGCTGGTTCAAGACCGGCGATCTCGGCATCTTGCGCGATGGCTACCTCAGTATTGTAGGGCGCGAGAAGGAACTGATTCGGTCGGGTGGCTACAACATTTCGCCAACCGAAGTGGAGAACGTTCTGGCCACCCATCCGGGCGTGGCTTTTGTGGTGGTGCTCGGGGTAGTAGATCCCGACTACGGCGAAGCCGTGCACGCCGTATGGTCGCCTCACCCCAACGTCGAGATTTCGGATGGCGAACTGGAGCGGCACGTCCGGGAGCGTCTCGCCGGATACAAAGTGCCGAAGCGGTTCTGGCGCTGGAGCGAACTTCCACTGCTTGCCAACGGCAAACTCGACAGGCGCGAATTGCGGAACAGGATTCAGTCCGGAGCCGGAAATTAAGGAGCGTTAATTATGCCAATGGTTATCGAAGGAATTGAAGGCTTGAAGAAACTTGCAGGCCAGAATCTCGGCAAGAGCCGCTGGATCGAAATCACTCAGGATCGCATCAATCGATTCGCCGACGTGACCGAGGATTGGAATTGGGTGCACCTGGACGAGGAGAAGGCGAAAAACAGTCCTTTCAAAGGCACCATCGCGCATGGTTTTCTGACGATGTCGCTGATCATTCCGCTGGTTCACGACATCTACCGTCTCGAAGGCATTGGCATGGGCCTGAATTACGGGTTCAACCGCCTGCGGTTTCCGGCGGCTGTACCGGCCGGTTCGAAAATCCGCCTGGATTTGACGCTGCGCAAGGTCGACGACGCCGGCGATGGCGTGCAGTTGACGTGGGACTGCATCATTGAATGCGACCGCATGCCCAAACCGGCCATCGTTGCCGAGTGGCTGGTTCGGTTTTATCCGTCGCCGGATTCTCGATTATCATGAGCGCGGAGTACCGTGTGCTCAACGCTTGTCGACGACGATCTTGCCGCCCTTTACCACTACCTTCGTTTTCAGCATCGGGTAGATGTTCTCGAGCGGGTTGCCGTCCACGAGAACGATGTCGGCCAGTTTGCCGGGCTCCAGTGTTCCGATCTGATCCGACATGTGGAGGTATTCGGCGGTGTTGGGACCCATGATGCGGAAGATGTCCTGCATGGAGAACATGACGCTGTACGATTTCAGTTCGTGCTCGAGAACCACGGTGTCCGCGTAGTTCTGATCGGTGCAGAAACCGAGCGCCATCCCGCCGCTCGCATCCCAGATGGTCCGCGCGTTCACGATGGTGTAGCCCGCCTCCGTGCCCATAGCCTTGCCGTTGGCGTCGCGGTTGGCGCCGGCAATCGCTTCCGGCCAAGGCTTGCCATCGCGGAATCGCGGCGAGTCGTCTCTTGGAAACACAACCGGCGCGGGCGGGGGAGAATCCCGGTCGATGATCGGCGCGCCGAAGGCGACCAGGCCCAGGACGATCGAGTGGGTCTCAGCCACTTTCGCGGCCGCTTCTCGGCTGGTCCAATCCTTGTTGGGCAGGTGTACCAAACGCCGCACACCAGCCTCGATCGCGGCGACCATCGCAGGCGTACTAACGGCATGGACGTTGACCTGAACGCCAACCTTGGCTGCTTCGTCGACCACCGCCTTGAGAACCTCGATCTCCTGCGTGGGCGGTCCCGGCTCAGGCGTGAGCGCGATCTCGCCGGTGTGCTTGATGCCCTTGGCGGCCATGGCGCGGACCGCGGCGCGTGCTTCTTCGGGAGTGCCTTTAAGATTGATCCGTTCCGAGGGAATGACGCGGGGACCGTTGATCATTCCGGACTCAATGTGATCCCTCAGCGCAAGGCTGCCGTCGCCCGGCCCGCCGCCCGACAGGACGGTGGTGTACCCGGCCTCCAGAAGCGACTGCATCTGTGCCTTCTCGTCTGGCCCGGTATTGATGTGCTTGTGGGCATCGATGAAGCCCGGCAGCGCGGTCATGCCCTTAGCGTCGATGGTTTTGCCGCTGACCGAGGACGGAGCGCCGGCCGCTACCGAGAGTATCTTTCCGGCGCGCACAACGATTGATCCGCGCTCAATCACCGTCCCATTGGCTGCGATAATGCGCGCATTGGTTATGGTGACGTCTTGAGCTGAAAGCGCAACCGCTCCCAGCATCAGGCAAGCAAGTGTCGTCAAGGCATGTCGTTGCATATTTACCTCACGTCCCATCGTTCAAACCCCGGATGTCGTAAGCCTACCAGTGGTCCTCAGGAAGATGCCACGAAGTCTATCAACATCGGAAAAGTTTCGCTCAAACTACCTGTCGGAACAGCCATTCACATCCACCAAGGCGATCTTGGCGCAATGGGGATTTTTCGCCAGGAATCGACCGCGATATACTAAGTCCGGCCTGGCCCGTTTATCATGAGCTGGCCATGATGATATTGTCCCTCCTTAAGCGGAAGAGCGTGCCTCGTTGCAGACTATAGCCCGGTGCCTGGACTAGATCGAACCGCAATGCCTCGGGGGCTCGCATCTGCAGGGGCGGCCCCCCAGAACACGGTTTTTGTTTCAAAACGTTCTGGGGGCCCGGCTACGATTCGAACCACGGTTCACAGCTGGCCGACGAACGCGTCATAGCGTGAACCCTGGTTCGAATTGTGGCTGGGGAGCCACAGGGAATGCTCCTTTCCAACTACGGTGTTCCCTGTTAACAGCGCCGTCCACGCCCCGCTGATCATCGTTCACCAAGCACCTTGGCTTGCACTCGGAGGCGCGTATAAAAGTTTATAAATGCCGGCTCCATGGAACAATTCCTTTCCATCGCGGCTCCAGATGGGCCGGTTGCCGCCGTCGGTCGATACCTGCCACTTGCCCCCAGGATTTGGAAAGGTTTGAACATAGACCTCGGCCCGTTTCGACTCATTCGAGGCGTACGCCAGTCACTGCCCGCCAGGCGACAGCTTCGCATAGCGTTCGTCGAATCCCTCCATCAAATAGGGAAACTGTTTGCGGACCCCGCGCTTACCCCGCGTGATTAGTTTAGTGTATTAATGATCACCTAACGAAACGATAATTGCGGCTCCACGGGACAGATCCCGATGGAGTTCTGAGAGGTGCGCCGTTTTGTGCGACATCAACGCCGAAACGAAAGGAATTACCTTGACCCAACGAAACACGGATTCTAAAGGTTTATTCCGCGCTGCCCGCCCGCTGATTTGGTTTGAGTTCGTAATTATTGCGGGCACGCTTATTTTGTCGAGCTGTACAGCGGTGGGGGAAAAGGCCCCATCGGCGAAATCAAGGACGAAGCCCTGACTGCTGGCCGCATACCAGCTTCTTTCCGCTTTGCCGACGATCACTACTTCGATGCCATGGATCAGACTAAGGATGGTTCACTGATGCTGACCACGAGTCAGACGCAGGGCCGCAATATGTGGCTGGTTTGGACCGGCGGCAACGACCGGCTATGGGACGTCCTGAACTGGAAAAGCTATGGAATCTTCGATTTGTTGAAAACAATTTCGTCGAATCCGAATGCGTCGAATCCGAATCTGAAGTTCGGCCGCCCCAATCGTTGGCAATACCTGGGTGTGGTGAATGAGCCGTGCTTTGAAGAGGCCACCGGGCCCGATCCCGATCGGTTTTTGGAAAAAAGCTCCTGGCTCACCGATCCCGTCACGTACGCTAGCAGTCGCAGCCATTTCTTGTTCCTCATGCGGAACTGTCCATTTTACTCTGGCCACCGGTCGTTTCAGTTTCTTGACCATTCGGGGTTCTGTGGACCAAACTCAGACTCAATTTCCATCCGTGGTACCTGAAGTATGACGTTGGCCAAACGTTCGGCGTCTTGCGTGGGATACGAGAATTGGAGCGGTCTACGTTGACATTGGAGCAGCGAGGTAAATGATCATTGTTCGATGGCAACTTCCCTGGATGCCATCGGTGCGGACTTTTTTCGGCGACTCAGCCACCGCCATCCGGCCAAGGTACGAAGCTGCTCCATGTAGGTGTAGAAGACGGGTGTAATGTAAAGCGTCAGGAGTTGGGAAACCACCAACCCACCTACCACGGCGAGGCCAAGTGGCCGACGCGCCTCTCCGCCCGAGCCTAATCCCAGTGCGATTGGCAGTGTCCCCATGAGTGCCGCCATGGTCGTCATCATGATGGGGCGAAAACGAACCAGGCAAGCCTCGAAGATTGCGTCGGCGGGATAGACGGCACGGGTACGCTGAGCTTCCAGAGCGAAGTCAATCATCATAATGGCGTTTTTCTTGACGATGCCCACTAACATGATGACCCCCACAAAAGAATAAATGTTCAGCTCGTCGTGGAACAACAAGAGAGTCGCCAATGCCCCCAATCCCGCCGATGGCAGTCCCGAAAGAATGGTGATGGGATGAATGAAGCTCTCGTATAGGATCCCGAGCACGATGTAAATCACTAAGACCGCCAAAGCCAGCAATATGCCCATGCCACGCAAGGACGAAGCAAAGGCCGCGGCCGTGCCCTGGAAGGTCGTGCTAATCGAATCTGGCAGTACCTCTCGCGCCAACCCTTGCACGCGATCGACCGCCTCTCCAAGAGACACGCCTGGCTTGAGGTTGAAGGAAACTGTGATCGCCGGTATCTCGCTAAGGTGCGATACGGTAACGGGACCCACGCCCATTTTCATTGTTGCAACTTCACTCAACGGCACCAGACTGCCATTCGATGAACGTAGATAGAGCAGTCCCAACGCCGCGGGATCCCGCTGGAACTCCGGTTTCAATTCCAAAATGACGTAGTAGCTGGCGACCTGAGTATAAATGGTGGACACCTGCGGCTGTCCAAAAGCATCATTGAGAGCGCCTTCGATCTGGTCCTCGCTCACGCCGCGGGCAGCCGCACGATCGCGGTCGATCTCAACCGTCAGAGTGGGGCTGGAAATCTGAAGGTCGCTGTTCACATCGGAGATGCCTGGCAGTGTGCGCATGCTCCTCTCAAATTGCGCGGCTGAGCTATAAAGAACATGCGTGTCGGACGACTGCAGCGTGAACTGATAGAGGCTGCGGCTCTGCGTGCCGCCGATGCGCACCAGGGGTGGGTTCGTCAGATACACGCGCATGCCGGGAAGAGTGTCCAACTTAGGGCGGAGTTCCTCAATCACCTGCTCCGGCGTCAACTTTCTTTGACTGCGAGGCGTAAGTCGGATGAACAAGCGGCCTTGGCTGACAGACGACGTCGGGCCACCGCCGCCGATGAGGGAACTAAACAGCTCGATGTTTGGATCCTGAGCCACAATTGCTGCCGCCCGCTGCTGTAGCCGGGCCATGGCGTCGAAAGATATGTCCTGGCCTGCTTCGGTGCTTCCATTCA
>Ga0302324_100011546_pt1 | contig 18111 bp, 16 predicted proteins | sample Palsa_T0_1_FD_201949 | JGI IMG/M metagenome (GOLD analysis project Ga0302324, IMG submission 201949) | Peat permafrost microbial communities from Stordalen Mire near Abisko, Sweden - Palsa_T0_1 | ecosystem: Environmental > Terrestrial > Soil > Palsa > Peat permafrost | place: Sweden: Abisko... | reverse complement strand
TACCTACACCTGGAGCATCACCGCGGGCAGCTTGCCTGCTGGATTGACCCTGAGCAGCGCGGGCGTGATTTCGGGAACTCCGACTGGCACCGTCACCAGCACATCGCATTTCACGGTGTCTGTAACTGATTCGCAAACACCGACGGCCGTTACCAGGACCGCCAGCCTGAGTATCACGGTCACGGAGCCGCCGCTCGGCGTCACCACCACATCGCTCGCGGGCGGCACCAAAGGCACCGCGTACAGCCAGACCTTGCAGGCCATCGGCGGAACTCCGCCATACACCTGGAGCATCATCGCCGGCGCACTGCCCGCGGGCCTAACCTTGAACGCCACGACCGGCGTCATCTCTGGTACTCCGACCGCGACAGGGACGTCCAACTTCACGGTCCAAGTCCAGGATTCGGCCACGCCCAAGGCGACTGCCACGGCGGCCTTGAGCATCGCCATCGATGCCCAGCTCGCGATCACCACAACCTCGTTGCCGGGCGGCAGCATCAGCACGGCATACAGCGCCACTGTAACCGCCAGCGGCGGAGTCCAGCCCTACACTTGGACGATCACCAGCGGCACGCTACCGGCCGGGCTCACCCTTAACTCCAGCACCGGCGTGATCTCCGGCACACCGACTGCGACCGGAACTTCAGACTTCACAATTACAGTTGCCGATTCGGAAAGTCCGGTAGTCAAAGTCAGCGCCAACTTCAGCATCGCGATTGCGACCCAGAGTTGTGCGAACAACTCCACCCTCAGCGGGCACTATGCCATGATGCTGAACGGCTGGAACGGCTCGGCCATCTCCGCAGCCGTAGGCAGTTTTGTGGCCGACGCAGGCGGAAACATTTCCACTGGAATCCTGGACGTGAACGATCAGACCACGGGGCCAAAAAGCGGCACGTTCACCGGAACATACTGCGTGACGTCAAACAATCTCGCGACCATCAACGTGACCTATGGCGGCGGGCTCAGCGGCAGCAACACCTTTGCCGCAGCGTTAAATTCCGGCGGCAGCAACGGCAGCATCATCTACTACGACGACAGCGGCATGAAGGCCTCCGGGCTGCTGCGCCAGCAGGGCGATACCGTATTCACGACGGGCGAAATCGACGGCAACTACGCCTTCGGCGTTGTCGGGCTCGATGCCACCGGCGGACGCTCCGCCATGGCCGGCGCATTCACCGCCAACGGCACCGCCAGTCTGACCGGCGAGGTCGATGCCACGACCTACAGCAGCCTCCCGGTAAATACCACCCTGAGCGCCAGCGATCTCACCGTAGCGTCCAACGGCCGCGGCACCGTAACCATGAACCTCACCAGCCTGAGTACGCAGAGCTATGTTTTCTACGTCGTCAGTTCTTCCGAACTCCTGATCATGGAAGACGACATCGCGGGCAGTTCACTGCTGGCCGGCCGTGTGCTCGAGCAAAGCGGGGCATTTACCGACTCGTCGCTCAGCGGCGTCGGTGTGATCGAACTGGAATCGCTCAGCGGCGGAGTCACGCCCGAAGCTACCGCCGGACTCCTCACCACAAACGGCACGGGGACGTTCAGTCTGACTGCCGACCAGAATCTCGGCGGCACGACCAGCACACTCAGCTATTCGGGAAACTACAGCACTTCGTCGAACGGACGAGTAACGCTGTCCGTGGCCGGCGAATCCACGCCGGTTTTCTACCTGATTGGCGAGAACCAGGCTTTTGTCGTCGGGACCAACAACTTTACCGTGGACTCCGGCGCTCTGGTGCCGCAGTCGGGAAGCACCTTTAGCGTTTCCTCATTGACGGGAGCCTATCAGGGCGGCAGCCTGCAGCCGGTCGACACCAACGTGAGTGAAGAGGTCGACGCCATCCAGGCGACCGCCGGCAGCTTCAGCGGAACCGCGGAAACAAACAGCGGAGCAGGTCCGGCCACAAACGCGCTCTCGGGAACTTATGCCGTTTCGTCCAACGGAAGAGTGGTTGTGACCCAGGGCGGCTCCCAAACCGCGATCATGTACGTGATCTCGCTTACACAAGCCGTCTTACTGCCGTCGTCCGATACCAATCCCAAGCTGTCGCAATTCCAACACTAGAAGATAGAGAGACGGGCGCCCCCGCCCGTCCACCCAACTCCGAAGGGTGCCCCGTCCAAGCTTCGCTTGGGCGGGCCCGTCGACCTGCGGGGCGTAACTCCAGTTTCTTAGCACAGCACAAAAAACAACAGGGGGTGCGCCACTTCTCGCCTTTGAGAAGTGGCCCGCCCAACGGTCGGTCGTGAAGCAGCAACCTGCGTTGCGACCACGCCGCGACTCACTGCATACTGGCAGCATGCAAACAGAAAGTCCCGTACTGGCCGGCAGCCACGTTCGTCTCGAACCGCTGGACCTCCGCCACGTCGACGGCCTCGTAACCGCCGCTGCGGTCGATCGTTCGCTCTACCAGTGGAGTCCCGTCCCGCAAGGCAAGGCCGAAGCCATCCGCTACGTCGATACCGCTCTCGCCTGGCGAGACGCTGGCACCGCGGTACCGTACGCGACCGTCCGTGTGGAGGACGGCGTGGTGATCGGGTCCACAAGATTTTTCAATCTCGATCGGTGGGCTTGGCCGGAAGGCCACGCCAGGCAAGGCCGGGATGTCGCCGACGTCTGTGAGATTGGCTACACCTGGCTGACGCGCCCCGCCATCCGAACCGCGGCCAACACCGAGGCCAAGCTGCTCATGCTGGCGCACGCTTTCGAAACCTGGCAGATGCTCCGTGTCTGCTTGCACACCGACGCTCGAAATCAGCGTTCGCGCGATGCGATCGAACGTATCGGCGGCAAGTTTGAAGGCATTCTCCGGTCCCATCGAATGGCCGCGGACTTCATCGCCCGCGACTCGGCCCGCTTTTCGATCGTTGCCTCAGAATGGCCAGATGTAAAGCAACGGCTAAGTCAGATGTTGGACCGGTAGTAACGGCGGGGGCTCTGCTGTCTGGACAAATAACAAATTTTCATCCTGACCCTCAGCTTGCCGAAGGGGAAGGACCTGTCGTTTGCACTAAATAAAAATTGTGATCCTGAGCGAAGCGAAGGATCTGCTCGCACTAAATAAAAATTGTCATCCTGAGCGAAGCGAAGGACCTGCTGTTTGCCGGCCCGCAAACGTACACATCCCCCTTTTCACCGGAACTAACCGGCCCTTCCCCCGACCTGATAAAATCAACTTTCGCTCATGTCGGCCACTTCCCAGCTCATCCAGATTGACCTTGGCCCCAAGCTCCGCAGCCCCAAGCCTTCCTGGCTGAAAGCCCGGGCTCCCGTGGGAGACAACTTTCACAACTTGAAGAAACTGGCGCGCGGCCTCGGACTGCATACGGTGTGCGAGTCGGCGCAGTGTCCGAATATCGGAGAATGTTGGGACCATCACACCGCCACATTCATGCTCTTGGGCGATATTTGCACCCGTCGCTGCGGTTTTTGCGCGGTGCCGAAAGGGCGTCCCCAGGCGATTGACCGGGATGAACCTCGGCGTGTGGCCGAGGCGGTCGCCACGCTTGGCCTGCGGCATGCCGTGGTCACCAGCGTGAATCGCGATGACGACAATGTCGGCGGTGCAAAGATCTTTGCCGAAACCATTCGCCAGATTCGTGAACTCGTGCCGGAGTGCCGGGTCGAAGTGCTGATTCCCGACTTTCAGGGACTCGAAGAACCACTGCGCATCGTGCTCGAAGCCAAGCCCAGCGTGCTCAATCACAACACCGAAACCGTGCCCCGGCTCTATCGCGCGGTGCGCTCCGGTGCGCGCTACCAGCGCACGCTCGATCTCCTCCAAAACGCCAAGAAGTGGGACGCGGCGACCGTCACTAAGAGCGGCGTGATGGTCGGCATCGGCGAGGAGACTGGCGAGCTGATCGAAGTCTTCCGCGATCTCGGCGAACGCGGCGTCGATATTCTGACGATCGGCCAATACCTGCGTCCGTCAAAAGATCATCTCCCGATGACGCGCTACTACACGCCCGCCGAGTTCCTCTCGTTGAAAGAAGAAGCCCTGAAGTTCGGATTCAAGCACGTAGAGTCAGGCCCGCTGGTGCGATCCAGCTATCACGCCCACGAACAGGCGGATGTAGTCGGTCGTTAGTCGCTAGTCGTTAGTAGTCGGTCGTTAGTCGTTAGTCGCTAGCACAACCTCAATTTGTCATCCTGAGCGAAGCGAAGGACCTGCTTTTCGCCCGTCCACCACACTACGACCTTCCCGCTACCACACCCGACACGCATTCTGATTCACCATAGCGGCCGTAGCCGCACAGTGATACGCCTCCCGAAACTCCGGCATATTAGAAAGCGCGCCGTTCACGCGGTTCTTTGACGGTGAGTGCGGATCGATGGCGACCTCCATGCGCGTCAGGGCATCGGTCTGGTTCTGGCACCACACATTGGCCCATCCCAGGAAAAAACGCTGCTCGGCGGAGAGACCGTCGATCGGCGCCGGTTCCTTGCCGGCAAAAGTATTCAGCAGCGCCATGTAGGCGATCCGCAGGCCGCCATTATCGGCCGTGTTCTCGCCAAGCGTGAGCTTGCCATTCAGCTTGAGGTCGTCGACCGCAACAAAGTTCGCGTATTGGTCCCGGATGCAGCCGGTGCGTTCTTCGAATTGCTTCTTGTCGTTTGCCGTCCACCAGTCGCGGAGATTGCCGCCGGCGTCGAACTGGCTGCCCTCGTCGTCGAAGCCGTGGGTCAGTTCGTGTCCGATCACCGCGCCAATTCCGCCGAAGTTCATCGCGTCGTCCGCGCGGCTGTCATAGAACGGCGGCTGCAGAATTCCCGCGGGGAAGGTGATGTTGTTCTCCGTCGGATCGTAGTTCGCGTTCACCGTCATCGGTGGATATTCCCAGTCCCTTTTATCCAGCGGCTGGCCAATCTTGTTCAACCTCCGCTGCATGTCGTTTTGATTGGAGCGTTGCAGGTTGCCCAGGGCGTCGCCGCGCACAATCTGCAGCGTCGAGTAGTCGCGCCACTTATCGGTGTAGCCGATCCGGTTGGTGACGGCCTGCAACTTCACCAGCGCCTGCGCCTTCGTGTCCGCACCCATCCAGGGAAGACTCTTGATGTCCTCGCCCAGCGCCTTTTCCAGAGCCCCAACCATGGCCAGCGTCCGTTCCTTACCCTCCGCGCCGAAGGTCTGCTGGACGTAAACCTGCCCGACTAAGTCGCCGAGGTCATTGTTCGTGTAACTCACGCAACGCTTCCAGCGTGGACGCAACTCCTTGGTGCCTTGCATCGTCTTGCCGAAGAAATCGAAGTTCTCGTTCACGAACGCCGCCGACAGCAGCCGCGCGTTTGCATGCACGGTGTGCCAGCGCAGGTACGTCTTCCAATCGTCGAGCGAGTGAGCGCTGATCACTTCCTGCATGTTCCTAATGAAGTCCGGCTCCACCACGTTGAGCGAATCGAATCGGGGCGCGCTCACGCCTTCGAAGTACGCGGTCCAGTGAATCACCGGACTCAGAGCGGCCAGCTCCTGATCGGTGAGCTTGTGGTAGATCTTCTGCGGATCGCGGCGGCTGGTCTGGTCGAGCGCACCTTTGGCTAGGCCGGTTTCAATCTCCATAACGACTTTGGCTTCCGCCGCGGCCTTGCCTGCATCGTCGCCCAGCAGGACAAACATCTTCGCCACATGCTCGACGTATTTCTTCCGGAGCTCGACCGATTTCGGATCGTCTTTGAAATAGTAATCGCGGTCGGGCATGCCCAGTCCGCCCTGGTCCACCTGGGCAATGATTTGGCTCGCGTTCTTGAAGTCGGCTCCGGAATCGAAGCCGAACAACACGTCGGCGCCCTCGCGGTGCAGCCGCACGATCTCTTTCGTAAGATCTTCTTTCGACTGGATGGCGGTAATGCTCCCGAAGTCTTGCTCCAATGGCTTTGTGCCCGCTTTCTCGATGGCAGTTTCGTCCATGCAGCTGGCGTAGTAGTCGCCGATCTTCTGTTCATTGGAGCTTCGGTCCGGGCGGTTGGCCGACGCCTTTTCGAGAATCTCGTGCACGATGGATTCGCCACGCTGCTGCAATTCATCGAAGCGCCCCCAGCTCGGGCGGGCGGCCGGAACCGGGTTCTGCGCCTTCCACTTGCTACACGCGTAGGCGTAAAAATCGTTGCAGGGATCGATGCTCTTATTGAGCAGGTCGACGGAAAAACGCACGTCGGCCGGCGGCTTCGCGGCCCCAGAGTTATTCTGCGCCGGTTTTTCCTGGGAAAACAAAGCAGAAGTGAGCACGACAGAAACGGTCAACACTTGCAGGAGTTTGCGCATGAAATCCTCGAAATCAAAGATGTGGAAACAGCAGTGGCGGAATTAGCCATTGTGTTGGACGAGCGACAATGGCAGTCGTTAGTACCCGGTCGTCAGTCGCTGGTCGTTAGTCGGGCAAACATAGATCCCTACGCTCCGCAGGGATGACGCTCCACTATTGTGGTCGCCAGCGACTAACGACCAGCGACCAACGACCGCCTCAAAACACTTTGACGTGGAAGGTCAGATACTTCTTGGGATTCTCCCGGATCGACTTCACCAGTTCCCGCGTCTCCACCAGCATTTCGTTGCTGTTGTTGTAGAGCCCCGGATCCTTGAACAGCATTCCCACCGAACCCTCGCCCTTTTCCAGGCGCTCGGATAGAGCTTCCAGATTGTTCAGCGTCTGCTGCAGCTTGTCGGCGAATTCCTGATCGTGCGCCATCTTGCCGAGCGCGCCCTTGCCGGCATTGATATCGTCCGTCAAGGAACGGACATTGGCGACAGTTTTGTTCACGTTGTCATAGAGCTCGGGATCCTTGAGCAGCTTGCCCGCAGAACCTTTTCCCTGCTGCAGGTCGTCGATCATCGCATTCACCTTGTCAACGGCAGCCATCACCTTCTTATAGGCCTCGTCGCTGGTGATCAGTGGCCCGATCGAACCCTTGCCGGACTGGATATCATCCACCAGTCCCTTGAACTCGACCACGGTCGCGTTGAGCTGGTTGTACAACGCTGGATCGTAAATGACCTTGCCGATCGAACCCTGACCGCTCTCGATAAACGCCACGATTCGATCGACCCGCTTCAGCAGCGAGTCCATATTCTGCAGCGTGCCCTGGCTCGAACGCACCACATCCTGAATATCGGGCTGGTCGCGGGCCGCCAGTATGTCTCCGTCGGTCGCCTCCGGACCCTTCGCCGTCGAACTGTCAACGTCCACAAATGTTTCGCCCAGAATTCCGGCCGTGCTCATCAAGGTCACGGAGTCTTTGCGCATGTTGAAGGCGTACTTGGTGTTTACCTTCATGGTGACTTCGACCGGCGTCATCGGCTTTTCTTTCACGATGCGGATGGCAGTCACGTTGCCGATGTCGACGCCCGCCAAACGGACCGGTGCGCCCTCGCGCAAGCCGCTCGCATTATCGAAGAACGAGCGTAGCGTGATCTTGTGGGTAAACCATCCTCCGGTGCCGCTCATTACGAAGATTAGAACGGCCAAGGTGGTGCTCGCGAAGAGGACGGTGAGTCCGACGCGAAGCTGCGACCATTTCAGCTGCTTCTGGCTAGGCAAGGTGGTCTGTCGACGACAGAAGCATCATAGCAAACGCCGAGCAATTTTCAGCATTCGATTTGGTTAGTGGAGAGACGGGCGCCTCGCCCGTCCAGTCTGTGGTGGCCGGAAGGGCTGGGGTGCGCCACTTCTCGCGTTTGAGAAGTAGCCCGCCCAATCGTCGACCGGGAGGCCGAAAGCACAATTAATTCTCGAGAATCACATGCGCCAGGGCCTGCTCGGAAGTGTGGGTGATCGAGAGCGCGATATTTTTCGTGCCGAGTTTGGCCGAGATGTCCGCCGCCTCGCCGTGAAATTCTAGGGTGGGACGCTGGCCTTTCGGCCGCACCACCTCGATATCGCGCCACCGCACGCCGTGACTCCATCCCGTGCCCAGCGCTTTCATCCCAGCTTCCTTTGCAGCGAAACGCGCCGCGTAGCTCTCAAAGCGCCTGGCTTTTCTCTCGCAATAACGGATTTCGCCCTCGGTAAAGATGCGCCGAAGAAAGCGGTCGCCAAACCGCTCGATGCTCTCCCGGATGCGAGGAACTTCAGCGATGTCCACCCCACTCCCAACAATCATCAGGACATTGTCAATCGCAAAGTTGTAATTGGCAACCGGGCGCTGAGAACAAAAACAACAAGGGGTGCGCCACTTCTCGCCCTTGAGAAGTGGCCCGCCCAACCGAGCAACCGTAACCGACCCATCACGCTCAGAAACTCAGAAGAGATTGTCTCCGCGATAAATCACCTGCCCATCGACCACCCGCGCTTCAGCCAAGAGTTTATGCGGCCGCGTGGGTCCCTCATCATCGATGTGCAAAACTTCATGCCATTGCGCCACCAGCCAGTCCGAGACGATCATGCGATGGCAACGAAAGTAAACGCGCTCGGCGCACATGTACGCGGTGCGCGAGGCATCGGCGATTTGGAGTAGCTCGCCCATGGCAAGCCGGAACTCCGGCGTCAACGCATAGTCGGCATAGTTGCGAAAACTCGCATTGCGCAGCGCGGTGTGAGGAGAGTCCTGCCGCGTCGCTTTGCGGTATCCGCCGAGCGCCTTCATCCAGACATAGCGCAGGCCCATCGCCGGCAAGGACTGCTCCAGCGACTCGCGGTTAAAATGCGGCAGGCGACGCGACATGGGGAACGCACGGATATCCACCAGCGTTTCGATGTCATGCGAATGCAGAGCCAACACCAATTCATCCAGCGTGCGAGTAGAGTGACCGATCGTGTATAGAGTCGCCAAGAGGGTCGCCACATCAGGTAATGATGAGTTCTCACTCCAGGGATGCCAGCGCCGTGACCAGGTTTGCATCCTGCTCTGGAAAAACCGTGCGCAGGTCAATGAGCACACGTCCTTCTTCAACACGAGCGATCACCGGCGGAGCGTTGGAGCGGAGACGGGCGCTCAACGCGTCGGCGCTGAGATCGGCGTGGCTGAGGGCGATCAGTTGGGTGGGCAAAACCGCCGACGGAGCTGCGCCGCCGCCGATGAGAGATTGGCCGTCGCGGAGTTCCAGCTTAAGGCGCGTGTTTTGACCGGATGCCATCTGGGAAACGATGGCTTTCGCACGGTCCGCGATTTCGTCTTTTGACAGGCGCATCATGCGCAGCACAGGCACCGCATCATGGTCGTGTTTGACATAGGCGAGCAGCGTGGCTTCGAGCGCGGCATAGGTAAGCTTGTCCACGCGCAGCGCGCGAAACAGCGAATTCGAGCGCATGCGCGCGACCAGATCGGCGCGCCCGCTGATCAATCCAGATTGCGGACCGCCGAGAAGTTTATCCCCGCTGTAGGTGACGATGTCGACGCCGGCGCGCAGGCTGTCAAGCACGCCCGGCTCGTCGTTAACTCCGACCGAACGCAAATCGAAGAGCGCGCCGCTGCCCAGATCCTCCATGAGCGGAAGATTGCGGCGACGGGCCAGAGCTACCAGTTCGTTCAGCGCAGGCTGCTCGGTAAAGCCGGTAATTTCGAAGTTGGAACGGTGCACGCGCAACAGCAGACGCGTGCGATCGCCGATGGCATTTTCGTAATCGGCGATGCGCGTGCGGTTGGTGGTGCCGACCTCGCGCAGCGTTGCATTCGATTTCGACATCACGTCTGGGATGCGGAATGAGCCGCCGATTTCAACCAGCTCTCCGCGCGAAACGATGACTTCACCGCCCTCGGCGAGCGAGTTGAGCGCGAGCAGAACGGCCGCCGCGTTGTTGTTGACGACGATGGTCGAGATGACAGTTGGGATCGCGCCCGTCCCGACATGATCGTCTGCGAGGAGCTTTTGGAACAGGCGATCCACATGCACATCGCGTTTCCCGCGCTCGCCGGATGCAAGATCGAATTCAAGGTTGGAATAGCCGCCAGCCGCATCGCGGATGTGATCGAGCGCAGCAGCGCCCAGCGGCGCGCGTCCGAGATTCGTGTGCAGGATCACACCAGTGGCATTGACGATTGGCAATAAGGAGTAACTCAATGATTGTCGCAGTTGGCGTTCGACCGCCGCCGGCAATCCGCCGAGTGCCAGGTCCAGCGACTTCTCGTCCATCCTGCCGTCGCTAACCTCGTCGCGAAGGCGCGAGAGCACAATTCGTACCGCATCAGTCGCGGCGGCAAGTCCATGATCAGCCAGGAGCGCCGCCAATGACGGAGCACGCAGCAACGTGTCCACAGATGGCAGTTTGGACAAAAGCTCTGACTTCGCTACGCTTTTCATCACTTTTTCATCAGGGATCACTTCCACCCACGCATCTCTTATTCACAAATACAGAGTGGCCGTCTCTGCCGATATTTAACGGTGAACTGGCCTTCGAGATGTTGCCCGTTGAAATCGGCCACGTATCTTCCCCAGACATGGCGCTTCGTGACCCTTTGCACCTGAAGATCGGCCTTGGTCGCATCCTTGCAATTCCCAGCATGGTCGCATCGCCGGCCTGTGACTGTCCAGTGCGTTCCCCACCACGTATTCAGCACCTCCCCAAGAGGCAGGTTGTGTGTAGAGATCCGCACTCGAAGCTCCTCTCCGGCAGCGTACCCCGGAAACTGAGTGAAGTGGAATTCCGTCGAATCGCAACAAATGTCATACCAGCCCTTGGTATCAGCGGCGAGGATGGTTGCAGAACTGGCAAGGAGAATCATGGCGACAGCAGAGAACTTGCGGCAACCAGTCAAAATTCACCCCCTCTTACAGCGTGTGCAGATACGCCAGCAGGTCCTTAATCTGCTGGTCGGTCATCACCTGGCTGAAGCCTTCCATCTTGGCTCGTCCATTCTTGACGATCTCGGCCACGCGGTCGTCGTTTGCGGGCAGTCCGCTTACCGACAGGTACTGCTGTTTGAAAACGCCTTTCAGGCTCGGGCCTTTCTTGCCGCGCGATGAATAGGCTTCATGGCACCGATCGCAATAGTCGTCGTAGAGTTTTCTGCCTTCGGCCTGTTGCGGGTTAAGGCCCAGTTCGGCATTGGATTTGCGCCGCTCCACGTCGCAACCTGCCAAAGCAAGGAGCGCAAGTATCGCCATGGAGACCACGAAGCCCGGAGAAATGCGTTTAGAAGTAAGTTTAAAGAAGTTCACGATGATCGCGGCGCCAGCAAGGCCAGCCGCAGAGGTAGGATAATACGGAAGTCATGGCCGTTGTCGTCAAACGCGTTTACGAGAATGCTAGTCCGTCCGACGGAGTGCGCGTGCTGGTGGATCGTTTGTGGCCGCGCGGGTTGAAAAAAGAAGACGCGGCGCTCAAGTTCTGGCTGCGCGAACTGGCGCCGTCCGACGAATTGCGCCAGTGGTTCCATGCGAATCCGGAAGGGTGGCGCATGTTTCGAAGGCGCTATCTGAAAGAATTGGTGAGCGCGGAAAGTTCCGCCGCGGTGGAGAAGCTGCATCATCTGGCCGAAAGCAAGCGGCGAGTCACGTTGTTGTATGCCTCGCGAAACCAGGAGCAGAACAACGCGACTGTGCTGAAAGAATTGTTGGAAGGGATGCCCAAACCTCCATCCAGCGTGGGCCGCGCCGCGCTCGGGCGGGAACGGATCCGGATCGCGAAAAAGCGGTAAGAATTCGGTGGAGCGACGGGCGCCCCGCCCGTCCACCTGAAAGCGACGAAGCAGTAGTCCAGTTTTCACCGAGAACTCCCCTATAATTTCCCAGTCATGTCCACTTCCGCCGTCGAGAAAACAAACGAGAAGAAACTCGAGAAAAAAATAGAAGCTCTGCGCGAGAAGATTCGCCACCACGAGTATCGCTATTACGTGCTCGACGATCCGGAGCTTTCCGACGCCGACTTCGACAAGCTGATGAACGAGCTGAAGCGGATCGAGGCGGAGCATCCGACGTTGGTGACTCCCGACTCGCCGACGCAGCGCGTGGGCGGCAAGCCGCGCGAGGGCTTCGTTAAGGCGAAGCATTCCTCGCCCATGCTCTCGCTCGACAACGCCTACAGCGAAGAGGAACTGCGCGACTGGGAACGTCGCGTGCATGAACTCAGCGGGCGCAACGATCTCGAGTACATGTGCGAATTGAAGCTGGATGGAATGTCGCTGGCGCTCGTCTACAGCGAAGCGCGTCTCGAACGCGGTATCACGCGCGGCGACGGCAGCGTCGGCGAAGACGTGACCTCAAATGTGCGGACGGTGCGCTCCATCCCGCTCGTGATTTCGAAGGAAAAATTGAAGAAGGCCGGAATACCTGCCGACTTCGAAGTCCGCGGCGAAATGCTGATGCCGCTGGCAGCTTTCCGCAAGTTGAATGAAGAACGCGAGCGGCAGGGACTGGCGGTATTTGCCAATCCGCGCAACTTTACCGCTGGCACAGTGCGCCAACTGGAGCCGTCCATCACCGCCCAGCGCCGCATGGACTACTTCGCCTACATGCTGTTGAAAGATGGAAAGACGTTTTTCGACCGTCAATCGAAAGCAATGGATGCGCTGGAACTGGCGGGATTCAAAGTAAATCCGAATCGCAAGCTGGCAAGAAATCTGGAAGAGGCCTGGAAATTTATCCAGAGCTGGGAGAAGAAGCGCGAATCGCTCCCTTACGAGATTGACGGCATCGTGATCAAAGTGGACCGCACCGCGTGGCAGCGGGAACTCGGCTTCACCGGCAAGGCTCCGCGCTGGGCGATCGCCTTTAAGTACGCCGCGCGCGGGGGCGTAACGCAAATCGAGGACATCGTCCCCCAAGTCGGACGCACCGGCAAACTGACGCCCGTGGCCTGGCTGAAGCCGATTCCGATTGGCGGCACGACGGTTTCGCGCGCCACGCTGCACAACATGGATGAGATCGATCGTCTCGGAGTGAAGATCGGCGACTGGGTCGAAGTGGAGCGCGGCGGAGATGTGATTCCGAAGGTGGTGAAGGTCGTCGAAGACAAAGAGCATCCTCGCGGCCGCAAGCATTTCGAAATGCCCGAGCACTGCCCGGTGTGCGGCGGCAACGTGGTACGAACCCCGGGCGAGGCGGACCATCGCTGCGTGAATGCGAATTGTCCAGCCAAGTTGCAGGGCACGATTCTGCATTTTGCCTCGCGTCACGTCATGAATATCGACGGCCTCGGCGATGCCCTGGTAAATCAGCTTACCGAACGAGGCCTGGTCAAGAACGTCGCCGACCTCTACAAGCTGACAAAAGACAATCTGCTGCAGCTCGAGCGCATGGGCGAGAAGTCGGCGGAAAACGTGCTGGCAGAGCTCGAGTCCTCCAAGAAGCTGCCGCTCGAACGCGTCATTTATGGGCTGGGCATACGGTTTGTTGGCGAGCGCACCGCGCAGTTTCTGGCGGAGCATTTCGGGTCGCTGGACGCGATCATGAAAGCCACCGCGGAGGAACTTGAAGAAGTCAACGAGGTCGGGCCGCGGATCGCGGAGAGCATCGTGGAATTTTTCTCCGACGAACATAATCGCAAACTCGTGAGCGATCTGCGCAAGGCGGGGCTTACGTTCACCGGGCAGAAGAAAGAGAAGGGCACCAGGCTGGCGGGAAAGACTTTTGTGCTGACCGGCACGCTTGAGCGCCATACGCGCGATGAAGCGAAAAAAATGATTGAAGATGCGGGCGGACGCGTGTCGGGATCGGTGAGCAAAAAGACAGACTATGTGGTAGCCGGGAGCGACGCGGGATCGAAGCTGGACAAGGCCCGGGAGCTGGACGTCAGCGTAATTGGCGAAGCGGAGCTCGAGGGACTTCTGGGTTAGGCCGGGAAGGACTGCAGGTAAAGTGCAGCCAAAGCGCAACCAAAGAGTTGCTTTTCTGTGCAGCAGCAAGTAATATGCAACCCAGAGGTTGCTTAACGATGGACAACCGTATTGAGAAGACCGAGAAGATCGAAAAGCGCATCGAACTCAAGGCACCGGTCTCGCGGGTTTGGCGCGCACTGACGGATTACCGTGAGTTTGGCGAATGGTTCCGGGTAAAACTGGATGGCCCGTTCGTAGCGGGCCAGGTGTCGCGTGGCCATATTACCCATCCCGGTTACGAGCACGTTAAATGGGAGGCCGTCGTGCAAAAGATGGATCCCGAACGGCTTTTTTCTTTTACCTGGCATCCTTATGCCATCAACCCCAAAATTGATTATTCGAAAGAGACACCCACGCTCGTCGAGTTCAGGCTGGAGAAAACAGCGAGCGGCACTCTGCTTCTGCTCACCGAGTCCGGCTTTGACAAAGTCCCCAGCGACCGCCGCCCCGAAGCATTCCGCATGAATGACGGAGGCTGGACACAGCAAATGAAGAACATCGAGAACCATGTCGCAAAAACGTCATAGCAGCATGGTCGCCAAACGGCAGGCTCATGCGCGCGTCTTTGCCGCGCTGAGCGATGAAACGCGATTAGCGCTGGTTGCGAAGCTCTGCGGCAGGAAGCCTCATTCGATCTCTCAACTAGCAAAAGGTTCCAGGCTGACGCGGCAGGCGATCACAAAGCATCTTCGCGTATTGGAGAACGCAGGAATTGCGCACAGTGTCCGTACCGGTCGCGAGAGTCGATTCGAATTCGATCCCCGGCCAATCGAAGGAATCAAGGAATATCTTGATTTTGTTTCCGAGCAGTGGGATCGGGCACTGTCCAGGCTAAAGTCGTTTGTCGAAATCTGAGTAGTCGCATGGCGGATTGCGACATTTAGGCAGCGCGGGAAACCGCGCACACCCTCGTTCACAGAGCTTGGGACGGGCGAGATGCCCGTCCCTCTACACACCCTGATCAAACTTTACTTCTTCGCGGTCGGCGGCAATATATCGTTCAGACGCAGGTACATTGCGGCCTCGCCGTAGTGGTCCGCCCAATTGCTGGCGATTCCCAGAGCGAATCTGGCGCGAGAGAGTTGCTGCCCATTCGGCACAACGCTTGTTTCGCCCAGTTTCGAGTCGTCCATTTTCGCCAGCGTGTCAGCACAGAAGTCAAACGAAGCTTTGAGCGCCGCCACGAGTTTGTCCTTGGGCTCGTTTTCGCCCACTTGTTCGACCTTGGGGGCTGGGACGCCGGCAGCTCCGCTGCACAGCAGGTCATTCGTTTCCGCCATGTGGACGACGAGATGACCGAATGTGTTCTGCGCCGGGGTAGGTTTGTAGTTGAATTTGTCCGCGGGCATGGCTTCGACGGCCGCGATGGTGTTTTTTTGGCGGCCGGGCAGAACGTCTCGGAGGGCGTCGCTAACCGGGTTTTTGGAGGGAGTGGCTGATGGCGGCGTGGTTGCCGACGGCATTGTTGGGGGCGGCGTGGTTGGGGCGGTGGGTGTCTGGGCAATCGCCGACGCGGCGAGTAACAGCAGGATCGGAATCAAAAGAGTTTTCTTCATTTTGTCCTCATATTTCGATGAATCGTTGGGGGCAATTAAGGATAGCGCGAGCAGCTGGGTTTGCGCCACCTTCACCCGAAGGAAGCGTTTCCGGCGCCCACGCGCGCCGGAGCCTGCCCGGTTTTACCCAAGGTCGAGCGCAGCCGAGGGGGAAGTCGGGTAGCGGTGCAGTTTCACGATGGAGCCGATGAAATCCTGAACCACCAAGGGCATGAAGGATCACGAAGAAGATGTTTCCTTCGTGTACCTTGGTGCCCTTGGTGGTTAATGGTTTCGCAAATTGCGCCACTACCGGCAGGGGAAGGGTGTCCCCGCGACACCGCCTTGCGCTATTCTTAAGGCATGCACGCGCACGGCGGACACCATCATTCTCATGGCACGGGGCGAGTACTGCGCATCTCGCTGGCCGTTACCATGCTTTACGTCGTCCTGCTGGTGGTCGCCGGGCTCCGCGCGCATTCCCTGGCCTTGCTTTCCGAGGCGGGACACAACCTGTCGGACTTTCTGGCTCTTCTCCTTTCGCTGGTGGCGGTTTTTCTCGAAGGCCGTCCGCCCAGCGCGACCAAGACCTACGGATACCGGCGCGCCGGAGTACTGGCAGCGCTGGTCAATGCGCTGTCGCTGGTGGTGGTCTCGTTTTTTATTTTCTACGAGGCATTCCAACGCATACAGCATCCCGAGCATGTCGGCGCTCGAACGATGATCTGGGTAGCAGCGGCGGGCGTAGTAATGAACGGCGTGATTGCGCTGCTGCTATGGCGTTCGGGAAGGGATGTGAATGTCCGCAGCGTGCTGCTGCATCAGGTGGGCGACACGCTCTCGACCGCGGCCGTGATTGTGGGCGGCTTTGTCATCCTCTGGACGGGACAATACTGGATCGACGCGGCCCTGTCGTTCGGGATTGGCGCTTTGATTTTGTGGTCGAGCTTCGGCATCGTCCGCGAGACGATGAACATTCTGCTGGAGGGCACTCCGCGCGGCATGAGTCTGGAGGCGGTCGAGTCGACGATGCGAGCCATCGCGGGCGTAAGCGATGTGCACGATCTCCATCTGTGGAGCATTGGCTCGGAAAACCACGCGCTCTCCGCCCACGTGAAAATCGCCGACATGGCAACGTCAGAGAGTGACACGATTCTGCGGAAGATCAACGAAAAACTCGGCCACGGGTTTGGCATCCACCATACGACGATTCAGTTGGAACACGTGGTGTGCGAAACCGCGCACAGTTGCGTGATCGCGGTACGAGAAGAAATACACGAAGAACACGATCATACCCGCCACGATCACGTTCGCTGAGTAAGAGTAGTCGTTAGTCGTCAGTCATTAGTTATTCGTCGTTACCGAACGCTTTGCCCAACGACCAACGACAAACGACCATCGACTACTTCACGCCAAATGTTGCTGCTCGTAAATTTCCTTCACCGTCTCGATCGTGTCGGCATCTTTGGCGCCCTTGTCCGAACGCAGGCGCACGATGCGCGGAAAACGCAAAGCGTAGCCGCTCTCATGGCGTGAGGAGCGCATCATGTTGTTGAAGGCCACCTCCAGCACAATCCTCGGTTCCACTTCCAGTCTTAGTCCTTGTTCGCGGATGGTGTGCGCAAGAAACCACTGCGTCATTTCCGCGATCTCGGCATCGGTGAGCCCCGAGTACGCTTTGCCGATGTTCACCAGGCGCTCGCCATCCCACACCGCGAATGTGTAATCGCTGAGCACCCCGATGCGTTTGCCATGTCCGTACTCGACCGCGGTGACAACCACGTCGAGTGTGGCGAGTTCCCGCTTCATCTTGAGCCATGATTTACCGCGGCGCCCGGGGGTATAGAGAGAGTCGAGATCTTTGATCATCAGTCCTTCGTTGCCTCGATCACGCGCGGCGGTGAATAGAGTTTCGAGATCCTGCGCCGAGTTCGCCGTCGCCACCGGAGCGCGGAGCACAGGGGCAGGCAGGCTTTCATCCAAGTCTTTGAAATCGAGGCTGGACTGGGCCTGGAGTCCCGATGCAATCAACGTCCGAGGGGCCGCAAGTAAATCGTCGACAATTCGCGAGCGTTCGCGGAGCGTACGATCGAGCAGCAGTTCACCATCCGCATAAAGAACGTCGAACACGAGATAGGCAACGGGAACATCGTGCATGAGTTTGGCGCTAACTTTTTTCCGGCCGAGTCGCTGTTGGAGCGTGCTGAACGGTAAGGCGCGGCCGGCCGCAAGATCCACGCCGCCCGATTTCCCGGCCGAAGTCCCCGCCGAGTTCCAAGCCCAGTTCCAGGCAACGATCTCGCCGTCGAGAATCGCGTCTGTCGGCAGCCCAGCGAGAACCACCGGCAATTCCGGAAAGGACTCAGTGATCTCATCGCGGGTGCGCGAAAATATTCGGACTTGACCGCCCCCGATGTGAGCCTGAGCGCGAATGCCATCGTACTTGTCCTCCACCGACGCATTCTGAAAATAGGTCAGCGCCTCTTCCGAAGATTCGACCGGACTGGCAAGCATGAAGTCGATGGGATGAAAAAGGCGAAGCCGCGCTTCCGCCAGTTTTCCCGCAACGGCGAGGCGCAAAGTTTCGCCGATATCCCCGAGCAGCATGTTGGCGCGCTTAACCTGATCGACCGGCGCTTCGAAAGTCCGCGCGATAGCTTCCTCGACGAGACTCTCCTTCAGCCCGATGCGAAGGTCTCCGCTGATAATTTTCACGATGTATTTGGCTTCGAGCGGAGTGGCACGCTCCAGAAGTTGCCGCAAAAGAATCGCCTTGGCGGCTGGCCCGCGCGCGGCCGCAATCTGCGAAAACACATGCTG
>Ga0302324_100011545_pt1 | contig 18112 bp, 17 predicted proteins | sample Palsa_T0_1_FD_201949 | JGI IMG/M metagenome (GOLD analysis project Ga0302324, IMG submission 201949) | Peat permafrost microbial communities from Stordalen Mire near Abisko, Sweden - Palsa_T0_1 | ecosystem: Environmental > Terrestrial > Soil > Palsa > Peat permafrost | place: Sweden: Abisko... | reverse complement strand
CATGCCCTTGCGCGACATAGACGGTTACTTCCGCTGAAAAGCGATAGGCACTTCGAGACTTCCATGGTGTCGCGTACGCGTACCCGACCACAGTTTTCCCGGCGACGGCTAAGTACCAAGGGAGATGGTTCGAATAAACGTCCTCGATCCGCTTCGCTATTTCACCGGCCGTTACCGCTGCCTCTTCGAACGTGATTGTGGAGTTCTCTACGTAATGGTTGTAGATGTCGGCAATCGCGCCAGCGTCAGTGGCTTTGGTCGCACGAATCCGAATGCTGCCATTCCTTTGTGGCACTGTGCCTCCTGCATCATTAGAGCAAAAGTGATTCCAACAAAGAGCCAGACGAATCTCCTTCTTGGGCCTTAGTTCAAGATTAGTACTCATAAACGCCGTTCTCGGCATCTGCGATTACGCCGCCACAAAAGCAAAAAGCCCGGAGCACTCCTGCCTTTCCTCTGTCCTCGGGAAGTTCGTTCCGAAAACCATCTACTTTCCGCAGGGAAAGGTCGCATCTACGGCAGCCCGAAGTCCGGCCGCCCTGGGCATGTCATAGTATTTGGGATTCTTTGTCATGTACTGAAGATAGGAATTGATGACCGCCATGACGGAGTGCGGTGGGATGCACACATCCTTCTTCGCGCCATCGACATAGCCGTCGACATAGCCGATGCACAAAGCACCCTTTTCGACCTGCTCGCCGTTCGCTGAAGCTGGCCCCAACGCCATCCCTTCGGCTGCGACACACTGAATGACCAGTTCTGCCCCTGAGCCAGACGGAGCAACTGCGCCATGCGGTGCACTGGTCTGCGGAACACCAGCCGTTTGAGCGGCAAGAATCAATAGCGCAAGAATCATAAGTAGCCACCTCAACTGAGAGCCAACACTGTCAGGGTATCAGCCGTTTCGTTCCTTACTCACCACTCTCTGCTCCCTGCCAGGTGCCAGCGTTCCTTCTCAGCAAGGATCAGATAGAGAGATCTCGTTTCAAATGTTCTCTGCCCCACGAACAAAGAACATCCAATACCGGAACCAACGTCCGTCCATACGGCGTTAGCGAGTACCGCACTCGCAAGGGCAAGCCTTGCTCCTGATGACGTTCCAAAATCCCAGCCTCTGTCATATCCCGCAGATGACGGAGAAGCATCCGCTCTGTGATTTCAGGGATACTCTTCCGCAATTCGTTCGTCCTCATCGGCCCGTCCAACAATCGCCATAGGATTGTGCCCTTCCATCGCCCGTCGATAACGCTGAGCGTCACATCGATGGGGCATGGTGAGATCTCTTTCTTCGAAACGCCCATCGATTCCTCCCACTGACAACTTTGTCAGTGCTGCTTTTTGCATCAGTGCTCCATTCGAAAGCGTCTCTAGCGAAGAGTCAATAGGAGCCTCTTATGCACTTGTTCAACATCGTCACCCTCTTCGTCGTTCTTACCTTGCTAGGCGTCGAGTTTTCTGTATCCGCATTCATGAACCCTGCCGCGTCGCGGCTCGAACCCGAATCGCATTTGAGGATGCTAAGCCATTCTGCTCTCGTGCTTGGAAAGGTGATGCCGGTCTGGTACTCGCTCTCTAGCCTGATTCTTGGCATCCAGACCTGGCTCTGTTGGCACACGCCTGGGCGCGCAATCCTGCTTGCAGCGGATGCGATCTGGGTTCTTATTTCGGTGGGGTCGATCTTTGTCCTGGTTCCGCTCGCTGGTCGCGTGGCGAAAGGCGCTGCTGATTGGCAGCGGATACATCGGATTTGGGACCGGAGAAATCGAGTGCGCATAGCCGCTGTCGCCACCGCAGCTGTCCTACTTACATACGTAGTAGCCCGCTGAGGGGCTCGATCCAGATTAGTACCGAGAAAACGCGCCTCTCGTCAGTTGGCTATCACTTCCGAGATGCCGACTTATCGGTATCTATCTTGTTTTGCGAGGACGAAATTGCGAGGTGCCTGAGAATCCTGGCCCGGTAAACTTGCCGGTCGGTGTAAGCGTATTCCCGCATGATCTTCGCCCAGCCCGAAGCTGGGCGCACGATGTTTACCCCTAACCTCTTTTACTGGCACGAGGCCCCCGATGGGCGGTCACCTCGTCCAGATGGAAGCACCTGCGGTGTTCGTGGGTGAGGTGCGCAAAGCTGCACACGCTTGGCACGAGAAACGAATAGCGTAACCGCGAGGATGGTTTGAGGGATTCGCGAAGTGTGACCAGAGTAACGGCAACGCGCTTGCGGGAAGTCGTCATTCACGTCCCACAACGCCGACCTCAGTTACCTAGCGGTCATGCCGCCATTTAGCCCCTCCCGGGCCGCGACCCGGATTCCCCCGATCGTGTTTATCGGCTCGAGGCATCAGTTTCTTTAGCCCTTTCCCAAAAATAACGCCGGCAACGGGCCCATAAAGCTACCTGCCCAAAGCGGTCACCCAACCCACCCCACAACTACAATTCCCCCCATGCCCTCGCTGCTCCAACAGGCTCGCCGTACCCAGCCCGAACTCCTCCGCCAACTCCGCGCGCTGGTCGAAGCAGAATCTCCATCATCCCATCTCTCCGAACTAAATTCCTGCGCCGATCTCTTCGTCGACATAGCCCGCACCCTGCTGCCAACAATCAAAACTCGCCGCACCCGCACCGCGCACGGCCCCATCTTGCAACTCGACTTCAAACTCCCAACCTCACGCCCGCGCAAATCGCAACCAGAGCAGTTACAAATCCTGACCCTCGGCCATCTGGACACAGTCTGGCCCCTCGGTACCCTCCGCACCATGCCCTTCCGCCTTACCAGCGCCCGCGGCGGCCAATCCCAAGCCCGAGCCCACGGCCCAGGCGTGCTCGACATGAAGTCGGGATTACTCCTCTTCCTCCACGCCGCAAAAATCCTGCACGAACTCGACCAGGGCGCCGTCCCCCCACGCACCATCACGCTCTTAGTCGTCCCTGACGAAGAAATCGGCTCCCCGTCTTCCCGAGTGGTCACTGAATCCCTCGCCCGCCACAGCTCTCTCGCCCTCGTCCTCGAGCCCGGCACCGGACTCGAAGGCCGCCTCAAGACCGCCCGCAAAGGAGTCGGCGATTACACCGTCGACATCCGCGGCCGCGCCGCCCACGCCGGAGTCGACTTCGCCGCCGGCGCCTCCGCCATCCTCGAAGCCGCCCGCCAGACCGAACGCATCGCCGCCTTCACCAACCTCGCCCGCGGCATCACCGTCAATCCCGGCCTCATCTCCGGAGGCTCCGCCACCAACACCGTCGCCGCCGATGCCCAACTCCGTTGCGACATCCGCATCTCCCGCCTCCGCGACTTCCCCGCCCTCAACCGCCGCTTCCACTCACTCCGCCCCGTCGACCCACGCTGCAAAATCTCCGTCACCGGCGGACTCAACCGCCCGCCCATGGAGCGCACCCCCGCCATCGCCAGCCTCTTCCGACGCGCCGCCGCCATCGCCCACGAACACCTCGGCCTTGGTTTGGAAGAATCCTCCACCGGCGGCGGCTCCGACGGAAATTTCACCGCCGCCCTCGGCCTCCCCACACTCGACGGACTTGGCGCCGTCGGCGAAGGCGCCCACGCCACAACCGAATCTATTCTCCTCAGCCAGATCGCCCCCCGCACCGCGCTCCTCGCCGCACTCCTGCAAAATCTGTAGCGCAATCCCGCCCTCACCCACAAAGGCAATCCCCTATTCCCGCCGCCCGTGATAACTTTTCTCCACGGAATCACCTCGAGGCCACCATGCATTTCTACATACACAGTTACAAATTCGTCCGCGCCTTCCTCCTCGTCACCACCTGCGCCATCTCCCTCTCCGCCCAATCCGCGCCACCGCCCACCGCAACTCCCGACGTCCATCCTCGCGGACCGCACGCCGTCCGCGTCTGGGTCTCCGGCAAGACTTCCGAAAGCATCCACGGCGCCGTCTCCAGCGCCGACCTGCTCAAGGAGATCAACGCAAAATGCACCGGGGTCTTCCTCACCGACGACCCCACCAAAGCCGACTTCCGCCTCGAAGCCGTCCGCGCCTCCTGCTGCACAAAAAAAGGTGAGTCCAAGGGTTACAAATTCGCGCTCTTCAATAAAAGCGGCGACGCCATCTTCTCCACACAAACCAAGGAACTGAAAAACGCCGTCAAGGATATGTGCAAGGCCATCGGCCACAACTAAAATTTCCGTCACTCATCCCTTGACGATCTCTTCGCGCATGCGCGAGCATTTCTCTCGGAGGTCCGCATGTCCGACGCAAAACTAACTCCCGCCGCAGACCTTGCCGCCACCAACACAGCAAATTTCCCCAATGAATCCGCGGCATATCGCATCGCCCGCAACGCACTCCTCGCGGAAGAAATCGAACTCCGCCGGCACCTCGAACGCGTCGCCGCCCAACGTCGCGCCCTCCCGCCCGGTGGAGAACTCCCGCAAGACTTCGAATTCGTCGCGCCCTCCGGCCCCACGCGCCTCTCCGAATTATTCGCCGACAAAGACACGCTGATGATCTACAGCATGATGTTCGGCCCGCAACGCAAATCCCCCTGCCCCAGCTGCACATCATTTCTTGCCTCATGGAACGGCGCCGCCTTCAACCTCCGCGAGCGCGTCGCCATCGTCGTCACCGCCCGCTCCCCCATCGAGCGCTTACTCGAATACAAAAACCAACGCGGCTTCCAATACCTCCCCTTCGTCTCCGACGCATCCGGCAACTACACCCGCACCTACGTCAGCGCACAAGACGAAGACATCCCCGGCTTCGCAGTCTTCACCAAGCGCGACGGAAAACTTCGCCACTTCTACAGCGGAGAAATGTCCAACGCAATGGCCGACCCCAACCAGGACCCAAGAGGCGCCCCCGACCTCGACCCCCTCTGGCACTTACTCGACTTCACGCCAGAAGGCCGCGGCACAACCTGGTACCCGAAGCTCGACTACGGCGCGAAATAGCAATCGTCATCCAACCGCCCCCCATGCTCTCAAGAAATCACCAATGCCCGCGCCGAATCCAGCCACCAATCCAACCCGGCGCACCATCCTCTTCACCGCACTTCTTTTGTCTCTCGTATTTGTAACAAGATTCGCGCAATTAACCCGCGTAGCAGCAAAGGACGATTCCGTGGATCCCAGCGATATGAATCAAGGCGTGCCCGACGTCGGCAAGCTCAACCCGCAAGCACCGCCGGAACTATCCCGCTTCGCCTTCCTCCTCGGCAACTGGAAGTGTGAAGCAAAATTGCTGCAGGCAAACGGTACCTGGCAAAAATTAGACGCCGCCTGGCATGGCCGCTTCATCCTCGATGGCTACGCTATTCAGGACGAATACCGAATGATCGGTCCCACCGGAGAACTCATCGTTCTAGGCATGAACATCCGCAGCTACGACGCCGCCAATCACCGCTGGTCCATCAAATGGCTCAACGCTCTCACCGGAACCTGGACCGACCTCGCCTCGCAGGAATTCGGCGGCGTCAACTTCGCCAACCACAGCGTGACCTACGTCTTCAAAGAACCAACCGCCCCCCACCCCTACACCCGCGCGACCTATACAGATATTTCCAAAACCCACTTCACCTGGAAAGGCGAACAATCCACCGACGCCAAATCCTGGACCGAATTCATGATCGTAGAATGCCACCGCACCAATCCATGACGGCATTGGCCTTGCCTCTCGCGTCTCTACATCAAATGCATCGGTTCGCGAAAGGGCACGACTTCAGTCGTGCCAATAACCTATGACGCGCGAAGCGCTTCCGCTCTGCCCGCCGCAGCGGGCGATTTGAGTATGGGCGCAGCCCGGCTCGCAGAATTTGTCTTCAGGGTGCAGGTACCGCATACACTCGCAACACATTCCCGGCGTCGACTGCCAAAACGTAAGCATGCCCATCCCCAACGCCGATCACCGAAACCGTCCGCTTATCCTTAGATAGATCCACAAGCCCAACCTCAACTAAGTTTTTCGAGCGAAATACCGAAAGCCACTGCGCATGCGTATTTTCGTTGTCCACAAGACCGGGACTGTAAGCTCGACATGATGTCAGCAGCGTGTCCTGCTCCTCCGACACCTCATCGACGCGGCAAACGCAATTCCCGTTCCCCGCTCTGCTCCCATTTCCCGCACATAACAGATGGTCGGGCGCCTGAGACATCAGCCTCTTTCCATCCGCGTCGAAAACCTCTAACGCATAACCCCGCGAACTCGTTCCAATCACGTAATGCGTGGCGTACCAACGATGGGAGGTTGATTCAACCGGAAGCTCGCTTCCATTCGTTCCGTAATACGAAATACTCCACGCGTCAGAATTAGAATTGTCGCGGTCGACCGCGTTCCTCAGCCGCGGCTCTTGCGAGTCCGCTATCCCAGTACCCTGCAGCAATAAAACTTCCGGCATGGTGCCGTGGCCTTTGTAAATAAGCGATTCCCAATCCTTCACCGACGACACTCCGGAGACTTCCAACACTTCGCGACAGGTCGCATCATTTTCGGCACCAAGCTTTTGATAGGCTGCCCTCCACTCAGCGTCAGAGGCTCTTGCCCCGAGTAGAAAGTTCGGTCTTTTCGAAATGCATGTTGGGCCGCTTTTCAAATCAGGCAACGAGATCAGACGATTGTGCCGATCATAGACGTGCGAATATTCGCGAGCGAAGGCTTCCTTATCCAGCCCCTGCAACGCAATCCAGTGATCGTTCAGCACTCTCGCGCCCCGGAAGCTGACTTCCTCGGTGTCCGCGGTATGGGTACTTCCAACTATCTGCCACCGCTCCAGGTCGACGACCGTAATGAGAGTATCGAATTTGTGCCCGCGCTTTCCGTTGCTACGCCACTCCACTGCGGCAGATGCGACGGCATAACGTCCCCCGGGAGCGATCTGCAGAGCAACGCCACTCAGATCGCCAAAATTGACATCGGCGCCGCTCCAGCCCGGAATATTTAACGCTTCGGTGACAGGATCTTTAGTCCACCATTGTTTCACCCGCACCAGCAGCCACTTTCCATTGGCGTCCGGTTGAAAGGAAAGTACGCTTTGGTTTGGCGCAACCTTGAGCGTGGAAAAAGATTTGGCAGGTTCCCCGATGAACGGAAACTGACCCCCGAATCCACCCAGCGAGGACGGCACCGGCAGCTTGATTTCGTTCACTGCATTAAGCACTCTCTGCGCGCCCGCGTCGGCAGCCAATATTAGGAGCACCGCCGCAACTGAGAAAGCAAAGCGATGTCCGATCTTGGGCATAGTTGAGACCTCTGCCGGGCGCGTTCGAAGCGCCCGCTACTCCCGCTTCCCAAAGCTATTCATCAAAGTCTCAAAATCATCCAAATCCCCGTACTGAATAATCACCTTCCCCTTACCCTTGTGATCTTCAATCGTCACCTTCAACCCCAGCGCCCGCTGCAGCTGCTCCTCCGCCTCGCGCACATTCGGATCCACCGGTGCCACCGGCTTCTCCACCTTCTTCTGCCCGCCATGCTGCACCAGGTTCACCAGTTCTTCCGTCTTCCGCACGGACAGCTCCTGCGTCAGCACCTTGAACGCCACCAGCGCCATCGCCTCGGGATCCTTTAGCGTCAGCAACACTTTCGCGTGCCCCATCGACAGCCGCCCGTCTTCCACCGCGACCTGCACCTCTTCCGGCAAATGCAGCAGCCGTGTGTAATTTGTAACAGTAGAACGATTTTTTCCTGTCTTCCGCGAAATCTCGTCGTGGATGTACTGGAACTCGGTCACCAGCCGCCCAAAGCCGCGCGCCTGCTCCATCGGGTTCAAATCCTCCCGCTGCAGATTTTCAATGATCGTCGACAACAACGCGTTCTCATCTGACGCCGCCTCGACATGCGCAAAAATGCTGTCGTGCCCCAGCTGCTGCGCCGCCAGGAACCGCCGCTCTCCGCCGACAATCTGGTACCTCCCATCCGCAATCGGCCGCACATTGATTGGCTGCATCAATCCATGCTGAGCAATCGACTTCGCTAATTCCCCTAAAGCTTCTTCATCGACATGTTTGCGGGTTTGATAAGGGTTCCGATCAATTAAAGCCAGCGGGATTTTCCGAAATGGCACCCCCTCCCCACTTGGATCGTTTTGGACCGCCTCACCCGAGGCGACATTTTCCGCCTTCACAGTCCCCTGCGTCGTCCGCGACGAAGCCGGCAGCAACGACTCCAGCCCTTTTCCCAAGGCCCGCCGTACCTGACCCCCACTTTTTTCAGCCATAAGGCCAGAACCTCACTTTCCCGGAGTCTTCCTTATCTCCTTTATTATCAGCAGCTTGAGTCGACGATTCCCCGCTCTTTGGCCGCCTCTCGCCCTTACCCTTCGCGGTCCGCGATTCCAACCCCATGCGCTTCAGCAACTCCAAACCCAGCGCCCGGTAAGCCTCCGCCCCGCGCGACCGCGGATCATAAACCAGCACCGGCAGCCCGTGACTCGGCGCCTCTGCCAACCGTATGTTCCGTGGAATCACAGTCTTATAAAGGTCAGCGCCAAAATACCCACGCAGATTGTCCGTCACCTGCTGCGCCAGGTTGGTGCGCTCGTCATACATGGTCAGGACGACGCCTTCAACCTTGAGCTCCGGATTAAAGGCCGCCTGGACCCGGTCAATGGTATGCAACAGGTCGGTCACACCCTCCAGCGCAAAATACTCTGCCTGCATCGGCACCAACACGTATCTTGTTGCAACTAAAGCATTTAGCGTGAGAAGATCCAAGGCCGGCGGACAGTCGATGAAGACAAAATCGAACTCCTCTTTGACCGTCTCCAGGGCATTTTTCAACCGGAATTCCCGCCCCTCGACCCCGATTAGCTCGATATTCGCCCCGATCAGCCCGCGCGCACTGGGAATGATCCGAAGCCCGTCAACCCGAGTCTTTTGAATGACTTCCGAAGCCGTCGCTTCCCCAAGTAGAACATCATAAGTGGATACCTCGACACTCTGCCTCGAGATTCCAAGCCCGCTACTCGCATTCGATTGCGGATCGCAATCCACCACGAGAACCCGATACCCCTCCATCGCGAGAGTGGCAGCCAGGTTAATAGCTGTTGTCGTCTTTGCCACCCCCCCTTTCTGGTTGGCCACAGCAAAGACTCGAGTTAAGTGTTCCTCAGCCATAAGGCAATGCCAGCCTATGCCAAGCAACAGCTAGGCGCAAGGCTAACCCCTGTGGAAGTCGTCAGATTATGGTGGATTTCCACAATTGTTCCACGTGGAACATTTTGGACCGGCGAGAATGTTCCACGTGGAACAATTTACCGGCGAGCGTAGAGCCGGAGCACAGTCTCAGAATCGGGCATTCGCCAAACCGACGATTCGGCGAACCCCATCTGCGTTAAGCGAGTCCCAGAAATAGAGTTAGCACCTTCCAGAGCAGCGAGAAGCCCTCCCGCCGCGACCCGACCGGCAGCAGTGGGATAGGCCGACGCCGCGTCATCGACCGCTCTCAGGGTCACCCAAGCAAAGCGCAGATCTGCTGGGAGGGTCTCCGTTCGACCGGCGTGGACCCATACATTTGGGGCTCCGGTTGTACGGATCGCTTCGCGCAGAAATGTCGCCTTTTTATGCTGGGATTCGGAAAGGGTGACCGCAATTTCTGGTCGTGCCAGGCCTATGGGGAGACCGGGGAAGCCGGCTCCAGAGCCGTGGTCCAATAATGTTCCACGTGGAACATTTTGGAGGTGACGCGCTAGGAACAGGCTTTCGCCGAAGTGACGCTGAATAATCGTCTCCGGGTCGCGGATCGCGGTCAGGTTCATTTTGGAGTTCCAGTGGAGTAACAGCTCGCGATAGATTTCGAGCTTTTGGAGTAAGGCAGCCCCCAGCGGTTCGCCCAAGTAGGGGAGGAGGAGGGAATTCCACTTTTCTGGAGGGATTTTATCCACGGGGGGATTGTAAATGTTCCACGTGGAACATTTCTATTTGTAACTGAATTGGTTACAAATAGAAATTACTCGGCAGGGGAGTGTTGGGTATAGAGCTGGGAGATGGCTTGGAAGACTCTCGCGGTGAGTTGGTCGAGTTGGCGAATGGAATAGTCCTGTGTGGAGATGGGTTCTCCGACGACTAACAGCAGGGGGCGCGGGCGGATATGGTAGACGTGGATCGGCAGCGCGGCGTAGGTGCCGATGAGTGCCATCGGGACGATGGGGACCTGGGCCCTGACAGCCATGTAGGCCATTCCGCTTAGAAAAGTGTGGAGCTCGCCGTCGGGGGAGCGGCCGCCTTCGGGGAAAATCACCAGTGGCAGCCCGTGTTTTAGCGTCTTTACGCCGGCGTTGAGGCTGCGCAGGCTGGCGTGCGTGTTGCCGAGCTCGACCGGGACTTGTCCGCTGCGGCGCAGGTACCAGCCGAGGAAGGGAATTTTGAAGAGGCCGCTTTTTGCGAGGATGCGAAATTGAAAACGCAGGCTGGCGAAGAGTGCGGGCGTGTCGAAGTACGAAAGATGGTTGCAGGCGTAGACGGCCGGGGCCGGGCGGGGAACTTGCTGTCCCCATTTGCGCGAGGGGCGGGTGGGAAGATGCTCGGCGCCGATTACGGTGATGGGGCAGTGGATGATCCGCAGAATTGTCGAGGCCCAGGCGCGGGCGATGCGATGCTGACGGCGGCCGCTCTTTTCAAAAACGGAGACGATGAGCGCGAGAAATCCAAACCACGCCGTGACCACGGCGATGCACCCGGTGCGGAGGAGCGTGGAAGCATTGGGGCCTTCGGAGATTTTCATGCGGGCGCTTGCAGATATATATTGTAGCGGAAATGAATGGCGATTCAGTACAAGAACTGGAACGGATGCCATCTTGGGAAGACCCTACAGCTTTATTTTTCAAGAACGCTGAAGAGATTGATCCTTGCTGCCGATAAGTACGATAGGGAGAATCCGGGTCGCGGCCCGGAGGCGATTCCCGGACGCGCGCTGAACAACTTTCTAGCGGAGATTAAAGGCTGTAGCGGCTAAGAATCCATGGGCCGGAAGGGAAGACGCGCCAATTTTTCGACAATCTCGACAGTTTCGAGCGAAACTGTGATGACTTTGCGGATCAGCTTGAGGATGTAGTCCGGTTCATCGTCGCGATTTGGGTCATTGAGGATCCCGGACCGCTTGTCAGTGGAGACGCGATACTGCTCGATTACCCATTCAAGTGCACACCGGCTGCCCAATTGATACTCAAAAACCTTAGGCGGGATGCCGCGAAGCGTGAGGGCTTTGTTATAAACCAGTTCACTCCTATCCTTAGAAAGACGCATCTTCTCCACGCGTAAGGTCCAGTCGACTCCGGGAATCTCTATTTCCTCTAATTTGAATTGAGGTTGGTCCTCATAGGCCACGTGCAGACTCATCAACAGCTGACCCGCATTTGCGAATGCCTTGAAGTCCGGAGCGTAGGGAATACGGGGAAGTTGACGCTTCAGATTTGCCACGTATAGTGTTCGATACCCAGGGTGGTGTAATGCGGCATATACATAATGAAAAATGTCCCATTTCGTGATGTTGTCGGCGCGATAGTTCCTTTGAAAAGCACCTAGCGTCTCATCGGTGATATTTTCCCGGCGGGTCGTATCGCTTCCGCTGTATGTATAAAAAGGGAAACACTGAGAGTCACCGGTGAAATGGTGGTCTGGAATTTGATTTGAGCCCAAGAGGAAAAAGCCCCCACCTGCCGGATTATCATTGATGCAAATAACGCGATTTTCAAGATCACCCGTTGGAAAAAAGCGCGCAGATTGATACAAGTCCTCATTGAATGTGGCGTTGAAATACCTCCAACGTGTTGTGTACGGGCGCCAAGCGCATAATCGAACATCGTTAGTCTCAAAAGTCTGCGTCTTTTCGGCGACTAACGTATTTAGTGCTCTCCTAATCCACTTCATCCGCCCCTCGTCATAGCGGATGAACTTTTCGATTTCTTCGGGCCTTCCTTCCGCAATCCAGCGGGCCAATTCGCTATTGAAAATTGCGACCATGTTTTTGGACGCTTCGATCACTCGATCTTTTGAGAAATTTGAAACGTATGCGTCATTGTTTGATTTCGGGCCATTACTGTAAACCGCAAATATTCTTTCCTCCCCAATAAGCTTGCCGCCCAGAGGAAGGAGGTCCTCGAAGTCATTTGCTTTACCTTGACTAATCCAGATATGGGCCCGAGTTGGCACCACTTCTTCTAGCGGAGCACCCGCAAAAGATCGGTAAGTATTCAACAGCGAAGCCTTCTTGGCCGAAGATAAATAGTCCGGCACCGAAATTGCTCTAATATGACAGCCGCTCGCGCCTGTCTTTCGGATCAGAAGTGTAATGCCCACGCCGACTCGGATTTGATTTTCAAAAATGTTACCGGCTTCGCGCTTTCTTCTTTCCCCACTAGTGTGTGCATTCCCTTTGAGATCGATGTGGAGTATCGCATTGAAATCTCTCGCAAGGTGCTCTCTCATCCCGTCAAGGGCTTTGCCATTCAGAAATCCGTTGTTCGTCACGAAGCAAACGATTCCGGAGTCGCCTATCCGGTCACTAGCCCATCGGAAAGCTTTGACATATGGATCCAGAACGCTTGTTGTCAAAGTGGCAGTTGAATCTTGGACATAAGTTTCTTTCACTCGGGCATCGAGCGCGACATATTTACGATTCTTATTGCGGTCAGCTGCATTTTGCTGCCACGCGCGATACGGAGGATTGCCGAGTATCACTGTGATCCGAGCTTTCTTCTGCGCTTCGACCCGCTCCGTATTTTCTGATGTAAACAAGGTCCGCTGAGAGGCTTCTGAAAGTTCAAACGTGTCTACCAGGCAAATACCTGCGAAGGACTCATATTGCCCCATGGCCTCTAGGTACGCATGTTCAATATTCATGCTGGCAATGTAGTAAGGAAGAAGCATGATCTCATTGCAGTGAAGCTCGTTGCTGTACTTCTGGGACAAGCTAGACTTTTTTATTTGTTGCATGATCCGTGTGATGAAATTCCCGGTTCCCGTAAAAGGATCGAGGATATGAACATTCTCATCTGAAAGGCTTTGGCCGAACTCCGATTGAAGAGCCTCTTCTACGCTCCGCACAATGAAATCAACGATCGGCTGTGGAGTGTAAACAATGCCCATGGTGTCGGCCTGTTTGGCGTCAAAAGACTTGAAGAACTTTTCATAAACCGCGTTTAAAAAGTGCTGTTTCTCCGTATATCCGGTCTGCGTCTCGGCGGCCTCCTCAATAGCTTTGTAGAACCGGTCGAGTGGCTGCAGAAACGTGTCTCGAGAAAAGTGCTTGTTAGTAATGCTGGAGATCACTTTTTCAATCTCCACTGCGATGACATTGCGTTTCGTGAACTCTGGATTGTTGAAAACCTTTCGGAAGATGCGCTCGGTTAGCAGATGCTGGACAAGCATTTTCTGAATGGCATCGTCTGTGAGCTCAGGATTGATGGACTGGCGACATAGTTCGGCGAAGGCTTGAAACTTGTCGCGGAAGTCTGCGTTTTTCTTGTGTTCCTCGGTGAGGATCTTGGTTACTCCACCCGCAAGGTCAGGGATCTTTTCTGAGAATTTCAAAACGGCGTCTTCCCAGTCGACCTCGTGGGCTTGCCGATGTTCAAAGAAGAGTTGGAGCACTTCGATGAGGTTCTCTGGCGCGGTGAGTGGGGTGTCGAGCGCGATCCGGTTGTCTTGGTACAGCACCGCACGGTCTGGCGACTGGAAAAGAGTGTTCGTGAGCGGGTAGCCTTTGGCTACTTTCGCCTTGATCTCCTTTTGCAGATCGTCGTCTGAGTCCTTCGCTTCCCAAAGGCCGTGGACAAGGGTGAGCTCATCAACAAGAGCGCCGTCCGCCCGTAGGTCCTGCTTGCCCGTGCCTTTGAACTTATATTCCTCGACGAGATGCCAACCGTACGGTGAAGAGCAGCGCTTGAGGAGGTCCGCAAATGCGGAGCGGGTGTTGCCCTCTGTGGTGTGACCGTGAAGTTGAAACTGCTGGAGTGCGGCGTAGTAAGCCTTGACCGGCTTGTGGGTTGGCTTGAGAGGAAATAGGGACATGCTGGCTTGGCAAGAAAGCTATCACGCGGGGAGTAGTGGGCGCGATTGTCTAGGTGGGCACGGGTGGTCGACCGAAGAGCAAGGGCGACAGGTCAAGGGCGCGCTTCCGCTTTGGAAAACCGCCTTCGGCAGAATGGAAGCGCTTCGCACGTCTGAAGTTGATGCGGAGGCTAAAGCCTCCGCCTAGCAGCAAGCAACGGCACAGACTAAAACGAGGACAGGCAGATTCTCCTGCTGGGCAAAGGCGGCCCGGGTAGCTGCGTCCCGGCAAGCCGGGACTGCGGTCTAGATGACACCGTTCTTCTATGTCGACGAGCAGCAGGTCCTTCGCTCCGCTCAGGATGACAATTCTTTTTAAGTAGTTGGCGGAGCAGGGCGATTGCAAAGCTGATGAGAAAATGAAGCGTTGATTCGCGAAACTTGAGTGTGGAGGAAGAAATGAAAAGAACAACGTTGCTCGCTATTGTCATGCTGGCGTTTGCATTTACCGGGCATGCGCAGGACACGATGAAGAAAGATGCGGCCGTCAAAGCTGCCGAGCCCGAATCGAAGGTCGTGCTCGATTCTTGGAATGAGATTGGCCGCAAGTTGACGGCGATGGCGGAAGATTTTCCTGAGGACAAATATGACTTCAAGCCGACGCCTGCGCAGCGGAGTTTTGCTGAGCAGTTACTGCACGCGGCGGGTTCGTGCTACTACTTCACGGATCCTGCGATGGGGTTGAAGCCTCCCGCGGACGATCCGAAGCGCGAGCAATACAAGTCCAAGGCCGAGGTTGTTGCGTTCGTGAAGAAGGCGTTCGCCGATGGTGCTGCCGCCATCCAGTCGAAGGGCGAAAAAGGCCTGATGACGGAGGTTGATTATGGCCCGGGGCAGAAAGCGCGCGTACTCGACATTGCCTACGGCATCATCGAGCATAGCGGAGAACACTACGGCCAGCTCGTGGTTTACTACCGCCTCGCAGGGCTTGTGCCGCCGGAGTCGCGGCCCAAAAAGTAAAGCTCAGGAGGGCAGGCGCTTCATCCTTATCGCGCGCCGACGGCAACTGTCCGCGATGCAAAATGATTTGAGTTGTCAGGAGTAGGCGGGGGCTTGTGCGCGCAGCAAAGATAGTCGCGGTTGCTCCAGTTGGTCGCGATAGAAGTATCCCGAGACAGACATTATCCACGCGAACTACTGGATGGTGACGCTTACGGTTGAGCTGGAAGCTGCGTTGAGCGCGTCCCCGGAGTAGCTGGCGGTTAATGGATAGATGCCTGCGGCGATGCCGACATCGGAGAGGTTCAAAGTGGCTGCGCCGGTGCCGTCGAGTCGTTGCGAGCCGACGAAGTAATTGCCGACGGAGAAGCTCATCATGCCGGTAGGTACCGCGGAGCCGTAGGTTTCAACAACTCTGGAGGTGAGGGTCACCGCATGATCGGGGGGAACGGGATTCGGCGAAACTGCGAGTGATGTGGTGGTGGCGGCGATGACAGTCACCGTGACCGGGGCACTGGTGGAGGTGAGATTCGGCGGATCGCCGTCGTACATTGCGGTGACAGCGTAGATGCCTGGCGGAATGGCGCCGCTAACCTTTGCCGAAAAAGTTGCGATGCCTGCGCTGAGCGTGGCCGTTCCCAAGACAGAGTTGCCCGCATGGAATGTCACCTTGCCAGATGGACTATCGCCGGATCCGACGACAGCGACTGTTGCCATCATATTGGCGGTTTGTCCTTGAGCCAGCGTGGTGGGCGATACAGACAGCGTGGTCGTTGTCTGATAGGTAGGCGAGGCGACGACCACGGTGGAGGTTGCGCTTGATGGCAGATAGTTGGCGTCGCCAGAGTAGGTGGCGAGAATGCGATAGGAGCCGGTCGGAATGTTGTTCGCCTCCAGATTCAAGCTGGCCGATCCGTTGCTGAGTTCGAGCGTGCCGAGCGTCAAGCTGCCATGGCTGAAGGTAACGGAGCCGGTAAGCGGGCCGAGATTCTGCTGCGGATTTGTGAATGCGGTGAGAGTGAGAACTCCTCCGAGAGTGACGGGGCTATTTGTCTGCAGACCAGTTGTCGTCGCCGCTTTGGCATTGCCGGCATTGATGGTTGCCAATCCGGACTCGATGCCGCCGCATGTCAGCGCGTAGGTATAGATGCCCGCCGCGGTCGGTGTAATTATTGCGGAGCCGGTTACGATTCCATTTGTGACGGTTCCAGTTTGCAGGCCCGACCAGTTGCCGGCGTCTGCAGGATTACCGAGAGTGGCGTGGACGAAGGCATAGCACTGTTGGAGTGTTGTGGATGCGGCGTTCGATACTGTCCATGTCAGGGTGACGCTGCTGCCGATGTTCACGGTCGAGGCGCTGAGGGTAACTTGCACCGGAGGCGATGGGTGGGATGACAGCTCGAGGGAATACACGGTGCCATAATTCAGGCCTCCGTCTGCGGTGGTGCCGTAGAAATTGCCGTCGTTGCCCTGGAGCAAGCCGGCGAATGGATCCGCGTTGCCACCGCTGAAACTGTAGAGAGCGTTAAAAGCTCCGGACGGGGTGACTTGAAAGATTGTGCCGAACTGATTCGCTCCGGCATTCGCCGCGGTGCCGTAAAGGTTGCCATCTCCACCTGCAAAGAGCGGGGCCTCGGGGAAGCGGCCATCGTCGCTTGCGGTGAAACTGTAGACGGAGGTGAAGTTGCCTGCCGTCGTTATCTTGAAAATTGTGCCGCAGCCATTCGCCGTCGAATTGACGCAGATATCGTTATTGGCGCTCCCGCCCAACACGGTGGTGCCGTAGAGACTGCCGTCGCTACCTTGGGTGAGGCCGGCCATTGGTCGCCATCCGTCGGTTTCGGTAAAGGCGTGGATGACGGTGAACGTGCCGGCTGGAGTGATTCTGAAAATGGTGCCGCAGCCCGAGTAATTCTGATCCGGGCAACTGCCCATCAAGCCGCCGCTGGAAGCCGTGCCGTAAAAATTGCCGTCGCTGGCCTGCAGCAAGGGGGATGCGATGTAGCTGCCATCCGTCGGCTGAAATGCGTGGAGGGTTGTGAGCTTTCCGGACTTGGAGAATCGAAAGATGGAGCCGCAGCCAGCCAATTGTCCGTTGACGCAGGAAGCGGTGTCGCCTCCGAAGTCAGTCGTGCCGTACAAATTTCCATCGCTACCTTGGATGAGGCTTGCCTCGGGTGCACCGCCGTCAGACAATCCCGAAAATGAGTACAAGGTGGTGAGATTGCCGGAGGGCGTGAGTTGGAAGATGGTTCCGCAACCGTTGGGCAAAACGCATTGGCTGGAATTGCCGCCGCCCGATGTGACGCCGTAGAAGTTGCCATCGCTGGCTTGTATCAAGGCTCCGTCAGCTGCTGCGGCGGGGAAGGTGTAGAGCGTCGTGAGGTCTCCGGCAGCCGTGACGCGGTACAGCGTGTCACCAACGCTTGTCGCTCCATACATGGCGCCATCATTGCCCTGGATGAGGCTGGTCTCAGGGATGGCTCCGTCGCTCTGTCCCGTGAAGTTATAGACGGTAGTGACGGTTGCTGTTTGAGCGTGGGCCCAGAGCGGAAACATCACGAGATCGATCAGCAGAAAGGAAATGCAAATGAACTTACGAAGCACGGCAGACTCTCCTGGGGGAGGACTTCATTTTAGCCTTTTGGGGCGAGGCGTAATGGGGAATTGTTTGTCTCGCAGTTAGCAGCCGGGTCCAGCGGTGCCCGCAGCACGATCAGAGTGGCGATTTTTTCGGAGTGCGGGTGAGAGCGAGGAGGCGGAGGCTGAGGAGGATGCCGAGCAGGCCGACGATGGGCGAGGTGAACAGGCCGGGGAAATAGCCGCGGGCGACGAGAGCCAGCGCGGGATGGGCGATGCCGTTGACGACGGATGCGATGGCGAAGAACCAGATGAGAAAGAGGGCGGCGCGGTAGCCGCGTTGCAGGCCGAGGGCAGAGAGAATCCACACGCAGAGCCACGCGAGGTTGAAGACGACGAAGAAATTCTCAGACCATGGGGGGAGACCGAGGAGTACAGGGAAGCGGGATTCGAGGCGGGTGAGGAACTCTTCCGCGAAGTGAAGGCACTGAGCGGCGAGGCCGAGGAGGAAAATCTGGAGGACGCGGTTGCAGGCGACGGGGTCAGAGGACGGCGGCTTGCGGAGGAGGGTGAGCAGAAG
>Ga0302324_100011543_pt1 | contig 18116 bp, 15 predicted proteins | sample Palsa_T0_1_FD_201949 | JGI IMG/M metagenome (GOLD analysis project Ga0302324, IMG submission 201949) | Peat permafrost microbial communities from Stordalen Mire near Abisko, Sweden - Palsa_T0_1 | ecosystem: Environmental > Terrestrial > Soil > Palsa > Peat permafrost | place: Sweden: Abisko... | reverse complement strand
GGAGGCAGTCATGCGCTCGAAGCTACTCGGACTACTTCTCGGATTTGGCATCGCCAGTGCGGCGATCGTTCCTGCGTTTGCGTGCGATTATCAAAAGACCAACGCCTCGGCCGACCAGTCGCAGCAAACGGCTCAGGCTCAACCCGCACAACACAACGACTAGTTTGGTCTAGCCACGACGCGCCTTGTCGTCGTTGCTTGAGATCGCCTGGGGACGCCTCGCGTATGCGAGTACGTCGGCGTCCTGAGCCACACATGTTTGATGCGAATTCGTAGGCGCGCCGTACCTGAGGCAGACAAGAATCTTATTTTGACCAGGCAGACCTTTGCTCTGCTGCGAAGTTGGCTCGGCGTCCTAATCGTCGGCCGTCAGCCTTGCTCATCGCGGCGGGATTGCAGTGAACACAAACGCGAAAGGTTTGTGCGTCCGGCCATAGGCGGAGTGGGTGAGCGTCATCTCTTCGCGCGTTGTCGCCGGCGTCGCAAAGTCGGCGGTTTCCTTGAGGCAGACGGCGTCGTCCTTCAAACAAATCGTCAAGAGACCGCGCGCGGCGATCTTTTCCGGGCTCGCCCAGCGATTGCCGGAATAGTCGAACCCAACGAACACGCTCGGATGCGCGGGGCTGTAGAACGCCAACGCATTGTCGTAACGGAATGAGCCGGCGACGAAAGCGAGCGGCGCGTTGGTCACGCTTGTCCAGAATTCGGTCGCCGCGAGTGCCGCTTCGCGCCGCGGCTCGACGTCCTCGGAGTCGCGGCCGTACCAGGCCTTGCCGACGGCAACGAGCGGCGAGAGCAAAAGCGCGCCCAGTGATACAATCGTCGCGCCACGCAGCGCCCAACGCCGAAGCCGCGAAAAATCGGCGATTAGCAGGACCTCCATCGCCAGCAGCGGGCTCAGAGGAAACACGCCGATCAGCATGTTCGAAGAGATTTTAGTGCCTAAGGCCAGTGCGGCGACGACGCTCAAAACGAGCGGCGTCAGCGTGAGGATCGTCAACAAGCGGCGGGTGTCGGATTCTCTTGCTGTTTGATCGATCGTCTGCCCGACCGCACCGCCCTTGTGGTCGAGGGTCCCCAACCGCGCCGCCGCCACGACCAGCCCGATCGCGGCCGTTTGTTGCAACAGCGAGCCTAAAACCGCGCTCGCCGCGAAAGCGCCCGTCTCCGCAAAACCTCGCCCCGATACGCGCCCGAGATAACGGATCGGCGGCGCGCCGGTCGCCGCCAGCCATATGAGATGCGGCGCGAACAGCGCGAGCGCCACTGCGATCGAGACATACGGCGATGTCGAGCGGAAATAACGGCCTCGTTCGACGCTCGCCAGCGCCGCAATCAGACAGGTCGCGGCGAGGACGAGTGCATAATATTTGGAGTTCAGCGCCAGCCCCATCATCGCGCCGAAGCCGAGCGAGGCCATCACATCCCGATTCCTCAGCGCGCCGAGAAAAGCGTACAGGGTCCAGGGCCATAACGATAGGAAGATCGAGTTGGCGTTATATTTGTACGCCAGGAACGAATAGAACGGCGTCAGTGCGAGTAGAGCCGTCGCCGCCACGCGCTTGTCGCCCTCGACGAAGCGGCCGATCAAGGCCCAAGCGCCGAGCAGTCCGACGCCCGCGTTGAGCATCGCCAGAATCGCGAACGCCCAATTGGCGCGCGGGAAGATTAGGAACCAAAGTCCGCAGATCCAGGCCCACAATGGCGGGTGCTGATTGTAGCCGAGCTGAAACTCGCGACCCCATGCGTAGGCCTCCGCCATGTCATTGTGGATCGAGGACGCCGCTTCGCTGACGGCGAAATAGAGCGACCAAACAACGACGAAGGCCGCAATCCCCAGGAGCGCCGAGCCACCGCCGTCATTGCGAGCGAAGCGAAGCAATCCAGCCTCTCCGTGATTGACCGGTTAGGCCGCGCCCTCGACTGGCGGGGCGAGCGTGGGCATTGCCGATGCGGCGGCGCTTGGCCCCAGCGCTGGATGGCTTCGCTTCGCTCGCAATGACGTTGCTATAGTCGCCGCCTCAGAACCACTTGGCGTAGATCGTCGCGAACGTCCCATTCTCCTTGATCAGATGCAGCCATTGATCGAGGAAACCGTCAAGCGGCGGATCGTAAGGCGCGAGATAGGCTTTTTCGCCGAAGTCGAACGGCGTGTCGGGATGGATCGCGCACAGCACGCCCGAATGCAGTTTCTGCTGATAACGCGTCTCGGACGCGTCGGTGATCATCAAATCGCCTTCGCCGTGCGCCAGCGCGTCGAAGATCGTCGTATTGTCCGGTCGGACTTCTATACGCGCGGCGCGCAGGTGCGCGCGATCGAAGCGCTCGTTGCCGCCGCCGGGATTGGTGAGCACGGTAACCCCGCTGCGGTCGATCGCCTCGAGAGTCGCGAACTTGTCCTTGTCGGCGCAACGCGCGATCGAGGTCTTGCCCTCGCGCAGATAAGGGGTCGTGAAGAAGCCGAGCTTGGCGCGCTCGAGCGTGACCGTTATGCCGCCCATCGCGACATCAAACTTGCCGGCCGAAAAATCCGCCGCTAGCGCCGGCCACGCGGTCGGCACGAATTCGACGCGCACACCGAGCGAGGACGCCAAGGATTGCGCGAGGTCGATGTCGAAGCCGGAATATTCGCCACTCGATTTGTCGAGCCGAGTGAACGGAGGGTAGTCGCCGGTCGTGCCGACCCGCAGCGCTCCACGTTGCAAAATGTCGGAGAGGACGGATGCGTCGGCCGGCGCGAGCGCGGCAAGACATAACGCCGCGCCAAGCCAGGCGCGCATGTCAGGCCGCTTTCAGAAGCCGCTGCACTTCGCTTACGAGTTCGCGCAAGTGGAATGGCTTCGACAGCACGCGGGCGTCTTTCGGGGTCTTGTTGTCGGGATTGAGCGCGACGGCGGCGAAACCGGTGATGAACATGACCTTGATTTCCGGATCGAGCTCGGTCGCGCGGCGCGCCAGCTCGATGCCGTCCATTTCCGGCATCACGATATCGGTGAGCAGCAATTCAAACGGCTCCTCGCGCAGCCGATTGTATGCTGAAAGCCCGTTGTCGAATGAAGCCACGGCATACCCCGCCGCCTGCAAAGCCTTGACCAGAAACCGACGCATATCGTTGTCGTCTTCCGCCAGCAAGATCCGGGCGCTGGCGCCGGTCGGATTGCTCATCGCTGATTCCCCTCGGACTTCTGCAACATTTCATCAAATCATATCGTGAACAAGGAGTGAAGACGAATATTGTCGTGTGCGTCGGTTGCCCGATTTACCACAATTGGGTTTTCCGTCTATTATCACACTTGCGGCTACGCGCCGCGCCCAAGGAGAGCGAAAGGAGATGCGCGAGGACCCGCATGGGCTGTCGGAGTTTGATCCGCCCTTCGAAATCCTGCGCACGGGGAGCGCGGCGCCCGTCATTTTGAATTCGCCACATTCCGGCTCCCACTACCCACAGGCTTTTCTCAGCGCCTCCCGGCTCGACGCGCGCACCTTGCGGCGATCCGAAGACGCCTACGTCGATCGCCTGTTCGCGGGCGCGACCGCGCACGGGGCGCCGCTGCTGCATGCGCGCTTTCCCCGCGCCTTTCTCGATCTCAATCGCGAGCCCTACGAGCTCGACCCGCAAATGTTCGAGGGACGGCTGCCGGATTTCGCCAATACCCGCTCGCTGCGAGTGGCGGCGGGGCTCGGCGTGATTCCCCGCGTGGTCGGGGACGCCCAGCCGATCTATCGTGAGCCGTTCCCGATCGAAGCGGCGCTGCAACGCATTGCAACGCTGCATCGCCCCTATCACGCGTGTCTGGAGGGCCTGATCGAGCAAACGCGGCAGCGTTTCGGTTTCGCCATTCTCCTGGACTGCCACTCAATGCCCTCCAGTTCGCCCGACGTCGGAGGTTGCGACGCCGTGCTCGGCGATCGTTATGGTTCGAGCGCCGCTCGATGGGTCGTCGACACGATCGAATACGCGCTTAGGCGGTTCGGCCTCGCCGTGCGCCGCAACAAACCCTACGCGGGCGGCTACATCACCGAACACTACGGCGTCCCGAGCGCCGGCCGGCACGCCGTGCAAATCGAGATCAATCGCGCGCTCTATATGGACGAACGCGCGATCGAACTCTCGGCCGGCGCGGCGAATCTGACGCTCGCTCTGACGACGATGGTGGGGGAGCTTTGCGCTAGAGCCCAGGAGGCGCTGCGGACACGATGGGCCGCGGAATAAAAAGGAGGCCGCCCGGAGGCGGCCTTGAGTCTAGGGAGGAAACGCCCTGAGGAGGGCATATGCGACGCATCGCACCGCAGCAATCTCGCATTGCAATGCAGCAAAGGCAAGCGAATCGCAGACATGGGAGCCATGCGCTCAGAGCGGCGGATCGCAGAAAAAACAATTACCGTTTGTAAATCAATGCGTTATGCAAAAAATCCAGCATCACGCCCGGCCAAGCTCGGAACTCCGGCCGGCACTGGAAAGTGCTTGCGGCATGTTGCATTGCGACAGACAGGCGTCGCGCGTGTGGATCCAAGAGCGCTGCCGCGCTACAAAAAAGGAGGCCGCCCGTAGGCGGCCTGAGTCTAGGGAGGAAACGCCCAAGGAGGGCATGCACGGCAAACGCCGTACGACCAATATCTTGGCGCCAAATCCGGCAAATGCAAGATCTCAATACCGATTTTGCGGTACTTGTGTCGTGTTGCGACGTTTTTGCAACAGCCCGGCAAACGGGGTCCTGGGCCCAAAGCCAATCTTGTGCTTTAATCAATGATATGCGTGCGCCAATGCGTCGTTCCACGCGGTACACTCACCGAAAAAACATGCCTGATATGCGAAAAATACTTGACGAGTTGCGCTTTTCGGCCGTCCGACGGGAGTCCCCACGATGACCGCCGTCGATTTCGCTGCTTTCGTGGACAGGCTCGCGCAAGTCTCGAGCGAAGTGATTCTGCCGTTTTTTCGCTCGGCGATCGGCGCGGAAGACAAGTCGCGGGGCGGCGTCTTCGATCCCGTAACCGAGGCCGACCGCGGCGCCGAGGCGGCGATGCGCCGTTTGATCGCCCAAACCTTTCCGGCCCACGGCGTTATCGGCGAGGAATACGGGCAGGACCGGCCGGACGCCGAATACGTTTGGGTTCTCGATCCGATCGACGGCACGAAGAGCTTCATATCGGGGTTGCCGACCTGGGGCACGCTGATCGGCCTCATGCATAACGGCGAACCCGCCTATGGCATGATGTCGCAACCCTTCACGCGAGAGCGTTTTTTTGGCGACGGCAAGCGCTCGCGGCTCAGAACGCTCTCGCCGATGCGCGGTGAAGCGCCTCCATCGGAATGGGTGACCCGGACGCTGAGGAGCCGGGCCTGCGCGGAACTCGGCAAGGCGACGGTGATGACGACCAGCCACGCGCTCATCAAGGACGACGCCGACCGCGCCGCCTATCTGAAGGTCGAGCGCGAGGCGCGGCTCGCGCGCTACGGCGCTGATTGTTACGCCTATTGTGCGCTCGCGGCCGGTTTCGTCGATCTCGTGATCGAGACCAATCTGAAGCCGCACGACGTCGTCGCGCTGGCGCCGATCATCGAAGGCGCCGGTGGCGTGATGACGACGTGGGACGGCGACAGCGTCGCCAAGGGCGGCCGGATCATCGCGGCCGGCGACCCGCGTTTGCATGAGCTCGCGAGGTCGATTCTCCTGGGGTGAGTTCGAGCGCCGCGCCTGTGGCTGCGGTTGCAGATCAGACCAAAAAGCCGCCGCTGTCCGGCAGCTCGCGCCGCCGAAGAGCATCCGGCGGCAAGCCCGCGAATTCGCGGAAATCGCGCACCATATGGGCTTGATCGGCAAAGCCGCAGCGCAAAGCGATATCGACGGCGCTGGCGCCGGGTTCGCGTTGGCGAAGCCGGCGGGCCCGATCGAAACGTCGGACGCGCGCAAACATTTTTGGCGTGATGCCGAACTCGCGCGCGAACGTCGTCGTCAGATGCTTGCGGCTAATGCCGATCTCCCGAGCTAGCGTCCCGATTCCGACAGCTCCGCTATTCAGGCGCGTGAAGGCGTGTTCGAGAAAAGCGGCCAGCGGACGGGAACGAAGGAGCCGCGCTTCGATCGCACGCCTCAACATAGCAAGCCGGGCCTCTGGCGAATTCGCACCGGCGAGCTGCTCGGAAAGCTCCGATGCGGCAATGCCCAGCGCATCGGCGGGATCGACGAACGCATCGCCGAATTCGGCGAGCGGCACGCCGGCGAGCTGTCGCGCGCCGAGCAGCGTCAGCATGACCTGCGCGCCGGTTTGCGCACCGTTCGTTTCCGTGACGACGAAATGCTCGCCCGCGCCGCTGTAGAACGACTGCCCCGCCCGAAAGACGGATTTCGCGCCTGGCCGGAGTTCAACCCCCAAGTCGGCGCCCAGATTGAAGATCAGCGTCGCCTGTCCGTCGGGAAGCTCCCTGCGTCGCTGGAAGGACGTGGCGTGATCCTCATAGGCGAACAGCGATCCGACAAACGGCGCCAACGACGATGGCGGCGCGAGGCGCGCAACGCGCCAGGCGCCGAATTCGCCCGCGTGTTGGCTGATCGTCAGCGCCATGTCGCGGTCTATCGTCAGGGCAGGCGTCCTCAGGCTTGTCGGCGCCGCGAAAATACGAAAGATTAGCGGCAGAGAAAAGGCGGGGGCGACGATGCGGACGCGACGTGATTCGATCACGCGACCCGCGCCTTTTGTAGGCGGCTCGCGCTGATGGCCCTGCTCAACCCTGAGATCGAAGCAGCGCCCTGGGAAACGCAACCCGCCACGGACGCGCCGCTCTATTTGAAGCAGCTCGAATATCTGTTCGACCGTTCGCGCTTCTATCGGCAAAAATTGCGCGAAGCGGGCTTTGCCGACGCGCGCGCGGCGGGCGGCCTCGATCAAATCGCCGCCCTGCCGCTTACCGAAAAGGACGAACTGCGACAGTCGCGCTCGCCTGACGAGCCGATCGGAACCCATCTCACCGCCGATCCGCAGGATATCGTACGCATCTATTCGACCAGCGGCACGACGGGGACGCCAAGCTACATTCCGCTGACCGCCGGCGACCTCGACGTCTGGGTCCGCACCTCCATGCGCAGTTACGCCGCATCCGGCGTCGGGCGCGGCGAGCGGCTGGTCTCCACGTACAACGCCGGTCCGTTCGTGGCGGGCGCGGCGCTCGATTCGCTAGCGCGGCTCGGCCTCTGTCACATTCCCGTCGGCACTGGCAACACGGAGCGGCTGGTCGCGGCCATTCAACTGCTGAAGCCCACGGTCGCGGCGATGACGCCGTCTTACGCGCTGCATCTGGTGGAGTGGACGCGCGGGCGCGGCATCGATTTGGCGACCTCGAGCGTCAAGCGCGTGCTGACGGCGGGCGAGCCCGGCGGCGGCGAGCCGGCCATGCGCGCCAAGCTCGAGGCGGGCTGGGGGGCGAGCGTCACCGAGGCGATGGGGATCGGCGACATTTCGATTTCAATGTGGGGCGAGTGCGAGGCGAAGCAGGGCATGCATTTCAGCGGCCGGGGTTTTCTGCATTTCGAGTTGATCGACCCGGTGTCCGGCGACTCCAAGGATATCGTCGACGGCGCCGATGGCGAACTGGTGCTCACCCACCTCGTCAACCGCTCGACGCCCCTGTTGCGTTTCCGCACTCGGGACCACGTCCGCGTCGGCGTCGGACACTGCGCTTGCGGACGCACGGCGCCGCGCGTGCGTTGCATCGGCCGCACCGACGACATGCTGATCGTGCGCGGCGTCAATCTGTTTCCGTCCGCCGTGCGCGAGATTGTCAACGAGTTTGCGCCCGCGACAACGGGCGTGTTGTCGATTCGGCCAAGGTCGCCGGGGGTGCGGCAGGAGCCGCCGCTGCCCGTCCTGATCGAAGCCGTGGAAGGTTCTGAGCGAGAGGGCTTGGCTGAGCGCATACGCGCCCGCATTCGCGACAAGCTCGTCGTGACGACTGAGATCGAGCTTGTCGCGCCCGGCGCCTTGCCGCGCAGCGAGTATAAGAGCAAACTGGTCGAGAAGCCGCATTAGCGCCCACGACAAAATAAAACGTGGCTTCGAGGGAGGAATGAATGTCCGCAATCAAGCTGCATGTGATCAAACCAAGCGTCAACAACTTGGCTGCGCGCGTTTTCGTGCGCGCGGCGCGGCTCGAGTTCGTCGAGGACGACGTCTACGGCAAGACGCGCTCGCCGGAGTTTCTGGCCAAGAACCCTGCGCATCTGACGCCGATGATGGAGCTCGAACATCTGCCGAAGGGCGTGATGTGGGAGAGCTGCGCGATCATGCAGTATCTCTGCAACAAACATCACCTGCATCATTTCTATCCGACCGAGCCGGAAGCGCGGGCGATGATCGACAGCGCGATGTTCTATACGATCGGCACGCTCTATCCCTATATCGTCCGCGCGACCTATCCGGCGCTCGGCTTCCCGCAATACCCCGGCGAAGTGGGCGCGAGCGACGCGAGCGCCGAAGCGAAGACCGCCGCACAGAAGGCGGCGGCGGAAGCCTTGGCCGAGCCGCTCGACGTACTGCACAGCTTTTATATGAGCGGCAAGCCGTTCATCGGCGGCGATCATCCCTCCATCGCCGACATACGGCTCGCCGCTTCGCTGGAGTTCCTTGCGGTCATCGACTACGCGCTCCCGGCCTGGGCGAGCGAATACGCGAAGGGAATGGAGACCCGGCTGGGCGCCGCCTATTCGGAACCGGCGGCCGACGTGCGCGGCTACATCGCTTATGTGAAGTCGCAGAAGAAATAGCGAGCGCCCTCACGCCTCAATCCGCCACCGGCGGCTCCAGGACGCGCCGAGCGTCCGGCTGCAAAATCTGTAATGTGTCCTGGCGCCCCGAGGCGTCCGCCGCCGCCCCGATCTCTTGCAGGAAGGCTTTCACCGGGCCGTTCTTCGTAGTGGCGCGATAGGCCAGCGTCGGCTGGCCTATTGTCCGCGCCCGCGAAGCAAACTCCTCGAAGAGCCGCGTCTCGACACCGAGTCCGAATACCCGGCAGCTCATCGTCATCTGCTCGCAATGCGATCCGACGCAAAGCGCGAGCGCCGTTAGGCCGTAGTTGCTGAAGCGGTCGGAAACCTGCGCAACGAGCGCGTAGCCGCCCGAGGCGAAGAACGCCTCGATCTCGCTCGCGGACCAGCGTCGCCCCGTGGTGTTGAATTGATTGGTCTTGTTGAGCAGCTCGAACGCCCGCGGGAAACGCGCGGCCGATGTCGAGCTCAATCGGTCGACGCCGACCTTGACCTGCAAGGACTTCAGATAGTCCTCGTCGCTAATGGTCTTGCGCAGCTCGTCGCGCATAACGTTCATCTGCAGGCTCTCGGCGCGGGTCGCAGACTCCTCCGTGACGTAGGGGACCTGCAACTCGTGCGCCCACAGCAGAGTCCGTCGCCAGGTCGCGATCGGCCCTTCTAGCATACGCATATCCGGAAATTGCTCTTTCACGCGCGCGCGCTCGACCGGATTGTCGTCGACGAAAAGCGCGTTTCCCGGCAGCAAGTTCGTCTCTTTCAATATTTCGTGGATGCTCTCGATCTTGTGTCGCCATGAGAACTTCACGCTGACAAAGTTCGACAGAGGAAAGACCCGACCGTAAACGCCGTTCCAGATCTGCGTCGCGATTTCGGGGTCGTTCTTGCTGGCGATGGCGAGCAGAATCCCTCGCTTTCTCAGAAACGCCGCGGCTTCGAGCACCCCGAGGGGCCAGCCCTCGCTGAGCTGACCGACATCCTGCCCTTCGGCCGCAACGCCACGCCACAGCGTTCCGTCGACGTCGAAAATGACGAGCTTGATCTTCTCCGTGGAGACTAGGATGTTGTAGGCCGCAAGGCACTCGTGAAAGATTGCCAACGCCGCGGCTCGACGCCGCGGCGCGAAGATCGCCCCGGTCGATCCGTAGGGCGTCAGCTCCAGATCCTCCGCTCTGGCGCCGGGGCTGATGAATGCTCCATGATTGATAGTCAGGGTGACGTCGTCCAGGATGTAGCGTTTACCGATTGTCGCGGCGATCTCGTCGAAATCGATGAGATAGACGCGCTTCTCGGCCGCAATCATTTGCGCCAGCGCCTGATTCAACTGATCGACGAAAAAGGAAAAGTTGCTGAGGTCGTATTTTGGGGCGAGCAAGCCCAGCGGATTGGACTGTGGCCGCGCGAAATTGAGCACGAAAGTCGTCAGCCCCGCCTGCCGGTTATATTTCAGGCCGGCTTCAAGTCGCGAGCGCAGCCGCTCGACGCACCTGTCGAGCAACTCGCCCCACTCGAGCAACCCCTGGGCATTCGCCTTTATGCCGAAATATTCCGGCTCCGGAATCACAAATCGCAACGGCAACTGTACGATCTGAAATTGAATCGATCCAATGTCCTTCGACGACTTTTCCTGCAATTTTGAAATGTTATTGAGAATTTGATGCTCAATCTCAATTTCCGGATGATACTCCTCGATGTGATCCTTCCAGATTACCGTCACGCAGCTCCCGGTCACCAAAACCTTGCGCCCCGCGACGCCGGTCGGCGCAAGTGCGGGGTTGCGAAAATCCTCGTCCCGGATGAAGGGCGTTGCATAACGGTTTCGCCCCAACCGCGAGAAACTGATCCTCTCGCGCGTCTCGTGCCATTTTTCCGACAAGGCGCGAAAATAGCTCGCGATCGCCACGCGACCCTCCGAAACTCGCGCTTGATTCGGCGTCCAGCGACGCCTAGCTTACGCGCCGTCGGCGGGGCGGCGAGCGCGAAAGTCGGCGCGCCGCCGGTATAGGGGATCGGCGCCGGCTTAAGCAAACGATCGTGGCGGTTGAGCAAATCAGGCTTCGCTGAAGTGTCCTTTTTGATTCAACTCGCCAAGCTGCTCATCTTCGCCGCGCTGGTCGTCGTGGCCTACGCCGCCTACCGCCCCGAGGCGGTCGCGCTCTATTACCCGCGCGCCCTGCCGTACGCCCGGTTGGCGCATGGATATCTGCCCACCGCGATCACCGGCGAGAAGCCGGCCGCCGCGCCGGCGGCGGTCGCGCCGCCGCGTCCGCCCGTTTCCGTTCAGGTCGCTCGCGCCGAGCGCAAAACCATGCCCTGGACTGTCACCGACATCGGCACGGCGCAGGCCATCGCCAGCGTCGCTCTCAAATCGCATTTCGATGCGGCCGTGCTGAAGGTGTCGGTCGCGGACGGCGCCGAAGTCAAAGCCGGCGACGTGCTCTTCACTCTCGACGACCGTCAAGCGCAGGCGCAACTCGCCATGGCGCAGGCCGCGCTCGCCAAGGACGAGGCGCAGCTCGAACAGGCCCAGCGCGACGTGACCCGCTACACCGAACTGGTAGCCCGCTCGGCCACCCCGATTCTCAATCTGGACAACGCCAAGACCGCGTCGGCGACGTCCCGCGCCGCCATCATCGGCGACGCGGCCTCGATCCGCAACATGCAGGTCGCGCTTGGCTGGTACACGATCACCGCGCCCATCTCCGGCCGGGTCGGCGTCGTCTCCATCAAGGAGGGTAACATCGTCAAGGCCGGCGACAACGGCTCCTCCGGGATTCTCGCGACGATCAACCAGATCTCGCCGATCTATGTCGCGCTCTCGGTCAGCCAAAAACTGCTGCCGGCGCTGCGCGACGCCATGGCGAGCGGCGTCAAGGTCGTCGCGACGCCGCAAGGCTCGACCCGTCAGGCCGAAGGCAAGCTTGCGCTGATCGACAACACCGTCGATCCCTTGACCGGCACCATCGTCATCCGCGCGCAGTTCGACAACGCCAACGAACTGCTCTGGCCCGGTCAGCTCTGCAATTTGACGCTTACGTTGCGTAACGAACCCAACACCGTCGTCGTCCCGCGCGAAGCGATCCAGATTTCTCAGAACGGCAATTTTGTTTTCACGATCAAGGGAGACGTCGCGCATGTGACGCCGGTGACGGTCGGCCGGACGGAAGGAACTGAAACGATCGTCACGCACGGACTCGAGGGTGACGAGACGGTCGTCGTCGACGGCGCGCTGCTGTTGTTTGAAGGGGCCAAGGTGCAATTCCGCGACGCCGCCAAGGGGGCGAGCGGATGAGTCTGCCGGAACTCTGTATCCGCAGGCCGGTGATGACCAGCCTGCTGATGCTATCCTTCGTTGTGTTCGGCCTGTTCGGCTACAGGCAACTGCCGGTGTCGGCGCTGCCGCGCGTCGACTATCCGACGATCGCGGTCAACGCAGCGCTGCCCGGCGCGAGCGCCGACACGATGGCCTCCGCAGTTGCGGGCCCTCTCGAACGCGCCTTCGCCACCATTCCCGGCATCGACCTTATGACGTCGTCTTCGGCGCTGGGGACGACGCAGATCGTCATGCAGTTCGATCTCGAGCGCAACATCGATGGCGCGGCGCTCGACGTGCAATCGAACATTTCCGCGACACTGAGAAAACTGCCGCAAACCTTGCCGGCCCCACCGAGTTTCCAGAAGATCAACCCCGCCGACAGCCCGATCCTGTTCATCGCGCTGCTGTCGAACACGCAACCCCTCTACAAGGTCGACGATTACGCCGAACAGGTTTTCGCCGAACAGATCTCGCAGATCGCCGGCGTCAGCCAGGTGCTCGTATTCGGCCAGCAGAAATTCGCGGTGCGTGTGGCAGTCGATCCGGACGCCGCCGCCGCGCGCGGGCTGACGCTCGAAAATGTCGGCGCTGCCGTGGCGGCGGCCAATTCCTCGACGCCGGTCGGAGCGCTCCTTGGGCAGCGACAGAACGTGACGGTCGACGCGACCGGACAACTTCTGCACGCCGATCAGTACAACAACATGGTTGTCGCCTGGCGCAACGGCTCGCCGGTCCGGCTCGACGAGATCGCGCAAGTCTACGATTCGGTGGAGAACAAGCAGATCGCCGCCTGGAGGGGCTCGGAGCGGGCGATCGTGCTGGCGGTGTTCCGCCAGTCCGACGCCAATACGGTGGACGTGGTCGACAAGGTCAAGGCCAAGATCCCGTATTACGAGTCGCAATTGCCGCCGTCGGTCAAGGCGCAAGTGCTCAACGACCGCTCGGTGTCGATCCGGCAATCCATCGAAGACGTGCAACACACGCTGCTGTTGTCGATCGTACTGGTCGTCATAGTCATCTTTGTGTTTCTGAAGTCGGCGGCGGCGACGCTCATCCCGGCGCTGGCGCTTCCCGTCTCGCTGATCGGCGCCTGCGCCTTCATGTATGCGTTCAACTATTCGATCGACAACATATCGCTGCTCGCGATTACGCTCTCCGTCGGATTCGTCGTCGACGACGCGATCGTGATGCTCGAAAACATCACCCGCCACATCGAAGCCGGAATGCGGCCGTTCGAGGCGGCGCTCAAAGGCGCGAACGAAATCGCGTTTACGATTCTTTCCATTACTTTCTCGCTGGTCGCCGTATTCATTCCCGTGCTGTTGATGAGCGGCGTGGTCGGTCGTGTGTTTCGAGAATTCGCGGTGACGATCACGGTGGCGATCCTCGTCTCCGGTTTCGTCTCGCTGACGCTGACGCCGATGCTGTGCGCGCGGATTCTCTCGGCGCCGAAGCATGGCGCGGCGGCCGGCCTGTTCTCCCGTCTTTCCGATCTGTTCGTGGATTCGCTCGCGTGGTTTTACCGCGTCACGCTCGACGTGGTGTTGAAAGCGCGCCTCCTCATGCTGCTCGTCACCTTCGGCACGATCGCGGCCAGCCTGCTGCTCTACATCAATGTGCCCAAAGGCTTCTTCCCGCAAGAGGACACTGGGTTCCTGCGCGGCATCACGGAAGCGCAGTCCGACACCTCGTTCACCGAGATGTCGCGTCGGCAACAGATTGTTGTCTCGTTGCTGGAGAAGGATCCCGCTGTCGAGTCGGTGACCTCGGCCGTCGGCTTCGGCGGCGCCACCAACAAGGGCTTTCTGTTTCTCAAGCTGAAACCGAAGTCTGAGCGCGGGCCGTTGTTCGCAATCATGGGCCGCCTGCGCGCCGCCACCTCCGTCATACCCGGCATCCGCACGCTGATGCTGCCGGTGCAGAATCTCGAATTCAACGGCGGCCGCATCGCACGCGCTACGTATCAATATACGCTGCAATCGGGCGACGAGGACGTCTTGTTCGACAAGGCCCCGATCATGGAGCGCGAGATGGCCAAGCTGCCGGGCCTCCGCGACGTCAACAGTGATTTGCAGATCACCAACCCGCAGACGAGTGTCGATATCGATCGCGACAAGGCGGCGGCTTTCGGCGTCAGCGTCGACGCCGTGCGCAATGCGCTCTACGATGCCTTCGGAACCAAGCAGATCTCGACGATCTTTACGCCCTCCGACGACTATCAGGTGATCCTGGAGGCGGGAGAAAAGTTCCAGAATGATCCGACAGCGCTGGGGCGTATCCGCGTGGCGACGCCAGGCGGCCAGCTCGTGCCGCTCGACGAAGTGGCGACGATAAAACGCAGTGTCGGGCCGTTGCAGATCAACCGTCAGGCGCAGCAGCCGGCGGTGACGATCTCGTTCAACCTCGCGCCCGACACCTCGCTCGGGCAGGCGATCGACGAGATCCGTGCGTTGGAGCGTCGCATCGACCTGCCCGGCAACATCATCTCCAATTTCGCCGGCAATGCGCAGTTGTTCCAACAGGCGCTGGCGGGGCAAGGGGCGCTGCTGCTCGCCGCCGTCTTGACGATATATATCCTGCTCGGCGTGCTGTACGAGAGCTACATCCATCCGATCACGATTTTGTCTGGACTTCCGTCGGCCGGCATCGGCGCGCTGATTGCGCTTGAGTGGTTCCACATGGACCTGAGCGTCATAGCGATTATCGGCATTCTGTTGCTGATCGGGATCGTCAAGAAAAACGCGATCATGATGGTTGATTTCGCGCTGCAGCGTCGCCGCGACGGGGTCGATGCGGTGACAGCGATCCGCGAAGCCGCGCTGATCCGCTTTCGACCCATCATCATGACGACGCTTGCCGCGCTGCTCGGCACGCTGCCGATCGCGCTGGGAACCGGGGCCGGCGCCGAACTGCGCCAGCCCCTCGGCATCGCCATCGTCGGCGGACTGTGCGTCAGCCAAGTGCTGACCCTCTATATCACGCCGGTCGTTTACATTTATCTGGACAAGATCGATTCGCTGCTGTCGGGCCGTCGCGTGACGAGGAGGCCGAAGGTTGTTGCGGCGCCGGAACCCCTGGCGGCGGCCGCCGAATAATCGTCAGCCCCAGGCGGCGTGGATGAACAGGACGATGACGATGAGCAGACCGGTAGTGAATGCCGCGCTCCTCGGCGGCTGTCGGTCGGCGAGGTAGAAGCCGATATGCGCCACGCGCGCGACGACAAAGACAATCGCCAGCAGGTTGGTCACGGTATTGGGTCCAAGCGTCAAATGCGAGATGACGACGGCCGCGGCGAACGGCGGAAAGGCTTCGAAGGCGTTGAGATGGGCCGCGTGCGCGCGGGCGGACTGCGCCTCGAAGTTTTTGACGCTGAGGCGTGGGTTCTTTGGGTCCGCGCCTCTGACAAAGCCGAACGCCACATAGGGCAGCAGCGCGGCGACGAACACGCACCAAAAGGCGATGGTCATGAAGTCTTCCCCCTTTAAATGCACCAATAAGTCGACGCCGATGGTTCAGGCGCCAACGCGAGGATAGAGTCGTCTTGAGCGCCATTAGCAAGAGAATGCCGATCGCCGCCGGCGCGGCGCTGCTCGCAATTGGCCTCCTCTCGGGGCCGGCGCTCGCGGCCGATGCGGATCACCCCGCCTATTGGGGAACGCCATCGGTTGATGGCGGCAAATGCTGCCAAACGCTCGCCGAGGTGCGCGAAAATATCGACCGACTTGATCGGCAGATCGTCTCCGCGATGTCCGAACGCGGCAAATACGTCGCCGAAGCGGGGCGCTTCAAAAAGGATCCGAGCGCCGTCAGCGCCCCGGCGCGCGTCGAGGCGATCGTCCAGCGTGTGCGCAAAATGGCGGAAGAGGACGGGCTTGCTCCAGACGTCGCCGAAAAGAGCTACCGCGCCATGATCGCCGCATTCGAGGATTATGAGCGCGCCGAGTGGGTAAAACGCCATCCAGCTGGCCAGTGACCCGTTTGTGGCCTTTGGGGGGCTGAGAAAAAAATTCACCCCAAAGGACACAAAGGAGACACAAAGAATCGGCTTTCAAAGCTCACGGGATTTCAGGAGACCGCCATGAAGATCGTTTACGCCCTCGGCCTCGCCATGGCGGTGGCGCTGGCGCCAGTCGCCCACGCCGATCCGCTGTCGCCGGACCAGAAAAAAGAGCTCGGCGATTTCATCAAGGACTATCTCGTAACCCACCCCGAAGTGCTGCGTGCGGCGATTGATTCGCTCGATAAGCACGACAAGGAGGTCGCGGACCAGGCGCGGCAGAAGGCTGTTCAGGATTCCGCCGGGACGATCTACCGCTCGAAGTTCCAGGCCGACGTCGGCAACCCCAACGGGAACGCCACGCTAGTCGAATTCTTCGATTACAATTGCCATTACTGCAAAGGCGCGCTGCCCGACATTGCCAAGCTGATGAAGGACGACCCGAACTTGCACGTCGTCCTCAAGGATTTCCCGGTGCTCGGACCGGGCTCGGTCGAGGCGGCCCGCGTCGCATCCGCGGCCCGCAATCAGCTTCCCGGCGAGCGTTTCTGGGATTTCCACAACAAGCTGCTCGGCATGCACGGCCCCATCGGCAAGAAGGAGGCCCTCGAAGTGGCCAAGGAGATGGGCCTCGACATGGCTCAGCTCGATAAGGACATGGCGAGCAAGGAGGTCGATGACGGCCTGAAGGAAACCATGGCGGTGGCCGACGATCTGCAGATCAACGGCACGCCGACCTTCGTCGTCGGCGATGCAGTCGTGGTCGGGGCGGTCGGCTACGATGAACTCAAGAGCAAGGTCGACGCGGTGCATAAATGCGGGCACGCGACCTGCTGAACTGACGGCGATTGCGGTTTTCCTCTAGAAGACGCCCGCGCGCCGACCGCGGCCGGCGCGATTCGCGAGATTTGGCCGCGAGGCGGGGGCGCCGTTGAGCATTTTCGAAGCCATCGTGATGGCCCTTTTGCAGGGCGTGACCGAGCTGTTTCCGGTCTCGAGCCTCGGCCACGCGGTCATTTTTCCCCGCCTCGTCGGGTGGGGCGATCTCATCCACAACCCCGATTTCCTGCCCTATCTCGTGGTGATGCATCTGGGCACCGCCATCGCCCTGTTTCTGTATTTCCTGGCGGATTGGCGAGCGTTCCTCGCCTCCGTGCTGAAGGCCGACACCCCGCGCGCACTCGCTGAACGCCGCATATTCCTATTCGTCGTGCTCGCGACGATCCCCGCCGTCGTCGTCGGTTTTGCCCTCCACAAGCCACTGGAGGCGGCGTTCAGCAAACCCTGGATCGTCGCCTTCGTGCTGATTCTCAACGGCGCCCTGCTTTACTTCTGCGACCAGATCGCCGGCCGCGGGGTCGGCAAGCTCGATCAGCTCAACTGGAAGGGCGCTCTCGCTATCGGCGTCGCGCAATGCTTCGCCCTGGTGCCTGGCTTCTCGCGCTCGGGGCTGACGATCGCCGCTGGCGTCGTGGCGGGACTGAAGCACGAGGCCGCGGCGCGCTTTTCGTTCCTGATGGCGACCCCGATCATCCTCGGCGCCACGGTCCTCGAAGCGCCGAAGCTGTTCAAGCAGGGCGCGACGCTCGGGTTCGCCTCGCTGCTCTCCGGCGTGACGGCCGGCGTGTTCGCCTATCTGAGCCTCGTCGTGCTGATGCGCTGGTTCAACCGCCACGAATTCAACGCGCTGAAGCCTTTCGCTTACTATTGCGCCGTGGCGGGCCTCGTGAGCCTGGGGCTCATGCTGGTGATCTGAGGCCGCGCAAAAAGCTGTCGGAGCGTCGGCGTCCAAGCCGACGCTCCTATTTATGGGCGGCGCAAGCTTGGCTGCTATTGGCCGAATGCGGCGCAGCTTTCACAAAATTGACCGAAATTCGGAAATTGGAAGCGCGACGAAGCCGAAACAAGCGTAAAAACGGAAGCCTAAGACGAGCTAAAGCCTTCTGGAATCGACATCGGCGCAAGCGCAGACGAAAATGCGGAAAGCGCTAGCCCGACTTCGCGGATTCGCCTGTGGATAAGCCGATTTTGCGGGTTTTTG
>Ga0302324_100011541_pt1 | contig 18117 bp, 13 predicted proteins | sample Palsa_T0_1_FD_201949 | JGI IMG/M metagenome (GOLD analysis project Ga0302324, IMG submission 201949) | Peat permafrost microbial communities from Stordalen Mire near Abisko, Sweden - Palsa_T0_1 | ecosystem: Environmental > Terrestrial > Soil > Palsa > Peat permafrost | place: Sweden: Abisko... | reverse complement strand
TCTTTGATGCCGTGCCGCAGCTCTTCGCGAAAGTTGAAAGCGCATTCGCCAAACATTTTCCGGGTGAGTCGCTCGAGGTCCCACTGTTCTTCCAGTTCGGCTCGTGGATCGGCGGTGATCGCGATGGCAACCCCTACGTTACCAGTGAGGTCACGCGACGTACCCTGTGGGAAACCCGGCTTGCGAGCCTGCGCCGCTACCGCGCACGCCTTGTGGAGCTCGTGCGCAATCTGAGTATCGAGGACCACGCGCTCACTCTGCCCGAATCGTTTCGCAACGCCGTGGCCGCCACCATCCAGTCGCTTCCCGACGGCGAGATGCTCGCCGCGCGCAATCGTGGCGAGATATTCCGCCAGTTCGTTTGTTGCATGCTCGCGCGCATCGACGTCACTATCCGCCATGCGGAGCGTGCCGAGCCTGCGCCGGAAAATACCGGTTACAGCAATGCCGATCGATTAATGGATGACATCGATCTCATGCGCAGTGCACTCGCCGACGGAGGCGCGCAGCGCCTCGCCGACGCGCTGCTGCTGCCACTGCGGCGCGAAGTGGGCGTGTTTCGCTTCAGCACCGTGCGGCTTGATGTGCGCGAAAGCAGCATGCGGATCAACCAAACGCTCGCAGCGATGTTTTCGTTGAGAAATGGCGGCGCGGAGCCGCCCGCCGCCGACTCGGTGCAGTGGAAGCAATGGTTATTGGCGGAACTTGGCACAGCGCGCAGTGGGCCGCTGCCCTACGCAGGCCTGCCGGCGGAGGCCGCGGAAACCTTGACGACCTTCCGCACCATTGCCCGCATGCGCGAGGAAATCGACCGCGAAGCCTTCGGTGCTCTGATTCTCAGCATGACCCGCAGCGCTGCCGATATTCTCGGCGTCTATCTCATGGCGAAGGAGGGCGGGCTGTTCAGCGACGCCCCGGCAGTCGAGCGATGCACGCTGCCGATCGTTCCGTTGCTTGAAACCATCCCCGATCTGCGCAAGGCCGCAACGATCCTGAAGGAGCTTCTCGCCGTTCCGCTCGTGCAGCGCAGCCTGCACGTGCAGCGGCGCATCCAGGAAGTGATGATCGGGTACTCCGATTCCAACAAGGACGGCGGCTACTTCACGGCGCATTGGGAGCTGTCCAAGGCGCAAAGCAGCTTGACGCGCCTCGGCCGCGAGAACGGCGTGACAATCGCATTCTTCCATGGCCGCGGAGGCTCGGTGAGCCGAGGCGGTGCCCCTACGGGGCGCGCCATCGCCGCCTCGCCCGCCGGCTCGATCCGCGGGCAGTTCCGCATCACCGAGCAAGGCGAGGTCGTTTCGTTCAAATATGCCAACCGCGGTACGGCCGCCTATCACATCGAACTGCTCGGCGCGTCGGTCGTTGAACACGCGCTGCGCTCTGAGCGCGAGGCAGCGCTTATTCCAGTGCACGAGTTTCACGAAGCTATGGAGGCGCTCTCTGGCACCGCATGGTCGGCATATCGCAAACTGATGGAGATGCCGACGCTGCTTGCGTATCTGCAGGGATCAAGCCCCCTTGAAGAGCTTTCCCTGCTGAACATCGGCTCACGCCCCGCGCGGCGCACACAAGCGCGCACCCTCGGCGATCTGCGCGCGATTCCCTGGGTTTTCGCGTGGACACAAAACCGCCACCTGCTGTCCGGCTGGTACGGCGTCGGCAGCGGCATTAAAGCCTTTCTCGATGTGCGCAAGGAACGCGGGTTGGATCTTCTGAAGCGCATGTTCCGCGACTCGCGCCTGTTTCGCTCGATTCTCGATGACGTGGAGCGCTCGTTATTGCAGGTCGATCTGTCGATCGCTGCGGAATATGCCGGCCTCATCAGCGACCCCGCCGTGCGTGAGCCGATTTTCTCGTGCATCACAGCTGAGTACCAGCTGACCTGCGAGATGATCCTGCGCATCTCTGGGGATGGTGCAATTGCCGAGCGATTCCCACAGTTTCGGCGGCGTCTTGCGCGACGCCTCAAAACCATCAATCAAGTCAGCCGCGAGCAGGTCCACCTGCTGCGCGCGCATCGTGCCGACAGCACCGAGGAGATCCGCACGGCCCTCCTGATGTCGATCAATTGCGCCGCCGCCGGTCTCGGCGCCACCGGATAAGCCGTCCGAGGTCTCACGGAGAGTCGCCTATGAGCTTCACCAGCTTTGAACCTGCCACCTCGCGTCTGCAGCGCTCGGAGCTTGCGGTACCGGGATCGAACACGAGCTTGTTTGAAAAGGCTGCGAAATCCGCAGCCGACGTTGTCTTTCTAGACGTCGAGGACGCGGTTGCACCGGACGACAAAGAAGCCGCCCGGCGCAACATCATCCAGGCGCTTAACGAAATCGACTGGGGCGCTAAGACCATGATGGTCCGTATCAACGGACTTGATACACACTACATGTATCGCGACGTAGTCGACATCGTCGAATCCTGCCCTCGCCTCGACATGCTCCTGATCCCGAAGACCGGCGTCGCCGCCGACGTGTATGCACTCGACATGCTCGTAACGCAGATCGAAGCTGCAAAAAAGCGCACGCGTCCTATTGGCTTTGAAGTACTGATCGAGACCGCGCTCGGCATGGCGAACGTGGAGGTGATTGCGCAGGCAAGTAAACGCCTCGAGGCGATGTCGTTCGGCGTCGCCGACTATGCCGCCTCGACGCGCGCCCGCACCACGGTGATCGGCGGCGTTAATCCGGATTCGGGAGTCCTCGCGGACAAGGGTTCCGACGGCAAGCGGGAATACTTCTGGACGGACCCGTGGCATGCGGCGCAGACGCGGGTGCTCATCGCCTGCCGCGCCTATGGTCTGCGTCCGATAGACGGCCCGTTTGGCGACTTCAACGACGCCGACGGGTTTCGGGCTGCAGCCAGACGCGCCGCGGTGCTCGGTTACGAAGGCAAGTGGGCGATTCACCCCTCGCAAATCGCACTGTGCAATGAGGTATTCACGCCTTCGGCGGCGGAAATCACTCGCGCCACCCGCATCATGGAGGCCATGATGCAGGCCGCACGCGACGGGCGCGGCGCGGTGTCACTCGACGGCCGCCTGATCGACTACGCCAGCATCCGCATGGCTGAGGCGCTGCTGAAAAAAGCCGACGCGATGCGCGCAAAGACCTGAAGATCCAGCCCTGGAGGGCCGCTGCCTGCACACGCTGCGCTGCAAAAGAGACGGCGGGCGCGAGCTGTGCTAGCTTCAAGGCACCTGCGGAGGGTCTCTCATGGCCACGGACAACAGCAACATCAACCGCCTGCAAAGCGCGTTCGGCGCATCGCTGCATGAACACTGGCGGGTCTTCCTTGTCGAAGGGATTGTTCTCGTTATCCTGGGCGGCATGGCGATCATGCTGCCGCAGATCGCCAGCATTGCAGTCGCGATTCTGATCGGCTGGCTGCTGTTGATAAGTGGCGTCATCGGCCTCGTAAACACCTTCCGGATGCGCGGCGCGCCTGCGTTCAGCTGGTCGCTGCTGTCGGCAATCCTTGGCATCGCGACCGGCGTCTTGCTGCTGTGGTGGCCCCTCACCGGAGTGGTGTCGCTCACGCTCGTCCTCAGCGTGTTTTTCGTAATCGAGGGCGTCGCTTCCATCATGTTTGCGCTTGAGCACAAGCGTGAACTGTCCGGGCGCTGGGGCTGGATGCTTCTGAGCGGCATCATCGACCTCATCCTTGCGAGCGTCATTTTCCTGGGCCTTCCGGGCACAGCAGCCTGGGCGATCGGCCTTCTCGTCGGTATTAATATGATATTTGGTGGCTGGGCGCTCGTTGCCATGGCATTACACGCCCGCACAGCGGCGGCGCGCTAGACCTTAAACGCTCGCGCCGGCCTCACCCGTTTGCGAGCACCGAATCCGCCCAATCGGTAAGCGCTTGCAGCATGGCGGTCCTCACCTCGCTGTCGCTGCGGCCCGAGCGCGCTGGCACATGAAAGGAATGGTCGGCATCCGGGAGGAGCTTGAGCGTCGAGCGCTCGCCAAGGCGCTGCACGACCGGCTCTAGGAGCTGCAGCTGCGCGAATGAATCACGCGCGCCCTGCAAAAAAAGCATCGGAATCCGGACTTCAAAGAGATGCTCCGCTCTCTGCGTCGACGGCGCTTCGGGTGGATGCAGCGGAAAACCGAGGAAGGCTAGGCCGCACACCCCGGGAAGTGCGCTTGCTGCCTGGGCCTGCGAAGTCATACGGCCGCCGAATGATTTACCGCCGGCGATAAGCGGCAGCCGCGGAGCCAATGCCGCCGCCTTGATGACCGCGGCACGCACCGTCTCGCGCGAAAGTCCCGGCGGATCCGGCCGACGCGCGCGCCGCTCGACGAACGCGAACTGGTAACGCAAGGTCGCGACGCCACGTTCGGCAAGGCCCTCCGCCACGGCTGCCATGAACGGATGGCGCATTCCGGCCCCCGCACCGTGCGCCAGAACGAAACACCACTTGGCGCGTGCCGGACGCTGAATCAGTCCCGAGACCTGGACCGCCTTGTTGACCCCGATCGTTACCTGTTCGGCGTTGTTCTCTGCCACGCCGTAAGTATGCGCCAGGACGCGAAACGGCGGTGCGCTTGGCTCTTGTATCTTCGATGGCTGAGAAATTCATTCGGGGCCGAGATCGCCGTATCATTCATCGTCACGACTCACGGCTACCACTGACACGCACCGGGGCTTTGCGCTGATGCGCTATTCGATATTCACTTTGCTGCGGCAGTCCCTGACCGGCCACGCTGGCTGGACGCCCGCTTGGCGCGATGCGGAACCCAAATCCGACTACGACATCATCATCATCGGCGGCGGCGGCCACGGTCTGGCAACCGCCTACTACCTAGCAAAGGTTCACGGCATCACCAATGTCGCCGTACTGGAGAAAGGCTGGATCGGCTCCGGCAATGCCGGGCGCAACACCACGATCATTCGTTCGAATTACCTGCTCGCCGGTAACAATCCCTTCTACGAGTGGTCGATGAAGCTGTGGGAGGGACTCGAACAGGAGCTCAATTACAACGCTATGGTCAGCCAGCGCGGCGTACTGAATTTGTACCACTCGGACGCGCAGCGCGATGTTTACGCGCGACGCGGCAACGCGATGCGCATGCACGATGTTGACGCCGAGCTTCTGGATGCGCGCGCCGTGCGGCGCATGTTGCCGTACCTCGATTACGAGAATGCGCGCTTTCCGATCCACGGCGGTCTGCTGCAGCGGCGCGGCGGCACGGCAAGGCACGACGCCGTGGTGTGGGGTTACGCGCGCGCCGCGAGCGATCGCGGCGTTGATATCATCCAGAATTGCGAAGTAACGGGACTTTTGCGCGATGGTGCAAGCGTCGTCGGCGTGGAAACTACGCGTGGCGCCATTCGCGCCCGCAAGGTCGGCATGGCGGTCGCTGGCAGCACGTCGCGCGTTGCGCGCCTCGCGGGACTCAGGTTGCCAATCGAGAGCTACGTGCTGCAGGCCTTTGTGTCGGAGGCCATCAAGCCATTTATCCCCGGCGTCGTCACTTTCGGCGCCGGACACTTTTACATCAGCCAGTCGGACAAGGGCGGCCTCGTGTTCGGCGGTGATCTCGACGGTTACAACTCCTACGCGCAGCGCGGCAATCTGCCCACCGTCGAGGACGTATGCGAAGGTGCCATGGCATTAATGCCGGCAATCGGACGCGTGCGCGTGCTGCGCTCGTGGGGCGGAATCACGGACATGTCGATGGACGGCTCGCCCATCATCGATCGCACAGCGCTTCCCGGACTATATCTGAATGCCGGCTGGTGCTATGGCGGCTTCAAGGCGACACCGGCCTCCGGCTGGTGCTTTGCGCATCTCATTGCGCGTGACGAAGCGCACGAGGTGGCACGTGCCTACCGCCTTGACCGGTTCGCGAGCGGACATCTGATCGATGAGCGCGGTGTGGGCGCTCAGCCGAACCTGCACTGACCTCGTCCATGCGCATTCAATGTCCCTTTTGCGGTGAGCGTGACTTGAGCGAATTTGCTTATCACGGCGCTGCGGCGTCTCAGCGGCCAGATCCGGATACCCCGGAGGTTGATCTCGCCTACTACGAAGCGGTCTACCTGCGCGACAACCCCGCAGGACCGCACAAGGAGCTCTGGTATCACGCCGGCGGATGCCGCAGCTGGCTGCGCGTGACGCGCGATACTCGCACGCACGAAATATTGGCCGTCAATTTTCCGGCCCCCGTCAACACATGAATGCGCCTGAGCCCGGCACCGCTGGGCAACCCAACCGCCTTGCGAGCGCGGGCCTTATCGATCGCAGCCGCGTGCTGCCATTTCAGTTCGATGGTGCGCGCTACACGGGCTTTGCCGGCGATACGCTCGCCTCGGCGCTCCTGGCCGCGGGCGTGCGGCTCGTTGGCCGATCCTTCAAATACCATCGGCCGCGCGGAATTCTCACGGCCGGCTCCGAAGAACCCAACGCACTGGTTGAGTTACGCGGCGGCGCACGGCGTGAGGCGAATACGCGCGCAACTGTTGCGGAGCTCTTTGATGGCCTCGAGGCACGCAGTCAGAACCGCTGGCCTTCGCTTGCGTTTGATGTTGGTGCGTTAAGCTCGCTCCTCGCTCCGGTCTTAGTGGCCGGCTTCTACTACAAGACCTTCATGTGGCCCGCGGCTTTTTGGGAGAAGCTTTACGAGCCCGCGATCCGGCGCGCGGCGGGCCTTGGGCGCGCGACGCACAAGGCGGACCCTGACACATATGAGAAGGCGTACGCTTTCTGCGACGTTCTCGTCATTGGGGCAGGCGCCGCGGGGCTTGCCGCAGCGCTGACCGCCGCCTCAGGTGGGGCGCGCGTCATTCTGTGCGATGAGGATTTTCTGCTCGGCGGCCGCCTCAACGCTGAGCGTTACGAGATCGATGGCCTCGCCGGGCATGCCTGGGCACGAAAGGCGGAGGCGGAGCTGCTGGCAAATCCGGACGTGCGCATCCTGCGGCGCACGACGGTATTCGGCGTTTACGACGGCGGGATGTCAGGCGCACGCACATTTGGCGCTCTGGAGCGCGTCTCTGACCACCTGCCGATTCCGCCCGCTCATCAGCCGCGTCAGCGCCTCTGGAGACTCATCGCCAAGCAGGCGGTACTCGCATCCGGGGCGATCGAGCGGCCGATCGTCTTTGGCGGCAATGATAGACCCGGCATCATGCTGGCATCTGCCGTGCGCACGTTTGTCAACAGATTTGGCGTCGTTTCGGGCCGGCGCGCGGCGCTTTTCACAACTACGGATGACGGCTGGAAAAGTGCATTTGATCTCGCCGCCGCGGGTTTGCAGGTCACGGCGATTGTCGATGCCCGCAGCGTCGTGTCGCCTGAGCTGCTTAAAGCGGCAGAGCGAATCGATACGCGCGTTCTGTGCGGCGCACAGGTAGTGGATGCGCGCGGCACGCGGGGTCTTGAGCGCATTACCGTGCGCAATCTCGCAGGCCAGCTGTCGCACCTGTCGGTGGACACGCTCGCCGTCTCGGGTGGCTGGAATCCGAGTGTCGGCTTGTGCACGCATGTCGGGGGCCGTCCACACTGGTGCCAAGAGATCGCCGCCTTCGTCCCCGGCGACGTGCCGCGCGGCATGCGGGTCGCCGGAGCCGCGTCCGGGGCATTCTCCCTCGGCGAGGCGTTGCGCGCCGGTGCAGCCGCTGCTGCTGCGGCAGCAGAGGCGCTCGGCATGGGACCTGTCGCGCCCTTCAGCGCACGCGCCAGCGATGAGGCAACTGCGATGTGGCCGCTCTGGTGCGTCAGCGAGTCAAAAACCAAGAGCTTCGTTGACTTTCAGAACGATGTCACGCGGGAAGACATTGCGCTCGCGGCACGCGAAGGCTTCCGCTCTGTGGAGCTTCTGAAACGCTACACCACGCTCGGCATGGCGACCGACCAGGGGCGCGCCACGAGCATCAACGGCCATGCGATCGTGGCCGCGCTTACCGGGCGCGCGATCCCCGAGCTCGGGATGACGACCTCACGACCACCCTACACGCCTGTCGCTGTCGCGGCACTCGCGGGCACGCACCGCGGCACCCATTTCAGGCCGACGCGCCTGACGGGCGCACACGGCTGGGCGCAGGAGCGCGGTGCGACCTTCATGGAGAGCGGCGAGTGGCTGCGCGCGCAGTGGTTTGCACTTCCCGCAGAGACCGACTGGCTTGCGATCGTGACGCGCGAAGTGAAGGCCGTGCGCTCGAATGTGGGCGTCTGCGATGTCTCGACCCTTGGCAAGATTGATATTCAGGGACGCGATGCAGCGACCTTTTTGGATCGCGTCTATATCAACCACTTCTCGAGCCTGCCGGTCGGCAAGGTGCGCTATGGGCTGATGCTGCGCGAGGACGGCCTCGTCATGGACGACGGTACGAGCGCGCGGCTCGCCGCCCAGCACTATCTCATGTCAACCACCACGGCCAACGCCGGCAAGGTCATGCGGCATCTCGAATACGCGCGCCAGGTTCTCTGGCCGCAGTTTGACGTGCAGATCTGCTCGGTCAGTGAGCAGTGGGCGCAGTTTGCGCTTGCAGGTCCGAACGCTCGCCAACTCCTTGAGCGCCTGCTGGGCGATGCGATCAATGTCTCCCACAGCGCCTTTCCGTATCTGGCCTGCGCCGAGTTTGCCTGGCGCGGCGTGCCGGCGCGATTGTTTCGCATTTCATTCTCCGGCGAACTCGCCTACGAGCTCGCCGTGCCGTCACGCTACGGCGATGACACGATTCGCGCCATCATGGAGGCGGGAGAACCCTTCAGCGTTACACCGTATGGCATCGAAACACTCAACGTCATGCGCATCGAAAAGGGTCATGTAACCGGCAACGAACTCAACGGTACGACCACCGCCGCTGACCTTGGATTCGCGACGATGATGTCGAAGAAAAAGGACTTCATCGGGCGCATCCTTGCGCGCAGGCCCGGGCTCTCGCACCCCGACCGCCCTGCCCTCATCGGGATCAAGCCCATCGACAAATCAGCACGGCTGTACGCGGGCGCACATTTCCTCACGCTGGGCGCGCTGCCGACGCTCGAGAACGATCAGGGCCACGTCACATCCGTCGCGTTTTCGCCCACGCTGGGTCACTGGATCGGGCTTGGCCTGCTGACGCGGGGCCGCGAGCGGTTGCGTGAGCGGATTCGCGCACACAGTCCGGTGCGCGGGGGTGATGTCGAGGTTGAAGTCGTGGGCCCGGTGTTCTACGACCGCGAAGGCACGCGCCTGCAAAGCTAAGCACTGCCATGAACAAGCCGCCTCTCATACCGCGTGCACCCTTCACAGGCCTGCCTTTCTCGTCCGCAAGCGGGCGCGGTGTTCTCGCCGCGGACCGCGATGGTCTTGGCATCGCCACTATTCTCGTGCGCAAAGGCCAGCTCAACGCATTGAGTAGCCGGGTGCGCGAGCGCTTCGGCATCGAGCTGCCAAGCGGACCGTATCGCGTGGCGGCGGGCGATGTCGCCTTCGCGGGCGTTGCGCCGGGGTCATGGCTCGTCACCAGCGAGATTGATAGCCACCGCTTTGCCGCTTCTCTGAAAGAGGGCTTGGGCGCCGTGGCGGCGGTTGCGGATCAAAGCAGCGGCTACGCCGTGTTGCGGCTCACGGGACCCAAGTTGCGCGAGGCGCTCGCCAAGGTGCTACCCGTCGACCTGCATCCGCGCAGCTTTCGAACCGGCGATGTCCTCGCGACTCTGGCCTCGCACGTGAGCGCGACACTGTGGCGACTGCAAGACGCCGCAGATGGCTCGCCGGTCTTTGAAGTCGCGGTGTACCGCAGCTTCGCAGCAAGCTTCTGGCACAGTCTGGCAAGCAGCGCCGCCGAGTTCGGGTTCGTCCCGGGCGGTTGAGCGAAGCTCTCCTCGCCTTAAGCACGCGCGCCTAGGCGCGCAGGCGCAGTCCCTTTGGATCGTACAGCGGCTCGAGGCGAATCGTCGCGCAACACATATCGCCGAAAATGTCGATGGCAAATTGCTCGCCGTCGCGCACGAGTGACGCTGGAACGTAGCCGGCGGCGAGGCTCTTGCCAATGCAGTGACCGTAGGCGCCGGAGGTTACGTAGCCGACCGCCGCGCCATCCTTCATGATGGACTCATAGCCAATCACTTCGGCATCGCGCGCCTCGACCTCCATGACCACAAACCGCCGCTTCGGCCCTGCCGTGCGCTCCGCGAGCGCGGCCGGACGTCCCGTAAAATCTGGCTTGTCAAAATCGATGAAGCGGTCGAGCCCGGTTTCCCCGGGAGAGTAGTCGGGGCGAAAATCTTTATTGAACGATCCGTAACCTTTTTCGAGGCGCAGGCTCGAGAGGGCACGGCCGCCAAAGAGCTGCAGCCCCAGCTCACGCCCCGCCTCCCACAGATCATCGTACAGTGAGGCGCAATAATCCGGCGTCGTCCAGATCTCATAGCCAAGCTCACCGGTAAAGCCGGCCCGCGTTAACACGGCGGGCGCAAAGCCAACCGCCGTCGATCTGACGTCAAACAATTTGAAAGCAGCGGCTGACAGATCGGCGCGCACCAGGCGCTGCATAAGTTGCCGCGAGTTAGGCCCGGCAATGGAGAATCCGGTCAGTGTCGAGGCGGCCGAGCGCACAAAGACATCCGCTGGCGGCTCGGCGCGCCAGAACCATCGCAGGTGGAACTCCTCGGCGAATCCGGATCCCATGATGAGAAAGCGATTCTCCTCGACGCAGGCGATCGACAGATCACCGATGATCTTGCCCGCGGGACTCAGCATTGGTGCAAGGCCCATGCGGCCGGGCCGCGGTATCCGGCTGGCAAACACGCGGTCGAGCCACGCCCGGGCGCCGCGCCCCATCACCTCGTACTTGCCATAGTTAGTGGTCTCGTAGAGGCCGACACTGCCACGCACCGCCTGACACTCGGCGCGCACGTGCGCAAATGCCTCCGAGCGCCGATAGGTCGGAATTTCCGTGGACGCAACGCCCGGCGGAGCAAACCACAGCGCATGCTCGAGTCCGAAATTCGCACCCATAACCGCGCCCGCGGCTTTCAAACGGTCGTAGATCGGCGAACGGCGAACGGGCCGGGCGGCAGGCAATTCCTCATTCGGATAAGCCAGGCGAAAGCGCCGCGAATAATTTTCCGGCACCTTGAGGGATGTGTACTTGGGTGTCGCAAAGGCTCCGAACCGCGCAACATCCATTGATATGATGTCCTGCCCCGGGTCGTCCTCCGCCATCCAGCGCGAGAGCACAAGCCCGATGCCACCGCCCTGGCTGAATCCGGCCATCACCGCGCAGGCGACCCAAAAGTTTCGCAAGCCTCGCACCGGCCCAACGAGCGGATTGCCATCTGGAGCGAAGGTGAACGGACCGTTGACTGCCTTGCGGATGCCGACGCGCCCCAATGCTGGAAAGTGCTCGAAGCCCACCTCGAAATAGGGAGCGAGACGCTCGAAATCCTCGGGCAGGAGCTGCATCGAAAAATCCTCGGGCGTCTTGGTCGGCGCCCAGACGATGCCGCGCGGCTCATATGTGCCGATGAGGGCTCCGCCGCGCTCCTGGCGCATATAGATCTCACCGGCATAGTCGGTCGTATTGACAATTTCTTGCTCGCGCCCCTGCAGTTCCGGAATGTCTTCGGTCAGCAGGTAGTGATGCTCCATCGCCAGCACCGGCAGTTCGATGCCCACCATGTGGCCGATCTCGCGCGCCCAGAGTCCTGCGCAGTTGACAACGTGCTCGGCGTGCACCGTACCTTTATCGGTAACGACGTCCCATGAGCCATCGCGGCACGGCGTCAGCGAGAGCACTCGCGTAAAGCGCTCCACGGACGCACCCAGGGTGCGCGCCGCCTTCGCGTAAGCGTGCGTAGTACCCGAAGGATCGCAGTGTCCGCCATCCGCCCGCCACAGCGCGCCAATGAAATGCCGGGTATCAATCAGCGGATTAAAGCGCAGCGCCTCCTCAAGTGTGATCATCTCGGTCTGCATGTCGAGATAGCGGGCGCGCGAACAGATAAGCTTCAAGCTGTCGAGCTCACCCTGTGTCGCCGCCAACATGAGCCCACCGTTCGGATGCAGTCCGCAAGATTGGCCAGAGATGGCTTCGATCTCGCGATAGAGGTCAATGGTGTACTTCTGCAGGCGCGAGATATTGGCCTCACCATTGAAGGTATGCATGCCGCCCGCGGCATGCCAAGTCGACCCCGAGGTTAGTTCACTCTTCTCGATCAGCATCACGTCGGTCCAGCCGATCTTGGCGAGGTGATAGAGGGTGCTTGCGCCGACAACGCCGCCACCGATGACGACGGCTCTTGCTGTGGATTTCATGAGTACGAACTTTGCTCCGTCACTATCACTCTAGTCAGATTTGCCGCGAATTATCACGCAGGAAGTCCATATCCGGCCGCCCTCGCAGAGCGGTCCCACTCGAGCAAGGTTGCAAAACGAGTCTCGTCCGCCTCTGCAAAGCCATCGAGCAGCAGAATATCGCTCAAGGGTTTGAACCATGGTTGCGAATTGGCACTGCGAAACGCCGCGCGCAGCCGCGTTACTTCGTCCTCGGGAGTAGCGGCCGCGGCAACGAACGCGGGCATCGGTGCGCTCTCGGTCACGGCGAGCACGCGGATTCCCGCCGTGAGCTCGGGTGCGTGTCGCGCAATCAATAGGTGCCAATACGAATCGAGTGGACCGATATCAATACGGCCCTCGCGCACGCTGTCGAGGATGTTGCGCGCGGTGACGAGCTTGCCGAGCATTTGCGAATAGAGCGTGGGACGCGCGGGTGTGCGGTACGCGAGGAGATGATGACGGAACGCGTTGAACCCCGAGTGCGAGTGCTCCACGGTCCATCCGGCTCGCGCACCAAATGTATCGGCGAAAGTTCGGTAAGGCGCAGCCTCCCTAACGATGAGATCCGAGCGATACTGCGCCTCGCCTCGCGCCCAAGCGGCGCGCGGTATGGGCGAGGCGAGCGGAATCACGTGCGCTAGCTTAAGAGCGATGGGAAAGCCGCACATCAACGCACAGGACAGATCGGGCCGCAACCACAGATCCTCGAGCGGCTGCGGTGCAGGATAGGGCATATAGCTGAGCGCAACGTCGGCATCAGCGGCAACGTGTTCGAGTAACGCGCGCCAGGCAGTTTCAACGCCGGAAGTCACGGCGTACATGCGCGCATTCATGATCCCGCCGCTCACGGGGCATGCGCCTTGCCAGTGACGAAGGCCGCACTCATGCCGCCATGCATGGATATGGCGCGAATCGCGCGAACGCCTCGCGCACGTAGCACGATCTACCTACCGGCCGCGCCCCGCCCGCTTTGGCACGCATTACGTCGCGCTCTCAAGCTCGCCGATTCTGCGCGCCACGTAGGCGTCGATGGCTTCCTTGACTGCCGGATCGAGCGGCGGAGGCGCATAGTCGGCAAGCATCTTCTTCCAGATACCGGTCGCACGCTGCGTCGCATTGCGCGCGCCCGCATCGGTCCAGTTCTCAAAGTTCGACCAATCGGAGAGCAGCGGCCGATAAAATGCCGACTCGTAGCGCGCAAGCGTATGAGCCGTGCCAAAGAAATGGCCTCCGACGGCGACACCTTTGATTGCGTCCACGGCCAGATCATCATCACTAAAGGCAATCGGCTTTAAGATCTCGGCCCAGCCACGCAGCATCTCGGCATCGACGATGATCTTCTCCATCGACGCCGACAATCCGCCCTCCAGCCAGCCAGCAGCGTGATTGATGAGATGGCTGTGACTTAGAATCGCTGCCTGCAGGGAAAATCCAGTTTCATAGGTGGATTGCGCATCGACAGCGGGCGAGGCGTTTACGGCGCTCGTGCGCACCGGAATCTTCAGGCGACGACCAAGTTGCGCGCTTGCGAACACGGCGTTCACATACTCGGGCGTGCCAAACGCGGGCGAGCCTGTGCGCATGTCGACGTTTGAGGTAAAACCTCCCACGACGCATGGCGTTCCCGGCCGCAGCATCTGACAGAGCGCGATGATGCACATCGCCTCCGCGGTCTGCTGCACCAGCGCGCCGCCCAGAGTTACCGGCGCCATAGCCCCCATCAGCGTGAAGGGCGTGATCACGACGCACTGTCCGTGGCGCGCCATAATCATGATGTTGTCGAGGATTTCCTCGTCCACGCGCCGCGGAGAGTTGACATTCGTCACCGTCATCAGCGTTGGCCGCGCAGCAAGATCCTCGATACTGCAGCCGTGCTCGATGGCGGACATGGCAATCGCATCCTGCGCCTGTATGCCGCCAATACCGCGCGCCGCCCAGACAATGTCCGCGCACTCGATGTGGGCGCGGTAAGTTTCCAGATGACGAATGGCGACCGGTACGTCGACCGGCTCGACGACGATCCCGCCCTGCCAGTGAAGGATGCCCAGTCGATGCGTGAGCTTCAGGATGTTGCGGAACGCGGCGAGATCGCCGTAACGCCGGCCGCCTTCCAGATCGCTGATGTTCGGGGCACCGGTGACGGGGCCAAAGTTGACGACGTTGTCGCCGACATGCAGATCCCGCGCTGAATTGCGGGCATGCAGTACGAAACGCTCTGGGGCGTGCGCCAATTGCGCCTCGACGATATCCCGCCCGAGGCGCACCATCTGCGTCTCGTCGTCGACGAGCGCGCCCGCGCTCCGAAATACATCACGCGCCGCGGCACTGCGGATCTCAAGTCCTGCCTCCTCGAGAATGCGAAATGCTGCAGTCAGAATGAGCTCGACCTGCTCCGCGCTCAGTATTTCCAGAGGTTTCCAGCGATTAATAAGCCGCGGCAACGGCGCGAGCGAGGGGCCCATGCTGCGGGGCGCGCGGGCCGAATCCCGCCGCCGCGCGGAGGGGCGCGATTCGCTCACGGCGCACCCCCGCCCGAACCGGCTAGGGCCCGATCAGTGCATACTGTCACGCATGGAGCGGGTGAACGCCTTACAGAGTGTGTTGTTCGTAACGCCACGACGGGCACCATGATAGGGCCAATTGCGCCTCATGCGCGACATTCGCCGCGAGAGTCTGCGGGGAGCGATTTTGATCGTGCAAAGTCAAGCCTCTGGAGCGCGCCGCTGAACGCACGGTGCATGGTGGCCGAAATTCTGCATTGCCTGATCGTTAGTGCGATCTTGGTTCTCGGGGCGGCCGCCCCAGCGCACGCGGCCGTGGTCGTCTCCTCAAAGCTCTCCAGCGAGTCGACCATGATCGGACAGATGATCCGCATGCTGCTCAACGCGGCTGCGATCCCGACGGTTGATCGAACGACACTGGGCGCGACCTACGTGGTTCGCAAGGCACTGATCGTCGGGGAGATTGATCTTTATGTCGAATACACCGGCAATGCGGGTTTCTTCTTCAACATTCCGGCGGACCCCGCGTGGAAGGATCTGCGCAAGGGCTATGAGCTCGGCGCGAAGCTCGACTACCAGACCAACCACATCGTGTGGCTCACCCCGGCCAACGCGAGCAATACGTGGGCGCTCGCCGTGCGCAAGGATGTGGCGCGTGCGAATCACCTCAGGACGATGAGTGATTTCGCGCGTTGGGTGTCAACTGGGGGCAACGTGGTGCTCGCCTGCTCGGCGGAATTTGCCAATGCCGGAACTCTGCGTTCGCTCGAGCGGACTTATGGTTTCGTTCTACGCTCCGATCAAATGATCGTGCTCGCCGGCGGTGACACCTCAGCAACTGTCGGCGCAGCGGCCGCACAGACCAACGGCACGAATATGGCCATGGTCTATGGCACCGATGGCAATGTGGTTGCGGCGGACCTGCTGATTCTCGAGGATGACAAGCATGACCAACCCATATACGCCCCCGTCCCTATGGTGCGCGAGGCGGCACTCAAGACCTATCCAAAAATTGCGGTGATCGTGAAGCCGCTTATGGAGAGCTTCGACCGCGATACTTTGCAGCAACTCAATGCGCGCGTGCAGATCAACGGCGAATCGATCAACGCGGTCGCCGAGGATTATCTGAAATCCAAGCACCTTCTGCAGTAAGCTGCCGAGGCAGCCCCTAAGAGCTGCGTACCGCGGCGTGGCGGTCGCGATGTATTCTGACCAAGATTGCAAAGAACTCTGACACGACAAAATACGATCGACCCGCTGGGCGCGCTACTAAGCCTCATCGGCTGCGCTGCGCTTTTCCTCCTGCCGTTTGTCGTCTTCAAGATGAACCGGGTCGTGCCTGGCACGGCGCGACCGCTGTTACAGATCCTGCCGCCATGGGCGGTGTTCGGCTTTTACGCCGCCATGCTACTGGTAGCGGTCATTGCACTTATCTTCGCCAGCGCCCGGGCGCGCCTCATAGCCTCCTTAGTGGGCGTCACCGTGCTGATAACAATGATTGGGGTCGCGGGCGATGCGCTTACGCCTGCCGGTAATCAAGTCGTACGCGTATCGCCTGGAGCCGCCTTCTGGATCCTGCTCCTTTGTCTGGGATTGATGACAGCGGATGCGATTACGCGGCTGCGGCCGGGCCCGGGCTTGCGCGTGCTCTTTTTGGTGCTATTCGCCACGGTCGCCGCCCTCGTGCTTTCGTCCGGGTTGCTCGATCACCTTTCCATCATGCGTGAATACCAAGTCAATGCAGGCGTGTTTGCGCGCGAGGCCCGGCAGCATGTGCTGCTCGCACTTGGGTCGGTGAGCGCCGCGGTGCTCGTGGCGGTGCCGGCGGGTATCCTTTGCCATCGCGTCCCGCGTCTGCGGGCCGGCATGCTGGGGACACTTAATCTCATCCAAACTATTCCCTCAATCGCGCTGTTTGGCATTCTGATGGTGCCGCTCGGTGCGCTCGCGGCGGCAGTGCCTGGGGTTGCCACGGTTGGGATCCGCGGCATCGGCGCTGCTCCCGCTGTCCTCGCGCTCTTTCTGTATTCGCTGCTGCCGATCGTCGCCAATACGATTGTCGGTCTCGGCCGCGTCTCAAGCGCAACGGTGGATGCCGCCCGTGGCATGGGATTGACGGCCTGGCAGATCCTGACCGACGTTGAGCTGATCCTGGCTTTTCCGGTCATTCTCACCGGTATCCGCATCGTCCTCGTACAGAACATCGGGCTGGTCACAGTGGCCGCTTTGATTGGCGCCGGGGGATTCGGGACCTTTGTTTTCCAGGGAATCAGTCAGACCGCCATAGACCTGGTGTTGCTCGGCGCGCTCCCAATCGTGGCGCTGGCTTTCTCTTCCGCAGTGCTTCTCGATGCACTAGTTGAAGCACTCAATCGGCCGGCGCGATGATTGAGATTACTGGACTTTGCAAACACTACGGTGCGACGACGGTCGTTGATCATGTGTCAATCTCCATCGCGCGCGCTTCGATCACGGTGGTAGTCGGGACCTCCGGTTCCGGCAAATCCACGCTGCTACGCATGATCAACCGTCTGGTTGAGCCCAGCAGCGGACACGTCGTGATCGATGGCAAAGAAACCGCAGACGAGCCGCCACACCTGCTGCGCCGCCGAATCGGCTATGTAATTCAGGGCCATGGCTTATTTCCCCATCGCACGGTGGCCGAGAACATTGCGACGGTGCCGAAGCTGCTGAACTGGAAGGCCACGCGAATCCAGGCACGGGTCGATGAGCTCTTGCAGATCTTTCAGCTCGAACCCAAAGAGTATGCCGGCAAATATCCCCATCAACTCTCTGGCGGTCAGCAACAACGCGTGGGCGTGGCACGCGCACTCGCGAGCGAACCCAACGTGCTACTAATGGATGAGCCCTTTGGTGCGCTCGACCCGATCATCCGCGGCAAGGCACAGGATGATCTGCGCGACATCCAGCGCCGCTTCAGCACGACGATCGTGCTCGTGACTCACGACATTGATGAGGCATTCCGGCTTGGCGACCACGTTGCCGTCATGAGCCGCGGCCAGATGCTCCAATACGACGTTCCCGAGAAACTCCTGACGCGACCGGCAGATCCATTCATATCGCGCCTGACCGGTACCGGCGACCGAGCGATGAAGCTGCTCTCGTTGACAACGGCTGGAGAGGTCGCCGAAGCCGGCGCTGCTGAGGGACCGACGGTACTCGCTTCGGCGACACTGCGCGATGTGCTCTCGGAGCTCCTCTGGCGCGGCGCGACGGCGGCGACGGTGATCAATGCTGATGGCTCGCGTTGCGGACAACTGACACTTGCGGGCATTCTCGCCCACGGACGGCCGCGCTGATGCCGCCGGCAACCGCGCTCTTGC
>Ga0302324_100011540_pt1 | contig 18118 bp, 19 predicted proteins | sample Palsa_T0_1_FD_201949 | JGI IMG/M metagenome (GOLD analysis project Ga0302324, IMG submission 201949) | Peat permafrost microbial communities from Stordalen Mire near Abisko, Sweden - Palsa_T0_1 | ecosystem: Environmental > Terrestrial > Soil > Palsa > Peat permafrost | place: Sweden: Abisko... | reverse complement strand
ATTCATAGAGGACTCCTTTGCCGAGCGCAGAGCGGCCTCCGGATGGTTGAAAGGGGAGAGCGAGATTTGCGAGGAACGCAGAATACCGGGGATACCCGGCACTGTCAATCCTGACTCTTCCCCAACACAATATCAGCCTTAACGGCGGACAGGGCTTGTCCAGCCGCGCAAACGGGTGTCCGATTCCGGCTTTTCAGAGTTGGGCACCCGGCGTTGAGGATCGCCAAACGCCTGAATCCGCGTTGACGTTTCCGCACCCCAGCGCGTCCAAACGCCAATCGAGATCGAATCGCAAACGTAAGATCGGCCGGACCGCAATTGTCCGGACATCCCGGGAAAACCGCGCAACTCGGGGGAGCCGCGGACTCAAAATGCCAACGTTTTCGACTGTGTCCTGCCGAAACTAGGCACAACACGGCCTCGGCTTTTACAATGCAACAGGGACCCGTCCCAACCCAGCCCTGCTGTGGAACTAGCAAACCTGGGGGCGCGAGCCCCGCCAGGATGAAGGAATCGCATGACGTTTACGAAATTCGGCAAGGCACTTCTGATGAGCGCCCTCTCAGTGGGCGTGGTCCTCAGCATTACGTCTTGCGTTCAGAGTTATACGGTCGGCTTTTTGTATGTGACGGGTACTGTGACGGCCCAGTCTGGAAATAACGGCATTATCACCGGATACAAGATCGATCACAACACCGGCAAGCTGACGGTGATCCACGGGCTGCCCGTCTCTACCGGTGGCTCCAATCCCATCCGCGCCGCCCTGATAACAGGCTCCCGCTTCCTTTATGTGCTGAACCGGGGCGTGAATTCCGCCGGAAACGCGGACTGCTCCACCGCCGATCCATGCCAAAACGGAAACATCACCGAGTTCGCGGTCGGCGGCAATGGCATCCTCACCGAGCAGCAGACGTACTACACCCAGGGCATCAATCCGATGCGTCTGGCCGCGGACAGTTCCGGATCGTTCCTGTATGTGCTGGATCATGACGCCCCCGACAATGCGGACTGCCATCTGGCGCTGGGCTCGGGGGTGAATACCTGTGCCGACATCACCGCGTTCCAGATCAACACCACCACCGGACGCCTGCAGCTGATCTTGAACTCCCAGGTCACCTCGGCCAACGGAGGCAAGCCGCTGCCCTTCTTCCCCATCCCGGCCGATCCCATCGATTTCCAGCTCACCGCCGGATACATTTTCTCGCTCTTCGGCACTCCCGCCACGGGCGACTATGTATTCCCGTACGCCTTCAACACCAGCAACGGCCAGCTGACGATCAGCCAGAACAGCCCCCAGCCGATGAATGTAGCGAATGCCACGGCCATTGACAACGGCGGCGGGTCGATCTATGTGCTTGCCAACGATCCGTTGACAATCCCCGCGGGCAACCCAACCTTCACCGCCGGTACCTATTGCAGCCAGATGCTGGCCTGGACTCCCGGCACAGGGGGTGCTCTCAGCCCGACACAAGGCGGCACCGTCCCGGACGATGTCACGCTCTGCAATCCCACTCAGTTGCTGGTGGAGTCCAAAGGCAAGTTTGTTTACCTGGCCAACCAGGGTATTGACACCAATACCACCAATGCGCAGAGCGGGATTGCAGCCTACGTGCTTGATCCGTCGACCCACGCGTTGTCGTTTATCGCCGGCGAGCCGTTCGGGTCGGGGTCGGGACCGCAATGCCTCGTCGAGGATCCGTCCGACCAGTTCGTTTACACCGCCAACTTCAACGATTCAACCGTCACTGGCCGCGTCGTGGACCCGAACTCCGGCGTGCTGAATCCCCTGTCCGGGCCCGGCAGCTATCCGGTCGGCGGGCCGCCGACATGGTGCCTGGTGGATGGACGCACAAGCTAGCGTGGCCAACCGGAAATTCGTCCGATGAGTTGGGCGGTGAAAACGCAGGTCCTTCCACTGTGCCTGGCGCAAAGAGCGCGCCAGGCTCCGCTCAGGATGACAGATTTGTCTTGCTCAGGATGACAGATTTGTTTGGCAAAGAAGAACGTAGCCGGATGTTGAGCGCTGTGTGGATTCGGGCGCATGACATTCGATTCCCAACCTGTTTTTTCGGGCCAGGACTCCGGCCCGCTGACGAAAGATGCGCATGAAGTTTAACAAATCGGGCCAGCTTGTGCTGGTCTCCGCGGCCAGCCTTCTGGTAGCCGGCCTGCTCACCGCCTGCGGAAGCACCCTGACCGTGGATTTCGTTTACGTGGCCAGCAGCAAGGCCGCGGGTCCGAACAACTACGGTGAGATCGACGTGATGGAAGTCAACTCGGAGTCGGGTCGCATGCGTGCGATTGCTACCTCGCCGTTTCCTTCCGGCGGACGCAATCCTGTGGCTGAGGCCGTCTCCACCGACCATAACAATCTGTATGTGGTCAACCAGGACGACAACTCGATCGTGCAGTTTGCCATCGGCAATGACGGCAAGGTGTATCCGCAGAACACCGTGAACACGCCCGGCGTCTTCCCCATGGCGGTGGCGGTCACCGCAGCCAACCTGTTCGTTGCGGATACCTATCAGCCGCTCCCCACGTGCTCGCCGGCCCAGCCGTGCCCAGGGTCGATCGCGGTGTTCCCCATCGCCGCTGCTACCAGTTCGGTCGCGGGCGGTGCGCTCCAGACCGGCACTCCCATCAATGCCTGCAACGGTCTTGACTATCTGCCGCTCAAAGTGGCCGGGGTCCCGTCCACCGATGTGATCGCGCCCGCTGCCATCGCAGTGAACGGTTCCAATTTATTCGTCGCCGCCTATGACATGACAGCCAACACCGGTTATGTCTTCGGCTTCGTCGTCGGTTCGCTCAGTTGCCCGAACAACCCCGCTCCCTATACAAAAATCCCCACGCTCACCGCGATGGGCGCGTCGCCCTTGCGGGTTGGGACTCAGCCTTCGGCAATCGCCACCGACCCGTCTGGCAAGTTTGTCTACTTGACCGACTACGAGCAGGGCAAGATCTATGGCCTCGTAGCTGGAGGCAGCGGCCTCAGCTTCATCGCCGGCGAGCCTTTCGCGGCCGGCAACGAACCTTCCGCCGTCGCCGTAGACCCCAGCGGCAGCTTCGCGTTTGTGGCCAACTCGCTGGACTCGACCATCTCCACCTATTCCCTGGACAGCAACTCGGGCGTGCTGGCGCCGGTCACCGGCGGCACCTACGCCACCGGCACGCAGCCCGTGGCGCTCATCGTCGATCCGTCAACGAACCACTACGTCTACACCGCCAACTATCTTGGCGGCACGGTCTCAGGGTTCATGCTTACGTCCACCGGCGGTCCATTGGTGACTACCCAGGGCGCGACCTATACGACCAACGCACAGCCCACCGCCATGGCCGCCATCCCGCATGGCACACCGGCCGGCAAATAGCGGTCCCCAGGCAGCCTGGCCCGCGGCCCGGCAAACTAGCAACACCCCGTACCGGGCTTTTACAATGCATACGGGACAACCTAACACCAGTTTTCCAAGGGCTTGAATAGAGCGGCCCAAGACGAAGGAAGCGCATGAAGTTCAGCAAACTGAGCCAGCTCGCTCTGGTTTCGACCACCGGCCTCTTGGCGGCGATCCTCCTCTCCGCCTGCCAGATTGTTACTGTCGACTATATTTTCGTGGCCAGCCCCGCCGGCACGGGAACCTCGAACGACGGCTCGATCGACGTTTTTGCGGTGGACTCAGAGTCCGGCGCGCTGCGCAACGCCCTCACGCCCTTCTCTTCCGGCGGCGTATCGCCCGTTGCCATGGCGGTGACCTCGAATTACCAGCATCTCTACGTCGCCAACCAGGGCAACAATAAGCTGGTGCACTTCGCCATCGCCAGCAATGGCATGTTGACCCAGAAGGACGCTGTCACGCTCAGCGCCCAGGGCGCCACTCCGGTTTCGATCGCGGTGAACCACGAGGGGACCTACCTCTTCGTGGTTTCGGCCAACCGTCCCGGCTCGGCACCGGGGGCGGCCCTGGCGGTCTTTGCGCTGGGGTCGGATGGAAGCATCGGCGCAGCTGGTTCCGACGGCAAGCTGGGCTACTGGCCGCTCACCATTCCCGGCTATCCCACTGACCTGATCGTTCCCACAGGCGTCACCGTGCTGGCCAACAATAGCGCGGTCTATGTCACGGCATTTGACCAGTCGGCCTACAATCCCGGTGGCGCCACCACCAGTGACGCCAACCCCGGCTGGGTGTTCGGCTTTGCGGTGGGATCGGGCGGAGCGCTGAGTGCCGCCACGGGCAGCCCGTATCAGGCCGGCGTCAAGCCCACGTCTCTCGCTGCCGACCCCACAAATCGATTTGTTTACGTCACCGACTTTGCCTCCAACGAACTGATCGGCTATACCATTCAATCCGGCAACGTGCTCAATTTCCTGGTCAACGGCCCCTTCAAGACCGGCAATGAGCCGGACGCGATCGTCGTGGATCCGCGGGGCAAGTACATTTACATCGCCAACGCACTGGACTCGTCCGTTTCGGCGTACGTCATCGATCTGGCCACCGGCACACCCTCTGCCGCAGTCAACGTGACCGGCGCCCAGACCAACACCACCGACACGGAGCCGGTTTCGATCCTGGTAGACCCGGCCCTGGGCAGGTTTGTCTATACCGCCAATCGTCTCGGCAATTCGGTATCCGGGTTCCGGCTCAACACTGCAACCGGAGCGCTGGCTCCCACCCAGGCTACGCCTTATCCATCCAGCCAGTCGCCGACTGCGGTGGTTTCGGTTCCCCACGGCAGCCATTCGGTGCAAACGGTCACCCCGTAGCGCGGCAGGCTGCCCAAAAAAAGATGGGGCGATCCGGCCCCCTTTATGTGAGAATGCCCTCGTTGGTCAACGAGGGCTTTTTCATGGGTGCAATCGTGCAAAGGATCAAAATGGCAGCCGCGGTGCTGCCGATTCTGGCTCTGTGGTCCGCGGCGGCGGGCAACGCGCAGGGCGGACTGAAGACCATCGACCCGCCAGGAGGCGGCAAGATCGTCTATGGACAGGTGGCCGGCCAGTCGACGGAGGCGGGCGCAATGGGCGCCGTGCTCAAATCGCTGCACACGTCGCTGGGCGATCGTCCCCAGGTGGGCAAGCTGTTCCAGGTGCGTGGCACCGAATCCATCGCGGCGTTTTTCAGCGTCACCCGGCGCATCGGCGGCACCGGGCAGGTGGCAGGGCTGCTGATCGTAGCCAAGGTAACCACCGATCGCGTGGAAGCCGCACTGGTCACCGACGAGGCATCGCGGTTCCCGCACACGCTCCCTTCCATGATGAAGACGCTGTTCGGAGAATGGCATCCGCTGGCGGCGTCCGGTGCCGGAGGAGCGGCGGGTCCGGCGGCCAGTCTGCACCCGGTCACGCTGCAGGACCGCTCTGCGTCCATCAGCCTGCCCGATGGCTGGCAGATCGTGCCGGGCATGAGCATGATGGGCACCATCGTCGCCTCCGGGCCCAGCGGCGAGTCGGCCGAGATGGGCACCACATTTCTCGCCGGCGACACCAACAACCCGCGCGTCCAGCAGTTGATGAGGACGCTGCAAAATGGCGGCCTGCGCAACACCATGTATGCATCGGCGATCTACTATCCGTATGGCGGCGACCCGGCAAAGACGTTCGTTTACATGATTCAAAGCCTGCGCCGCAAGGCCGGCCTGCCGCAGGCAACATACAACTTCACTTCCGTCACCCAGGCGCCCTCCACATCGCAGGAGCGTTGCGCGCGGATGCTGGGCACCGCCGACCTGAATGACGGAAAGGGCCTCCGCGAGCTTACCGCTGTATATTGCACGCTGCCCCCGGGACCGGCCGGCTCATGGATGAGCATGGCCTACACCACAATGGCGCCGGTCGCCGTGGCGGCAAAGGAGCGTGCCACGCTTGGAGCCATTCTCGAGAGCTTCAGCGTGAACCAGGCCGTGATCCAGGAGCAGGCACGGCGCATCGCTGCGCCGGCCATCGAGCAGATTCACGCCATCGGCCGCGCCGCCGCGCAGCAGGCGCAATCCGCCCACGAGCGCGAAGACATTCACAACTCGAGCGTCTACCAGCACTGGGACAGCATGGACAAGCGCAGCCAGGAGTTTGAAAACTACCAGCTTGGCATGAGCGTCGTCTCCGACACCGGGAACAACGCCCATGGGACATTCTGGAACGAAGACGCCGAAGCCCTGGTCAAGAGCAATCCCGACAAGTTTGAATACGTGAGCGCGCCGGATTATTGGAAGGGGATCGATTACTGAGCGGCTAGTGGACGTGCCAAACCAGCTTTTTCGCGGAGTTCGCTCGGCCAAGGTTCTATCCTTTGCGAACTTCATCTTTGCGAGTCTTTGCAACACAGTTCCGCACCGAGGTCACTCGTGAGCGCCAAAGGAGCCGCCGGCCACAACGAAGATCCAAGGCAATCCGCAGGAATCCTGGCGAAACATTCCGCCTGGACTGGGATGGCGTTTATCGCGATCGTCCTGGTAGCCGTGGGATTGGATCTTTTCTCAAAGACCCTTGTCAGACGTGGCCTGATCGAGAAGCGGGGCTTTCTCGATTGGTGTATATTGTTAGGTGCCGACGCGTTGGTTGCCATCGATGTCGCTTTGCTCATCGGCGTCGTCGGGAAGAAGTCATGGCAGCCGCTGATGAAGGTGTGACCGCGATGGCCACGCAAATCATCGTTCCCATCCACGAATACTTCACACCGCTGCTTGGCGGCCGGTCGCTCCGCAGGGATGCGGCCGAGGCCGTGTCTCGCCTTGCGGACGTCTCAACGCCTGGGCTGATTCTCTTCCGAGCCGTGGTGCACATGCTCGTGGGAACCTTGATGTTTGCGTTCCTCATAGCCTTGCCGATCGCGGGGCTATACATCGCCAGGCGATTTCTGGCCGATCCCGGTGTCGCATCGCAAGCGGTCCGGTATATCTCCTACGCATTGGCAGCCTGCGACCTTCTCTTGTTCGTAACCTATCTTTTCAGGTCTCTGAGAACTGTACTGACTGCCATCTAGATCGCAGACCGCGCGCCTGGACGCGCTGATTCTGTGCCTTCCCAGGCCCCAGAATCGGGACCTGGGGGCAGCCATTCCTGCAAGGGGGTCTGAAAATCCTTACCGTAGTTAAGCCGTGCTGTAATTCGCGCCTGGGCCCGGAGCTTGCATCGGACCCAGGCGCGCCGTTCTATAAATAAACCGGGTGAATAACTCAGGAGCTTAGCCGGTCTAGACGCGCGGATAGCGGTTTTCCGGCTCAGCCTCAGTGCGGCCGGTCAGCGCCACGTTCTCGGCGGCCAGTTCCCGGTCGCGCTCGTTGGCATAGGCTGCATCGGTGCGCGCGCGATCTTCCTTGCGCACCTCGCGGCTGTTCGGGGAGCCCTCTTCGCCGCTCGCTGCGATGTCGCGGGCGCCAGTGTCGCGCAGCGCCTGCTTGGCGCGGGAAACCTCCTCCGACGTGTCGCAGTGCACCGAAAGCAGCGTTCCGCCGCCCTTGACCGCGCCCTCAAAGCGCTTGGCCTCGTACTCGGGGATGCCCATGCCCACCAGCGCGCCCACCACGCCGCCAACCGCGCCGCCAGCGCCCAGCCCGGCCAGCGCTGCCATGATCGGTCCGGCCGCAATCAGCGGTCCCACGCCCGGAATAGCCAGCACCCCGATGCCGGCCAGCAACCCGAGCGTGCCGCCAATGATGCCGCCTGTGGCCACGCCGGTCGCGGTGCCCTCGGGCGCCTTGGTGTGCTTCTCGTGCGCGAAGGCGCGCGTGCTTTCACCGTCGGGGAAGAGGACCGAAATGGCGGAGTTGGTAAAGCCGGTCTTCAAAAGATGATCGACCGCGCGCTCCGCGAGATCCGGTGTTGCATAGATGCCGAAGACTGCCGTGTGCCTGGACATATGAATCTCCTTGGATATGACTCTTCTCAAGACTGCGTGAATGAGGCGTGTTTCCGGCGCGTGGCACGGTTACTGCTTCACGGTTAGCTGATCGAGAACCTCTTGCTGCGAAACCACCCTGGCGGCGTCGGTCTCGATTTTCTGCCTCTCGCCGTCGGACTTCACCGGCCCTTTGAGCGTGACCGTGCCGTTGCGCGTAATGATCTTGATGTTGTGGGCGTACATCGAGAGATCCCTGTCGGCGACGATGACCCTGCGGATCTTGGCCGTGGTGATGCGGTCGATCTTGGCATTGGACTGCTTGTCCGCGGTCAGATCCTGATCCTTGTTCTGCGCGCTGTTGTCCACTTGCGCCGCGGCCTGGGCGAAAGCTGTCGAGCTGGTGAGCACAGCCGCCATGCACAGGGCGACCAGCGCAATCGCTGTGAGAGGAATAGAGCGAAACGTGCTGTTCATGGAGTGCCCTCGATCGCTGGATCGTTGCGTCGTTTTCTGCCCCTGCGATCGCACCAACCCTCATGCGCCTGCAGTGCAGCTATTCCAATGAGATGGGCAGGTGAGGTCTTAGGTTGCGCTGCGAGGAGGGTGTCCGCGGCCGGGGCGGCTATCGGATTTCATCGGAGTAAAACGCATTCACGATGCGTCCATCCATTTGCGCAGGGCGCGCTGCGCAGGCTTCTCGATCGCATGCAGCGCAACCAGCGCCAGCGCGATCAGCAGCAGGTAGCTGATCCACGGATCGAAGCGGGCCAGGCCGAGGCGGCTGAGAATGTGAGAGTCGTGAATCAGGTTCCACAGGTTGAAGTGGAGCAGGTAGAGGCAGTAGCTGGCCTCGCCGACAAACACCAGCGGCGCCAGTCCGAAAAACTTCGCCAGCAAATTCTCGCCGGCCAGCGCCAGGATCACGCAGCCGAACAGTGGCATGAACAGCCCGTCATGCAGAATGGCGTAGGGGACATGCCCGAACGCAAGAATGGAAAAGATGCTGGCGAACCCGAAAATGCCGAGCAGCAGGCGCAGGTGGCTGGCCCGGCCGATAGCCTCGTCCAGTCCGGCCAGCATCACGCCGAAGGCAAAGCTGGCCAGGTGCGGCAGCGGCGTGAACTTGAGCGCCTGCAGCCAGTGCGCCGAGCTGAAGCGATCGACGTGCGCCAGGCCGTCGGGATTGAGCGCGGCGTAAAGCGCGCCGGGCGCCATGCCCAGCACCCACACGCCGGCCATCTGCAGCAGCAGCGTGCGCGTACGCTCGGGCGGCCTCCAGCTGGCCAGCCAGGGAAACAGCAGGTAAAAGAACGATTCGGCCGACATGGTCCACGCCGGAGTGTTCCAGAAGGTGGCGATCTCCGGCACCCAGCCCTGCAGCAGCAGCGGCGTCAGTACCACCCCGCTCCAGAACATGGCGTGCGAATGCACGGCGTATTCTCCCAGCATCACGCGCCAGCCCACCAGCAGCGCGAGCAGATAAATGGGATAGAGCCGCGTGAAGCGCGCCTTCCAGAAGCGCACCTTGCTGAGCTGACCGGCTTGCGCGCGCCCCGCGTAGTTGTAGGCCAGCACAAACCCCGAGAGCAGGATGAAAAAGCTCACCGAGGCGTAGCCCGCATTGACCACCGGCGCGAGCGGGCCAAACCACAGTGGATTGGAGAAGTGGAACAGGACGATGTTGATGGCCGCGAAGCAGCGGAGGCCGGTCAGGGCGTTCAACCGTGCTGGCTTGCGCGTCTCCACTTGCTTGTTAGACGACTCCTTGACAGCTCACGGCTCACAGCCCACAGCAGACAGCTTACAGTTGACGGTCTTGCTGCGTGCGGGGAACTGCCCGCCAGAAAGTTAGATGCAACGGCAGATTGGCAGGCGCTAAAACTCGGGTCCGGCAGTGCATTTTGGACTGTCTAGAGCGTGTTCCAGAAAGGAGTGTGCGGACACAGACGGAAATCCTCAGGGGCTAAAGCCCGCCATTCTTCGGCTACGATCGGCACGACTGAAGTCGTGCCCTGACACAAAGCGGATTCTTGAAACAAGCACTACTGTTTGCTGTCAGCTGTAAGCTGTTGCATCACGCCGTCACCAGCGACCCAACCTTCTCGCCCATCACCACCCGGCGGATGTTGCCCGGCTGGTTCATGTTGAAGATGATCATGGGCATGTTGTTGTCCTTGCACAGGCTCACGGCGGTCAGGTCCATCACCTTGAGGCCCTGGCGCAGAATCTCCATGTAGGTGATCTCGTCGTACTTCACCGCGTCTTTGAAGAGCACCGGGTCGGCGTTGTAGACGCCCTCGACCTTGGTGCCCTTGAGCAGCACGTCGGCCTTGATCTCCATGGCGCGCAGGCTGGCAGCGGTGTCCGACGAGAAGAACGGGTTGCCGATGCCCGCGGCAAAGATGACAACGCGGCCCTTTTCAAGATGGCGCACGGCGCGGCGGCGGATGTAGGGCTCGGCCACCTGGTTCATGAAGACGGCGCTCATCACGCGGCACTGCACGCCGCGGCGTTCGATGGCATCCTGCATGGCGATGGCGTTGATGACCGTGGAAAGCATGCCCATATTGTCGGCGCTGACTCGGTCCATCTCTTTGGCCTGCTCGGCCACGCCGCGGAAGATGTTGCCGCCGCCCACCACCACGCCTACTTCAACGCCGAGCGAGTGAATATCGACAATTTCGTCGGTAATGGTGGCCACTTTGTCCGCGTCCAGGCCGAATCCGCGGGGCCCGGCGAGCACCTCACCCGATAGCTTCAGAACGATCCGTTTATACATGCCTTTTCGAGTATCGCACAGGATTCGCACGGCTGTTCCGGGCGCCGGAAATCGAGCAGCATCGAAGCGGATTTTCGCCGGAAAAGGAGGCCCCCTGTAGCGAAACGGGTCACTTTCCGGCCGCCACATTACTAGCCGGCGCAACTCTTCGTTACTAACGGAGAATGCACTGAATTTTGGCGCTGGCGCAGGAAGCTGTTTCCGGCGTATTCTGTTCCCCAGAGTGGTTGCCGATGAGCAGCGTTCCCCCCGTTTCCCAGCGAACCCTCCGGATTAGAAGCGGCGCCGCGCCTTTGCTGGTGGCGGCGATGCTGGCTTGTGCTAACGGACTGTCGGCTCAGGCGCCGGTCACGACCCCCACGCCAGCGGAAGCGCCCGTTGCGCGGTTCGGCAGTACGCCCTCCGCTCCAGCATTCCAGTCGGGAGCTTCCGGTTTGGCGCCGGCTTCTGGCCCGGCTGACGAAGCAAATCCCGATAACCGCGAGCAGGATCAGGCGGATCAGGCGCTCTATAACGCCTTCCAGTCCGGCGCCGGCGTCACATGGTCGACGAATACGGGCCTGCGCCCTCACAGACTGGATTCGCTGACGCCGTTTATGCGTGAGCGCCAGTCCCCCGCGAACTTGGCCGCCCACAGACCCTCGACTGTTCCGGACTTGATGTTCCCCGGCCTGAACCCCGCCTTTCGTGGCAACGAGGAGATCCGCTTCAATTCCTCCGCCGGCACGTTTCGCTTCAACCAGAGCCTGGGAGGAAGAGGCTATTATCCGCTGGCCAGAATGTTGCCGGGCGCGCCACTGGCCAGCTTCAACACTCCAAACGTGGGGAACACGCTGATGAATTTTTCCGCGTCGACCTATTTCGGCGGCGCCACGTACGGAATGCAGCATCGCTCCGGGCCGTCCATCTCCCTGCGGCTCAATTTCTAGTGTGCTGTCCCCGAAGCCAACTGAATAACAAATCTGTCATCCGAATAACAAACCTGTCATCCGAAAAACAAATCTGTCATCCTGAGCGGAGTTTGGCCGTCCTTTTGGCCAAACGTAGACGAAGGACCTGCGTTTGCGTGGCGCCAATTATGCCGTGAACTTCTCAGTCACCACACGAGCAGCCTGCAGAAGAATGCATCCGAAGAAGCACGAAGTGTCAGGGCACGACTTCACAGCTCGCGGAAAACTCTCTTACCGGAGGCTTTGTAACAGGGCACGACTTCCGTCGTGCCGATTGAGGCCCGAGAAATAGCCGGGCCTCAACCCCTGCGGGATCTCGACTTCTGTCTCCCCACTCTTCTTGACAGTTGGCCAAAGCAATTCCTGCAATATTTCCACTTCGCACACAACAAAACGGCCCGGGCAATTGCCCCAGGCCGTTTTCTTGTTTATGTTCCGCCGGAGTTATTCGCCGGCCGCTTCGACCTGCTTGGTGGTGGCGACGGTCCAGTCGGGCGCGCCGACCTTGAAGCGTGCAAACCGGCGCACCGTGATGTTCTCGCCCAGCTTGCCCACCTTCTGCGCGATCAGTTCCTTGATGCTGACGGCCTGGTCCTTGATGAAGGGCTGCTCGATCAGGCAGACCTCCTCATAGAACTTGGCCATCTTGCCCTCGACGATGCGCTCGATCACCGGCGCCGGCTTGCCCGTGGCCGCGGCCTGCGCGCGGTAGATCTCCTTCTCGCGCTCGAGGTCCTCGGGGGTCACGTCTTCCGTGCGCACGTAGCGCGGATCGGTGGCCGCGATGTGCATGGCGATGTCCTTGAGCAGCTCCTGGAAGTCCTCGGTGCGGGCCACAAAGTCGCTCTCGCAGTTCAGTTCGATCAGCACGCCGATCTTGCCGCCGGCGTGGATGTAGGTGCCCACCGCGCCCTCATTGGTGGTGCGCGCGGCCTTCTTCTGCGCCGACGCCATGCCCCGCTTGCGCAGCACCACGAACGCGTCTTCGATGTTGCCCTTGGCCTCCTGCAATGCCTTGAGGCAGTCGCCCATGGGCGCTCCGGACTTTTCGCGGAGCTCCTTTACCAGCTTGGCATCAATCTTTTCGCTCACTGTCGTCATCTCTCTCTACCCATTTTCTACGCGCATGGCCGGAGCCGGCGCGATTTTCGGATGAATTCCTCCGGGGCTGAACAGGCTGCTGAAAAACTCGATCCGGTGAAGGGTACGGGCTTCAGCCCGTACGTGACCCGCATAAAATCAGTGCGGGCTTCAGCCCCTGAGGGATATATGCTTCGATCTTTCCTTCAATTTGGCCATTTCTCGCAACCTGTGAAGACCGGATCTCTTCTGGTCCGATTGTTGCGCGGCGTGTTTCCGGCAAAAGAAAAGCGTGGCGCCCAACCGCCGCGGCCACGCTCGTCTCACGTCTGCGCAGGTTGCGCAGCTATGACTAGATGCCGCCCTCGGCCACTTCAGCTTCGTCCAGCGCCGCCACCACTGCGGGAGCCTTGCGGATGCCGCCGCCCAGCGCCGCTTCAAGGTCAACTTCTTCAACCGGCCCAGCCTCGGCTACGATCGGCTCAGGCAAGGCCACCGGCAGCTCGTCCTGGAAGGCCTTGTCGCCCACCAGGTTCACGCCCTCGGCCGCCGAGTCGGCGATCTTTGAGGTGAACAGGCGAATGGCGCGCAGCGCGTCGTCGTTGCCGGGGATCACGTAGTCGACTACCGTGGGATCGCAGTTGGTGTCAACCACCGCAACCACCGGGATGCCCAGCTTGCGGGCTTCCTTCACGGCGATCGCCTCGTTGTTCGAGTCGACGATGAAGAGCGCGTCCGGCAGCCGCTTCATGGTCTTGATACCGGCCAGATTGGCCTGCAGGTGCTTGCGCTCCCGCTCCAGCCGAATCACTTCCTTCTTGGTCAGCAGATCGTAACGGCCGTCCGTGGCCATGTCGTCCAGTTCCTGAAGGCGCTTCACCGACTTCTGCACGGTCACCCAGTTTGTCAGCAATCCGCCCAGCCAGCGCTGGTTGATGTAGGGCATCCCCGCGCGGTTGGCCTCTTCGGCCACGGCATCCTGAGCCTGGCGCTTGGTGCCGACGAAAAGAATCGTCTTGCCTCCCGCGCACAGTTCGGTGACAAACTTCGACGCTTCCTTGAACAGCTTCAGCGTCTTCTGCAGATCGATGATATAGATTCCGTTGCGCTCGCCAAAGATGTATTCCTTCATCTTGGGATTCCAGCGCTTGGTCTGATGCCCGAAGTGTACGCCAGCTTCGAGCAGCTCCTTCATTGTGATCGTGGCCAATGGGCCTCCTTCGTGGATTGCATCCGGGTGGTCGATGCCGGCGCCCGGATTGAACCCGCTAATGCGGGAGATGGTAATGCCAGCTAACAGCCCTCAGCTGACAGCAAACAGTAAAAAACTGGCAGCTGGCAGCTATCTGCTGTGAGCTATCTCTTGCTGAATTGGAATCTCTTGCGCGCGCCCTTCTGGCCGTACTTCTTGCGTTCCTTCTGGCGGGCGTCGCGGGTCATCAGGCCTTCGGCCTTGAGCAGCTTGCGCAGCTCGGGGTTGAACTCGACCAAGGCGCGGGCAATGCCCATCTTGACTGCATCGGCCTGCGCTGCCACGCCGCCGCCCTTGAGGGTGGTGAGCACGTCGAAGCTGGCCGAGAGCTCGGTCAGGACCAGCGTTCTCTTCGCCGCCACGCGCTGTTGCTCGGTCACGAAATACTCGTCGAAGCCCTTGCCGTTAACCTTCCACTCGCCCGTTCCGGGACGCAGAAAGACGCGGGCGATCGCCGACTTGCGCCGCCCCGTGCCGTAGTACTGAACCAGATCTGCCATTCGCCTCTTCCTTCTCGATTTCGACCGGGCCTCAGGGGCTAAAGCCCCGCGCCTATGAATGCCGTGTGCGTACGGGCTGAAGCCCGTACCTTTCAAAACTGTCGGCTGTCAGCTGTTCGCTGTCAGCTGCTTTTACGCCACTTCCAGCGCCACCGGCTGCTGCGCCTGGTGGGGATGCTTGTCGCCCTTGTAGACCTTGAGCTTGGAGCCCATGGCGCGCCCCATCTTGCTCTTGGGCAGCATGCCTTTGATGGCCTGCTCCAAAATCTGCTCGGGCTTGCGGGCCAGCAGGCGCGTAAACGACTCCTCGCGCAGGCCGCCGGGGAAGCCGGTGTAGCGGCGGTAGAGCTTCTGCTGGCTCTTCAAGCCGGTCAGCCGCACCTTTTCCGCGTTGATTACGACCACAAAATCGCCCATATCGATATACGGCACGTACTGGGGATTGAGTTTGCCGGCAAGCACGCTGGCGGCCTTGGTGGCCAGTCGTCCCAGCGTCTGGCCGCTGGCGTCCATCACAAACCATTTGCGGGCAATATTCTTGCCGCTCGGAACAAAGGTACCCATCTCTCTCCTGCCCTCTAACCGTCGCTGAAGCGGAACATCCGCCCAAAACAAAACTTCGCGCAAAGCGCGCTGCCCCATGCGAAAAAGCCGCACGGGACCCAATTCCACCCACTGCCAAACAAATCTGTTCGGGTGAGGATTGCGGGGCTGGCCCACCTGGGCTCTGGCTCGGCCGGGCTTTCATACTCGAGTGCCCAACAGCCGATGGTCCGACGCCAGCCAAAACTCCGCTCCGGAGGTTCCAGCCAGCCGGGTCCCGATGGAGTACAAACGGACCCCGGACACGACACCGCGCAAGGAGTTCAGAATACTCGATTCAGGGCTCAGAGTCAATGAAAACCGCAATGCGCAAGCTGAATGGCCCTCGCTGCCTTCATGGGAAATCCCCTTGTCACGCCCCGGAAACGAGACTATGCTGGTGGTGTGTTCTATATCCCCACCCTCGACGATCCCGGCAAGCGCGTGCTGCGCGTGATCCAGAATTCCGGAGTAGCGGCTGGATGGCAGGTAATGTCGGAGGCCTCTTTGACTCCGGAGCAGTTGTCGCTCTCGGCAGCCAAGCTGATGGATATGGGACTGATTTCCGCCAATGGCAACGTCTCCAATGCAAAGGAGATCGGACAGGTCTATTTCAATATCCAACCTTCGGCCAGCAAAATTGCGGATTTGGTCCTGAACGCCCAGTAGCCCGAGAGACACGGCTATGATGAACGTATCGCCGGACGTCCCTGCCTATTTCTGCTATCTTCTCGTGCTTCTGCTTGGCCTTTGGACGGCCGGCACTCAAGTCTCCGCCCGATTGGGAAATCTTCCCGGCAAATGGATCATGGTCAACACCTGGTCGCTGTTTTTGCCTATACGCTCATTCCGCTCGCATTGTTCTGGCTCCTTGACCGAACCAATGCCATTCACGACACATCCCTGTTTGCCGCCATCCTCATCGGAGTTGGATACCAGCAGATCCTCAGCGGCAGCTTTGCTACCCTCAAGGCTCCGGGAGATGTTTCCTTTTTTTTGAAGCCCTTCGCTGCCTGGGCGGATGCGATTGCCGCGCGAATCCGTGACCGCATCGTCATCAACGATGGCCAATTCGATGAGAGCCTTTTATCGAGCATCGTCGGGGACAAGAGCAAGTTCGATGCGCTCAAGCAGGTGGTGATGGTCCATGTTGCGGACCCGCTGGCGCTCGACGCGGCCTTGACCGCGATCGCAGGAAACAGGAATGTCCTGGGTGACGCCGGCGTCCTCACCAAGCAGGCCGCGGCCCTTTACATGAGCTTGAAGCAGGCAAGCCCGCAACAGTTTCAATATCTCCTTCACAAGTACAAGATCATCCCTTGGACCTTGTACTTCTGGTACGCGAAGGAATGGCGCTCCAAGGCAACCGCCATCGCTGTTGCAGTTGTCCTGATCTGCGCCGCGACAGCCTGCGGACTCGAGCTTACCGACGAGCCCGCAGACCGGGCAAGCTATTTTGTGTGGAGACTGCAAAAGGAAAACGGCACAGACCTCGACCGCTCTCGCGCAGAGACAAAGCTCGGCCAGTATTTGGCCACCGATTCCAGAGTATGCCCCAAACTCGCCGCATTGTTGAGAACGCCGAGCCCATCCGTCAAGATCGCCGACAACGTGCTCTCTCTACTCGTTGAAGACTGGGATCGCACCGCCAGCCAGGACGACTGCCTGCGCAACGACCTCGCGGACACGCTGCGTACGGACAATTCGGACATCCGGGCGAGAATTCAGAAGACTCTTCTCTACTTGGCCGCCGACCGGCATCTGACCGTCCCTGCGGATTTGCAGAGCTGGCAGTCCGATCCAAAGAACACTGCCGCCGATCTCGACACGATCATTCACAAATGGCGACAGGTTGGACGATAGAAACACGCCAATCCCGTTTCCAGGCTCCAATTGAGCGGGACCGGAGGCGGCGATTGCTACTCAATACCCGAGCGTGAAAGCGCCGAGCGGATCGCTCTCGGGAAACGTGGTGTAACACATCTTGAACGTGTCGCGCGGGCCGCCCCCTTTGAATCCCCAGTCGCACTCAAATGCGACTTTATCCGAGTCGACAAACGCCAGCCGGCTCTCGTAAAGGTGCGAAAGGTCGTCGCCCATCTTGAGTGTCTTTCCGGCGTTTGTATCGAAACCGACCGAGGCCGTTCCCGACGACGCGAGGGAAGATCGCGCGTCCTGGCTCCATGCCACGGAGCCCTGGCGCGGCTCGCCGATGGTGCGATTGGCCAACGCCCGGAGTCTGCGCCTGGAAGTTCGCGATGTAGAAGTTGTAGTTCTCGTAGAGCAGCTTGCGGTGCGCAGGTCGCTGAGCTTGAGCCATCCGGCGTTGCCATTGCGGCTGAAACGATCGCTTCGGCATTCCGCAGAGGGACTGTGGCGGCAAGGCTCGGCGCGCTCACAAGCCGGAGCGGCCACTTTCTAAGTCGACGGTCCAACTGCTCTCACTCCACCATAAGACAGCGATTTTGGCGCGCCGGTTAGTCGAATTGAGTTCTCGCGCCGGTTTCCGGTATCTCGCGAGGTTGATGAGCCCGGGCGGCCCGCGGTTGCTCGATACAGCGCAATCTCCTGTTGACACGGCGAAAGCGACTCGTTTCGTCGCGTGAAAAACAGTTATTTTGCACATAAAAGTCGTGATACACATTTAATAGACGCTTTTGAAAGGGCCGCATCTAACCCCGCTTTCAAGGCTCAAGCAGGACAGGCCATTTTGAAGACGGACAACGAGTCTGATCCCGGTCCCCAGGAGAAAAAACTAAATGCACGTTGAAGCCGTCGCCACCCACGCCAGTGCAGTTCCGATGCCTGCGGCCTCTCAAAGGCTTGACGCATCGGCGCAGGAAGCCGTGATCGAGCCCCGCATGGAAGAAGGCGTGCGCTGCGGCCGTGGCATTCTGCTCATGATCGGCGTCGAGGCGGTTGCTGCGTTGGGCGTCTACGGCATCTGGCAGGCCGTGCATCTGTTCCGCTAATTGCTTTGTTCCAGCGTTGTCCTTGGTTCTCTCATTCGATTTTCAGCTGTCCATAGATTTGTAGGGGGAGTAAGAAAAACGGGCGTCCACTTCTGAGGAGAAGTGGACGCCCGTTTTGTGTTTCCAATCGCACCGGATTGAAGAGCTGTATTGATAGATATCCCACCTTAG